>Ga0157370_10008663_pt1 | contig 10948 bp, 5 predicted proteins | sample C35metaG_FD_113463 | JGI IMG/M metagenome (GOLD analysis project Ga0157370, IMG submission 113463) | Corn rhizosphere microbial communities from Kellogg Biological Station, Michigan, USA - C3-5 metaG | ecosystem: Host-associated > Plants > Roots > Rhizosphere > Soil | place: USA: Michigan... | reverse complement strand
TTCAGCGGCTCACGATATCTGGCTCAAAGATTATTCACGGATGCTGACTACCGAAGCCTATTATGAAGTTTGCGGTGATCTGATTAAGGAAGTTTCCGAAATCTTTGATACGCCCAGATTTTTTCATTTGGGAATGAATGAGGAAACGCCGCAAGCGCAGGCGGATTATAACTATTTAGTCGTTCGAAAAAATGATGTATGGTGGGGTGATTTTTATTTTTTAATTGCTGAAGTTCAGAAGGGTGGGGCGCGTCCCTGGGTATGGTCAGATTATGCTTGGCAACATCCTGGGTTATTTTATAAAAACATGCCCAAAACAGTTATTCAAAGTAATTGGTATTACGGAGATAATTTTGATGTCAATTCAAATCCTGTAAAAACATTCATTGATTTAGGCATCTCCGGTTATGACCAAATTCCCAGTGGAAGCTATGACGGGAAAAACGCTCAAAATTTTTCATCCACTGTTCAGTTTTGTAATTCGAAAATAGCAAATTCAAGATTGGATGGCTTTCTGCAAACATTTTGGAAGCCAACTATTGAACCCTATCGGCAGGATATTTTAAAAGGGATTCAGTTGGCCGGCGCTGCAAAAAAAAGCTATGAATCGAATATTAAACAGAAAACAAAATAGACTTTATGAACCTGCTGCAACGTTTCTTCATAAATGATTTCTGTTTGATGGCTTTTTAAAGAATGGATGAGGAAGAAAATCCGGATAATATCTGAAAGATCTAGAAAAGGCGCAGCACGGTAAATGGACAAATAAAAGAGACTTTGATTTTTGAAATTATTTCAAAAAGCAACAGCAATCCTTTCAATTTTACAATCCAAAAAAAATACACCGAAAAATTTGTTTGGAAATAATAAATTAAGTTTTACATTTACACCGTAATGTTGAACTTAACTTTATAATATAAAACTAAAAACATTTTTCACATTTAATTTTATTAATATGAAAGTAAAATCACTGTACGGTTCCTGTCTTTTTGTTGGTTTGCTTTTTATGCAGAATTTATTGGCTCAAAACATGACTACAATCACAGGGAAGGTTATTTCAGCAAATGATGAGAGTGTATTAGCTGGGGTAAGCGTGCGATTGAAAGGGACTTCGGAAGGAGTTAATACAGATAAGAACGGGAACTTCGAAATGAAGGTTTCACAAACAAATGGCACTTTGGTATTTACTTATGTTGGTTTTAATGCCAGAGAGGTAAATATTAATGGCCAGTCGGTTGTTAATGTAAGCCTTACTCCATCTGACACCAAACTACAGAATGTAGTGATCATTGGTTATGGAACCGTGAAAAAAAGCGATCTGACGGGATCGGTTTCGCAAGTTAAAGCTGAACAAATCAATGCATTTCCAACAACAAGTTTGATGCAAAGTTTATCCGGCAGGGCTTCGGGTGTACAGGTTTTACAAAATACAGGAGCGCCGGGTGATGGCATTAGTATCAGGATCAGAGGCACCAATTCTCTTCAGGGAAATAATGAACCTCTTTACGTAATAGATGGGTTTCCAACGGATGACCCAACACTGGTTAATAACGCAGATATTGAAAGCATTGAAATTTTGAAAGACGCTTCCGCCACTGCAATCTATGGTTCACGTGGTGCGAATGGAGTTGTTTTGATAACCACAAAAAAAGGTAAGGCAGGTAAGACACAGGTAAATATTGAATCAAGCTATAGCTCGCAGACTCTAAGAAAGAAACTGAAGCTGATGAATGCGAAACAGTATGCAACATTATATAATGAGCAACAGATTAATGATAATGGAACGCCATTCTTTAGCCAGGGCTATATTGACAGCCTGGGAAAGGGATATGACTGGCAAAATCTTGTTTTTCAAGCAGCTCCGATGAAAACATTGTCTGTAAACATAAACGGAGGAACAGAAAAAACACAGTTCTCAGTTACAGGAAGTACAGTGAATCAGAAGGGGATTATAAAAGGAAGTGAGTATAGCCGCTATTCTTTAGACTTTAATATTAATCATGCAATCAGTAAAAAATTAAATGTCAGCCTCGCAAGTATCATGACGAGGACAATGAATGATCAACTCAATGACGGTGCCGGAAGTAACCGCGGACAATCCATGATTTCCGGAGCTATTTCAGCGCCGCCGACATTAACGCCTTATAATGCTGATGGTTCCTACACAGTATTGTCGACTTCTTATCCTTTTATTTCTAGTGGGATTGTAAACCCGCTTAATTATATTAATGAACAAACAAATCAGATCAGGCAAAACAAAATATTGACAAATGCTGCTGTGATTTATAATCCTATTCCTGAATTAGCGATAAAAGTTTCAGGTGGTATTGTTTATTCTGCAGACCGTAATGATGCCTATACTTCTACAAAATTTGTAAATTCTACCGGCGTTGCGAATGTAAGCACAAACGAATCAACAAGTTTGTTAAGTGAGAATACCGTCAGTTACAACAAAACGTTTAATAAAAAGCATGCAGTTTCTGCAGTTGCAGGCTTTACTTACCAGGATTTCAATAATACTTCACTGAGTGGCAGCGGCGTTGGTTTCTTTAGTGATATTACCCAAACTTATTCTCTTGGTTCTTCCGCTACTCCCGGTATTCCCGGTTCAGGATATTCAGCCTCAGCAATAATTTCATATTTAGGCAGGGTAAATTATACTTACAATAATAAATATCTTGCCACTGTAAGCTATCGTGCGGATGGCGCTTCCGTTTACAGCAATGGTAACAAATGGGGATATTTTCCTTCTGCTGCCCTTGCATGGAGGGTTTCAAATGAAAATTTTTTCCGGAACATCAAGTTTATTTCTGATTTAAAATTGCGGGCAGGCTGGGGCAACACCGGAAGCCAGGCAATCGGAGCTTACACAACCCTGAATCAACTTTCGGCCGGGCACACTGTTTTTAATGATGCACTTTATGTTTCTTATGCCCCGGGCACACGGTTGCCAGGTGATTTGAAATGGGAAACTACAGAGCAAAAAGATATCGGCCTTGATATGGGATTCCTGAACAACAGGATTTTGGTTACTGCTGATTATTACATTAAAAATACCCGCGATTTACTGAATAATGTGCAATTACCACCGTCATTCGGATGGACAAGTACGATACAAAATATCGGAGAAGTACAAAACAAAGGTTTTGAATTTGCGGTTGATGCAAGAGCTTTTACCGGAAAATTTAAATGGGATATAAATGGAAATATTTCTTTTAACAAGAATAAGGTAGTAAAACTTGCCGGCGATAAGGATATTCTTGGTGGCATACTTAGCCAGGCAATAATAATTGATAATTCAAATATTCTTCGTGAAGGGCAACCGATTGGGCGCTTCTGGGGATATCTGGAAGATGGATATGATGAAAACGGCCATATTAAATTCAAAGATTTAGATGGCGACGGGCAAATTACTCCGGCAGATGAAACCTATATCGGGGACCCCAATCCTGATTTCACCTATGGATTTAATTCCGTGATGAATTATAAGAATTTGGAACTCAGCTTTTTTATTCAGGGGACTTATGGAAATGACATTTTTAATGTAAATACGATTAATAACACAATAGATTACGGTTACGGTTTGAATATGCCTGAAGAAGTTTTTACAAACCACTGGACTCCCACAAATACCAATGCAAAATATCCGGTTATCAGCCGTTCTGTAACTGCTAAAGTATCCAACAGGTATATTGAGGATGGTTCTTATATGCGGTTAAAGAATATTCAATTAGCATATAATTTATCCGGCGAAGTTTTAAAAGTAAATTGGATTAGGAATCTTCAATTATATGTCAGCGGCCAAAATTTATTAACCCTCACAAAATACTCATGGTATGACCCTGAAGTAAATGCAAGAGGCAGCGGCAATTCTACTTCGATAGGATATGACTGGTATAGTTATCCAACTTCAAAGTCAGTTACATTCGGTATCCGCGCAGGATTTTAAAATAACAGCTTTTAACAGGAAATCTTCCTTTTTAAAATTAAAATCATGAAAAATTTAATCAAACCTTCTTCTACTAAAAGGCTTCAAAAGATTTTTGAAGTTGGATCTATTGGAATATTATCCCTAACCTTCTTTTCTTCCTGCCAAAAAAATTTAGAAGAACATCCGAAATCACTGGCAGTAGAAACATTTTATAATACTGCCGCTGACGTGGAGGCAGGAGTGAATGCGATTTATCCGCCTTTGCGTAGTACAGATATAACGGGGTCTTATATTCCTGAACTGGAGCCTTATGTAGACTATGGTTATGGGCGTGGCAGCCTGGCTGTATTAAATGATTTTGCCGGCCTGGATGCTACCCATACAAGTAAAGTTGGACTCGCATGGGGCGCCTTTTATTTAAGCATCCGTAATGCAAATCTGGTTATTAAAAATGCTCCAAATGGTAAAGAGATATCACAGGCTGATATTGTTCGTTATATGGCAGAGGCCAAATTTTTGCGCGCTTTTGATTACTTTCATTTAGTGAGAAGCTGGGGAGGAGTGCCGATCAGGACGGAGGCGAATCTGACTGAAATCAATGTGAAAAAAAGCCCTGTTGATTCAGTATATGCGCTAATTGTATCAGATTTGAAATATGCAGAAACGAATTTGCCTGATAAGCAAAACCTTGCGGGAAGGCCTTCCAAATGGGCTGCTAAAACTGTTTTGGCCGATGTGTATTTACAATTAGGACAGTATGCGGATGCGGCAAGTGAAGCAGAAGAGGTAATTCAATCCAATAAATATGCCTTAGTTCCTATATCATCCACTAATGATTTACAAAAGATTTTCGGCTCAGATGCGGGAATTACCAAAGAAGAAATTTTCTATATTGAATTTAGTAATCAAACTGGTTTTAGTAATATCTGGCCAATGTATATCAATCATCCTGCAACTAAATTATTAGGACAGGGAGGTTACTTTGGTTTTTATACCGATTCGAGCAATGCGGTTTTTTCAAGCTGGGATAATAATGACCTGCGCAAAGGTTTGTGGTATCCTTGGAATTTTGGACTTGGTAATACTACCTTGCTTAACAAAAAATTTATTGACCCTGCTCCAAAAGCAGGAAATCCTCTAACCTGGTATCGATATGCTGATTTGTTGCTGATTTATGCTGAAGCTGCCTGCAGAGCTAACAACGGCCCAACCGCTGAAGCAATGGAAGCGCTTAACCAGGTTCATCGCCGTGCTTATGGAAAGAATCCAACTTCGCCTTCAGACGTTGACTTTAAATTGGCAGATTACGATGATTCCACTTTTATAGATTTGGTAATAAAAGAATATGGTTATGAGTTTCAGTATGAAGGTAAGAGATGGCTTGAATTGAAAAGAACCGGAAAAGCTCAGGAAATCATTATGGCTACAAAAGGGAAAACCATTGCACAAAAAAATTACCTGTTTCCCATTCCTGCAGCAGAATTTAATTTTAATAAAGCATTAGACCAAACGAAAGACCAGAATCCCGGGTATTGACTCCATCACCATAGAAAGCAGAAATTCAATGATGGCAAAAAAAATTTAAAAAATAATGAAACAATTATTAATTATTTCTCAAATTATGTTTCTACTTGTTGCCGGTAGTTTAAATCAGGTGAAAAGTCAAAAGAAGCAGATAGAAAATCAAAAGCCAAACATCCTCTTTATTTTGATTGATGATATGAGTTACAATGGAATCAGTTGCTATGGTCAAAAACCATGGAAAACACCCCATATTGATAAAATAGCCGAGAAGGGAATGAAATTTTCTACTGCTTATGTATCGTGTGTTTGTTCACCAACCAGGGCAAGTATTATGACCGGCAAGTACCCTGAAAGATTGGGTATAACAAATTGGATCCCCGGTGGTGTGGCGCGCTACAAAAATCCAAAATTGATTGAAAAACCTTTTCTGCAATTTCTTCCGGATTCGGAGATTACCATTGCTGAAGCCTTAAAGAAAAGTGGCTATCAAACGGCTATGGTAGGAAAGTGGCATTTGGGAACGAATCTTAAAAATATGCCAGATAAGCAGGGCTTTGATTACCAGTATATGATTAGTCCTGCTAACCCTACCACCTATTTTGTAGAGAAAGATTCTCTTCAGACAAAAGGCTTTTATAATGACGATGCACCGGGAAGAGAATTTCTTACAGACCATTTGGCCGATAAAGCCATTGAATGGCTAAAACAACCAAAGACCAAACCATGGTTCATGTATTTCGCAACTTATGCAGTTCATATGCCAATAGAAGCGAAAGATAGTTTAATACAAAAATATCTGAAAATGGGTTTACCGAAAGAGGGTGTGGATGCAGCAAAATATGCTGCTATGCATGAACATATGGATGAGGCGGTAGGCAGAATATTGAATTATCTGGATGTAAATGGATTAAGGGAAAATACGCTGATAGTTTTTTTATCCGATAACGGAGGACGTGAACCTGAAACGGTGAATACACCATTCAGAGGCGGAAAAGGAGGATTGCTCGAAGGAGGGTTGAGGGTTCCGTTGATATTTGAGTGGGACGGGAAAATCGCCGCCGGAACGATAAATAAAACGCCCGTTGCAGAATACGATTTATTTCCAACCCTGTTGGATATGGTGGGAGTCGCCAAACCTGCGCATTCTAAATTTGATGGAATCAGTATCAAAAATATACTTCTTAATAAAAACCAGGGAGATGAACTTGCAAACCGGACTTTCTATTGGAATTATCCTCATTATACCGGCAAGCCTTATGGTACACCAAGTAGCGCGATAGTAAAAGGAAATTGGAAGTTAATTCAATTTTATGAGGACAATTCAAAGCAATTGTATAATCTCAAAACAGATATTGGGGAGAAAAATAATTTAATTGCAAAATATCCTAAAAAGGCAGAAGAGTTAAACCATGACCTGGATGACTGGCTAAAAGAGGTAAATGCTAAAATTCCTGACAAAAACCCTAATTATAATCCATCGTTACCTTCCGGCTGGCCTAAATCTTTAATTGATTAAAAACGGATTTACAGATTTTAAGACCCTTCGATAATTTTACGAGTTAAAATGTATAATAGAATTAATAAAATAAATTTTAGATTATTATGATGACAAAAAGGACTTTATTACTATTACTTTCCGGCATATTTTGTTTGCAGGTTTTTGCCCAAACATCCTGGAATGATCCTGCAGAAATAAAACGTGTTGAAAATAATATTGAAAAGTATCGTAAAGGTGATGCGGAAATCACGATAGTTGACAAGAGTGGTAAACCGGTTTCTAATGCTTCAGTGGTTATTCAGCAACAGACTCATGAATTTTTATTCGGCAGCAACATCTTTGTTTTACATCAGTTAGCTACCCCTGAATTAAATCGAAAATATGAATCAGCATTTACCCATCTTTTCAATTTTGCTACCATCCCGTTTTATTGGCGGGAACTGGAACCCCAGCAAAACCATCTCCGTTTTGAGGAAGGATCAGATAGTATCTGGAGGCGACCACCACCAGACGAATTAGTGAAATGGTGCAAAGCACATGGGATTGTAATTAAAGGGCATCAATTATTATATGTCAAACGGAAATTTATGCCGGATTGGATAAGTGCTAATGATTCAAGTAAACTTAAAGCTCTTGCCGGAAAACGGATGGCCCAGCTCGCCGAGCGATACGGTAATGATGTTACCATTTGGGATGCCGTTAATGAGGAAATGGCAAGAATTGCAAAACCTTCTCAATGGGATGCGGTCCCTCATGATTTTCTCAGTTGGGCTTTTAAAAAGGCCGATAGTTTATTTCCAAAAACAACTCAATTATTGATTAACGATGAAACGAAAACGTCTCATTACAGCACACAAAATTATGTTGATATGGTTCAGGGCCTTTTGCAACAGCACATTCGTGTGGATGGGATTGGTATTCAGTTTCACATGCTCCGACCTCCAAAATTTTTAGACGGAGAGATCTATACCCCTGCGATTATGCATCATGCTTATCAGGAATTGAGTAAACTTGGAAAGCCGCTTTGGATCACTGAAATAACCATTCCTACCCAGGGTAAAAACGGATTGCAAGATCAGGCGACAATTGTTGCAGACATCTATAAATTATGGTTTAGTGAGCCACAAATGAAGGGCATTACATGGTGGAATTTGGGAGATGGAACCGCTTTTGGTGCTGAAAATAATTTCCATGGTGGTCTTTTGGATAGCGCTATGAATCCTAAACCATCTTATAAAGTATTAGACCAGCTTATAAATCATGACTGGAAAACAAACATTACCGTCAAAACCGATGATAATGGTAAAGCTAATTTTAGAGGATTTCATGGAAAATATTCCATTCGGGTTAAAAAAGGAAATAAATCCCAGAAGTATAGCTTTCAACTTCAAAGTAACAAGAAGGTCAGTAAAACAACCTTTAAGCTATAATCTTATTTTTTAATAATCACCACTATGCAAGATTATTATCAGAAATATTTCGGATGATTTTAAATAAAAGTAAAGAATGCCTTTTAAAAATATTAAAGAATTAAAATTTAAAAATAATAAAAAAAACTATGAGTGTTGATCATTATAAAAAGGAGATTGGAATGATGAATCTCGAAAAACTTATCGAATCCCGTGAAGGAGTGCCAAAAATAAATTTCCCTATTCCTGAAAAAGAGCTTTTAAAGCGTTTTGAAAGTTTATATACAGGCGCTGTAAATGATGTATTGCGTGAATTTTGCCTGCTAAACCAGGCGCTTCCCAATCGGATAAAACCCCTGAGAGAATACCGTACTATTGCCGGAATAGCCTTTACAGTTAAAAGCGCTCCAAATGCTATGATAACCGGAGAAATGGAATTTCGTACCAAAATGCTGGATAAAATGCATGAAGATGCATTCGTAATATGGGACACATCCCAGGATGAACACGCGACATTGTGGGGCGGTGTTATGACGGCAACAGCTAAAGGGAAAAAGATAAAAGCAGCCTGTATTGATGGAGGCATCCGGGATACGCATCAGATACTTGAAGCAGAATTCCCCATTTTTTATAAATACAGAATTTCAAACGGCAGTCTTGGAAGATGCCTTATTACCCACTACCAAACCACTCTGTCAATCGGAGGAGTTACCATTAAACCGGGAGATGTAATTGTCGGCGATATAGATGGTGTAGTAGTTGTCCCAAGAGAAATTGCAATGAAAGTGTTACTTAGAGGCGAGGAGATTATCCAGAATGAGACTGTAATTTTCAGATGGGTTAAAGAAGGCCAATCTATACAGGATATAACTGAAAAGGGAGGATACTTTTAACTTTTTTTGAATCCACTTATTTTTTAGATCTATCTTTTCGTTTTTGTCAAACAACCCATCATGAAATATTTTATCAGTAGGATCAAAATTTCCCTTCTTCCGCTTATTATCGCAATCTTTATTTCTTTGGACTCTTCCGCTCAGAATTCAGCGATACCTGTTAAGAATAATGTTGAGCCAAAGGCATTTGCAATTAGCTATGTAAAGCCGGCAGAATTTGATAATCCTCAATTAATTAAAGGTCTTGAAATAATTGATTTGGACCACAGTAGATACATCCGGCTTAAGAAAGATTTTAACTTTGGACTTGCTCAGGATTACTTTTTTGAACCGACCGCGAAGTATGATATTACTGTTTATTATATGGCTGATTCACTCGAAAAGTCTGAAGTGAAAGTAATTATTAATGGCCAGGCTATTGGAAGTGTTATTTTTGGTTCGAACCGGATTAGAGACAAGTCTTCCTCTGGTGCCGGACAAAAAACTTTTGCCGGAATTAACATCGAAAAATGGAGTAAGATTGATTTAAAATTTAATAGAACCGGAAATGGAAAATGTAAAGTTGAAAAAGTTGTATTTACTCCTGCCGGCGCTTTTGATGGCAAACTGGAAAATTTTTCTAAACCAGCGTCACTCAGATTATTTCAAACATCGGCCAAAAGGCTTTATGGAAGAGCAATGCTTTCCCATTTTGTAAATGGACGGGTGGATAGTTTAATGACGCAGCGGCTGAATAGGTTAAGCAGTTTAAAAACTCCGGCAGAATGGCAAGAAAAGCAAAACAAAACCCGCTCACATCTAGAAGAGTTTTTTGGTGAATTTCCGGAAAAAACACCATTGCATCCTCAAATTACAGGAAAGATCATCCGCGATAAATATACCATTGAAAAACTTTACTTTCAAAGCCAGCCAGGCTATTATGTAACAGCCAATTTATATATCCCCGCTAATCGGGAAGAACCATTACCTGCTGTTCTTTTTACAAGCGGCCATAGTGGTCCGGGAAAAGCATACTCCCGATATCAGACTGCCAGCATAGGTTTGGCGCTGAAGGGATATGTAGTTCTGGCGATTGATCCAATTGGCCAGGGAGAGCGTTTTGAATATCTTGACCCCACATCAAAAGAAATAACTGTAAAGGGACCAGTTGATGAGCATTATTATTTGGGGAGGCCATCTTTTTTAGTGAACTGGACACTTTCAGGCTTGCGAGTTTGGGATTGCATTAGAGCTTTGGATTATCTTGTTTCACGTCCTGAAGTGGATACCTCAAAAATTGCCGCTGTTGGAAATTCAGGGGGCGGCCAGATGGCTTTATTGATTACTGCTGTGGATAAACGAATTAAAGTTTGTGCAGCCGGACACCCGGGCGGACAAATGGAAAAAAATTATCTGCCTGGTCAGAATTTGATAGACCGTCAAATTTTAAGCCTGATCGCGCCACGGCCTGTTCGGGTAATTGTAGGTGAAAAATCCGGCGAAGCAGCATTTCATCTTAAAAAAATTGAAGACATTCAGCTATTTAATGAAGGTTTGGGTTTTGATAAAAACCGTGCACAAATGGTGATTGTAGATGGCGTACACGATTTGAAATATCCAAAGCGTGAAAAAGTTTATGAATGGCTAAATCATTGGTTTGGTAAAGAAAAGGAAGGGACTGCTGAACCGGATATACAAATAGAACCTGCTAAAG
>Ga0157370_10008660_pt1 | contig 10949 bp, 9 predicted proteins | sample C35metaG_FD_113463 | JGI IMG/M metagenome (GOLD analysis project Ga0157370, IMG submission 113463) | Corn rhizosphere microbial communities from Kellogg Biological Station, Michigan, USA - C3-5 metaG | ecosystem: Host-associated > Plants > Roots > Rhizosphere > Soil | place: USA: Michigan... | reverse complement strand
TGCACGACGATCAACAAGGTCTGCGGTTCGGGAATGAAGGCGATCATGCTCGGCAGCGACCTGATCAAGGCGGGCTCCGCGACGATCGTCGTCGCCGGCGGCATGGAATCGATGACCAATGCACCGCACATGGTCGCCGCGCGCACCGGCCTGCGCTACGGCGATGCCAAGCTCGTCGATCATATGGCGTGGGACGGCCTGACCAATCCCTACGACGGCCAGTCGATGGGCGTGTTCGCGGAAAAATGTGCGGACAAATACGGCTTCACGCGCGAGGCGCAGGACGCCTACGCGATCGAGTCGGTCAAGCGCGCGCAGGCTGCGATTGCGTCCGGCGCGTTCGCCGCCGAAATCGTGCCGGTGAAAGTCGCCGGCAAGAAAGGCGAGGTGGAATACGCCACCGACGAACAGCCGGGCAAGTCCGACATTGCCAAGGTGCCGACGCTGAAACCCGCCTTCCGCAAGGACGGCACTGTGACCGCCGCGAGTTCTTCGAGCATTTCCGACGGCGCCGCCGCGACTGTGCTGCTCGACGAAGACACCGCAAAGAAGTTGGGCATCAAGCCGCTGGCACGCATCGTCGCCCACGCCACCCAGTCGCAGGAACCGGAGTGGTTCACCACGGCGCCGGTCGGCGCGATCGAGCAGGTGCTGAAGAAAGCCGGCTGGAAAGTCGCCGATGTGGACCTGTTCGAGGTCAACGAGGCTTTCGCAGTGGTTGCGATGGCGCCGATGAAGGACCTGGGCATCGACCATGCCAAGCTCAATGTCAACGGCGGTGCCTGTGCGCTGGGCCATCCGATCGGCTGTTCTGGCGCGCGCCTGGTCGTGACACTGCTCAATGCGCTGAAGGCGCGCGGCGGCAAACGCGGGGTTGCTTCACTGTGCATCGGCGGCGGCGAGGCAACCGCGCTCGCCATCGAATTGGTGTAAGCTCGACACGCCCAAAAACCGACTTCATCGGTGGGCGGACGCTGTATTTCCGTTCATTCCCAACCAATCGAAATTCTTGAAGGGAGACACTCATGCAACTCAAGCACGTATTCATCGCTGCCGCACTGACCCTGACCCTGGGCGCTTGCGGTGACAATGCGCAACAGGCCGCGCAGGACGCAGCCGCCAAGGCGAAGGAAGCCGCTGCTGCGACCGCGCAAAAGGCGCAGGCCACCGCCGCTGCCGCACAGCAAACCGCCAGCCAGGCTACGCAGGCTGCCGAACAGGCCACGTCCGGCGACATGAGCGGCGCCGCCGCCTCCGCGCAGGGCGCTGCCGCTTCTGGACAGGCCGCTGCCGCCGGCGCGCAGGACACCGCCGCGACCGCCAAACAGGGCGCTGCGGACGTGAAGGCCGCCGCGCAGGGTGCGCAGCCGGCCGCCGAGCCGAAGAAGGACGACAACGGCGGTCACTGATCGCACGCTGTTCCTTCGCAAGACCCAGACCGGCCGCCTCGTGCGGCCGGTTTGTTTTTGGGCCGACACGACGAAACCGTTATGCTGTGTTCCGATCCTGATCGTGCCGAGTGCCCATGCCCATCATCGAATCGCAGATCGACGCCCGTTCGCCCGAGTTTGCCGCCAATGCCGCAAACCTGCGCGCGGCTGTCGAGGACCTGAAAAAACAATTGGCGCGCAGCGCGCTCGGCGGCGGCGACAAGGCCCGCGAAAAGCACACGGCCCGCGGCAAGCTGCTGCCACGCGAACGCATCCGCGCCCTGCTCGATCCGGGTTCACCGTTCCTTGAACTCTCGCCATTGGCCGCGCATGGCATGTACGAAGACGCCGCGCCCGGTGCCGGACTCATCACCGGCATCGGCCGCGTCAACGGCAGCGAAATCGTCGTCGTCGCGAACGACGCCACGGTGAAAGGCGGCACCTATTTTCCAATCACGGTAAAGAAGCACCTGCGCGCGCAGGAAGTGGCATTGGAGAACCGCCTGCCCTGCATCTATTTGGTCGATTCCGGCGGCGCCTTCCTGCCGCTGCAGGACGAAGTCTTCCCGGACAAGGAACATTTCGGCCGCATTTTCTACAACCAGGCGCGCCTGTCCGCGCTTGGCATCCCACAAATCGCCGTGGTGATGGGTTCATGCACCGCCGGCGGCGCCTACGTGCCGGCGATGAGCGACGAAACCATCATCGTCAAGGAACAGGGCACGATCTTCCTCGGAGGTCCGCCGCTGGTGAAGGCCGCTACCGGCGAAGTGGTCGATGCGGAAACACTCGGCGGTGCCGACGTGCATACGTCCATCTCCGGTGTCGCCGACCACTTCGCCGAGAACGATGCGCATGCGCTGTCCATTGCGCGCGACATCGTGGCCGCGCTGAACCGAAAGAAGACGCTGCCGTTGGCGCTCGCCGAACCGGCCGAACCGAAATACGCTGCCGCGGAACTGTATGGCGTGATCCCGCAAGACACCCGCCGTCCGTTCGACATCCGCGAAGCGATCGCTCGCATCGTCGATGGCTCGGAGTTTCACGAGTTCAAGGCGCGCTACGGCAAGACTCTGGTCACGGGGTTCGCGCATATCCACGGCTATCCAGTCGGCATCGTCGCGAACAACGGCATCCTGTTTTCGGAAAGCGCACTCAAGGGCGCGCATTTCATCGAACTGTGCAACCAGCGCAACGTACCGCTGGTGTTCCTGCAGAACATCACCGGCTTCATGGTCGGCAAGAAATACGAGCAGGCCGGCATCGCCAAGGACGGTGCGAAGATGGTCACCGCGGTCGCCTGCTCGCACGTGCCGAAGTTCACCGTGGTCATCGGCGGCAGCTTCGGCGCGGGCAACTACGCCATGTGCGGGCGGGCCTACGGCGCGCGCTTCCTGTGGATGTGGCCGAACGCGCGCATCAGCGTCATGGGCGGCGAACAGGCCGCATCCGTGCTCGCGACGGTGAAACGCGACGGCATCGAATCCGCCGGAAAATCGTGGTCGCAAGATGAAGAAGAAGCGTTCAAGGCGCCGATCCGCGCGCAGTACGACCGCCAGGGCCATCCCTACTACGCCAGTGCGCGGTTGTGGGACGACGGCATCATCGATCCGGTCGACACGCGACGCGTGCTGGGATTGGCGATCTCGGCGTCGTTGAACGCGCCGATCGAAACCGGACGCTATGGCGTGTTCCGGATGTAGCGGGACGATGTGATCGGGCTGATCTGATTGGGATGATGCGACGCGATCAAGCCGTCGCCTGTGGCGTGGCGGTCGGTGCCGCGCGCTGCGCCACCTGCCCGCGCGCGATCCAGCGCATGCCGAGCATGAGCAGCGTTGCCGTCGCCAGCCAGAAGGCGATCTGCATGCCGGCCGGGCGCGCCTCGTAACCGACGAGGATGTGCAGCGCCTGGCCGACGACCGAACCGTTGTCGAGCAACGCCGAGGTGTTCCAGACCTGATTGTCCCAGGCCGGCAACCAGTTCGCCTGGATCAGGAAGCGCGCCGCCGTGGACGCGAGGCCTGCAGCGAGCAGTACCAGCATCCAGTTCGTCGCCGTGAAGAAATGCCGCAGCGGTATGCGCAACAGGCCGAAATACAGCGCGAAGCCGACGAGGCTTCCGCCGGCAATGCCGAGCGGCACGCCGAGCAGCAAGTCCGCCCTGCCCGCGCCACCGGCTGCCATTCCGTACAGGAACAGCACGATCTCGGAACCTTCGCGCAACACGGCCAGCGCGACCACGGCGAGCAACATCGCCAGGGAACTCGATCCCGCCTTCACCGCATGGCCGACCGATTGCATCTGCTGCGCCAGTTCGCGGCCGTGGCTGGACATCCAGATCACGTGCCAGCCGATCATCAGCACGGCGGCGAGCAGCACGCAGGCGTTGAACAACTCCTGGCCGGAACCGCCGACCGCTTCTTCAATGGCGCCGGCGAACAGCGCAACCACGATCGCGCCGACGATGCCCAAGCCGATGCCGCCGCCGATGAAGCGCGCGCGACCAACGACGCCACGCGTGGCCGCCGCGACGATGGTGACGATCAGCGCCGCTTCCAGAACTTCGCGGAACACCAGCAGTGCGACGCCGAGCATGGCCTTACTCCACCACGAGGACACCCTTGCCGGTGTCATGGTGGAAATCGTCGAAGAACTTGTAGCTGCCCTTGTCCAGCGGTCCGACGAACACCGTGACGGTACTGTTCGGCAGGACGATCTTTTCGCGGTTGAACTCGCTGCTCTCGAATTCCGACGGCGTATTGTCGGTGTTGATCACGCGCAACTTGAACTTGGTATTGGCAGGTACGGTCAACTGCGCCGGCTCGAATTTCTGACCCTTGATGGTTAGCTGGAACTCGGGCAAATCGGCCGCCCACGCTGCGGTGGTCGCGGTCAGCAGCAGGCAAAGGCAAATCCGGTTCAGCATGGCAGTAGTATCTCGATAGTCTCCGCGAATGATAATGGTTCGCATTTACGAGCGCAAGCCGTACCGCCGCAGGCATTCAGAATGCAGTCAAGGTGGGCTCGGCGTAGCTGTCGGTCGGGTCCTCGGCATCCGGCACGAAGCGTCCCGAAGCGTCGAGTTCGGCAAACAGACCGCCACGCGCGACGAGTTCGGCGTAACGTCCCTGCTCGACCAGTTCGCCATCTTTCAGCACAAGGATCAGATTCGCATTGCGCACGGTGGACAGGCGATGCGCGATCACGAACGTGGTGCGATCCTTGGTCAATGCACCCAGTGCACGCTGGATGCGCGCTTCGGTGGCGTTGTCCAGCGCGCTGGTGGCTTCGTCCAGGATCAGGATCGGCGCATCCTTGAGCATCGCTCGCGCGATCGAAAGGCGCTGGCGTTCGCCGCCGGACAGCGAGCGGCCGCGTTCGGCGACCAGTGTCGTATAGCCTTCCGGTTTGACCACGATGAAATTGTGCGCCTCAGCCGCCTGCGCGGCGGATTCGATTTCCGCCTGCGTGGCATCGGGTTTGCCGATCAGCAGATTGTCGCGGATCGAGCGGTAGAAAAGTCCCGGATCCTGGAACACCACGGCAATGTGCTGGCGCAGCGAATTCAAACTCACCTCGCGGATGTCGATGCCGTCGATCGTGATCCTGCCCTCGCTCGGATCGTAGGCGCGATACAGCAGGCTCAGCGCCGTGGTCTTGCCGGCGCCGGTCGGCCCGACCAGGGCGATGGTGCTGCCCGCCCTCGCGCTGAAGCTCAAATGCTTGAGTGCCGGATGCGTGACTTCGTAGCCGAACGAGACGTCGTCGAACACGACGTCGCCCTTGACCGCCGGCAGTTCCGGCGCGCCGGGTTTTTCCTGCAGCACTTCCTTGGTGTCCAGCACGGCGAAAAAGTCGCTGAGCGAATGGGTCTGAAAGAACAGGCCGGAGGTGAAACTCGCGAATTGTTCGAGCCGCCCGATCAGCATCATCGCGAAACCGACGAAGCTGACGATGCCGCCGACGCTGACTTCACCCTTGCCGTTGAGCGAGGCGCCGAGCGCGAAGATCGCCACCACCGTGAGCGTGCTCGAAGCGCGGTTGGCCACGGTCAGCCACGCCCAGCCACGCAGCACGGGATACTGCGCGGCGAGTACTTTCTTCATCATGTCGCGGATCGCGCCAACCTCGGCGGACAGGCGCGTGAAGCTTTGCACCACCAGCACGTTGCCGAACACGTCGCCGGCGCGTTCCGTGATCTCGTGGTGCAGTTCCTCGACTTCACCCTGCGCCTTCAGCGTGCGCCGCATGGCGATGGAGTTGAACACGGCGAAGCTGACCATCAGCGCGATCATCAGCAGCGCCAGCTTCCAGTTCATTTTCAAGGCCAGCGGCACCATCACGACGATGGCGAGCAGCGTCGCCAGATGCTCGCGGAAGAATCCAAGCCACAAGCCGAACAGGTTGCCGGTACCGCCGTGCATGATGCGCAGCAGGCGTCCGGTGTGATGCTGGCCGTGGAACGACAGCGGCAAGGCGACCGCGTGTTCGAAGAACATGGCGATGGCCGCGAGCCGGCGCCGGTGCGCCAAACGGTCGGAGTACAGCGATACCCAGACGCTGGCGATCACGCCGCCCAAGCCGGCGCCGGCCCACCAACCGATGTAATGCCACGCATCGTGCTTCGCCGCCAGCGCATCGACGACGCGGCCGAACAGCCACGGCTCCAGGAAGAACACGCCGGCCAGCGCCAGGTTCGCGACCGCGAGCGCGATGGCCAGCCATTTCTCCGGGGCCAGCAAGGCAATCACGCGAAGATAAAGGCGCAGCAGCGGCATGCCGATAGTTTAGCAACCCGCTATCATCCATATCTCGCTGAGCCGGCAGGATCGTGCATGACCGCATCGCTCGACATCACCATCGAACGCGCCGTTGCGCGCGTGGCGCTGAACCGCCCGCAGGTGCACAACGCCTTCGACGATGTTCTCGTCGCGGATCTCACCGCAGCGCTTGGCAGGCTCGACCGCGACGCCGGCGTGCGATTCGTCGTTCTCACCGGCAACGGCAGCACGTTTTCCGCCGGCGCTGACCTCAACTGGATGCGCGGCATGGCGCGCGCGAACGAGGCCGAAAATCGCAACGACTCCGAACGCCTCGCCGTCCTGATGCGCACGCTCAACACGCTGTCCAAACCGACGCTGGCGCGGGTCAACGGATCGGCCTATGGCGGCGGCGTGGGCCTGGTCGCCTGCTGCGACATCGCCATTGCCGCCGACAGCGCGAAGTTCGGACTCACCGAAGTGAAGCTCGGACTCGTGCCCGCCGTGATCTCGCCGTATGTCACTGCCGCGATCGGCGCGCGCCAGTCGCGGCGCCTGTTCGTGACCGGAGAAATCTTCGACGCAGCCTATGCGCAGCGCATCGGCCTCGTGCATGACGTTGTCGCACCCGACAAACTCGACGAACAGGTCGACCGCGTGCTGCACTGGCTGGGCAAGGGCGGACCGCTCGCCCAGCGCGAGGCCAAGCATCTGGCGCTGGAACTCGGCGGTGCATTGGAGCGCAGCAGCGGCCAGACCGACATGAAGAACGCCGCGCTGATCGCGCGCCTGCGCGTCTCGCCGGAAGGCCAGGAAGGATTGACCGCGTTTCTCGACAAGCGTGCGCCGGCCTGGGCCAGGGAAAACTGACGAACATGTTCACGCGCATCCTCATCGCCAACCGTGGCGAAATCGCCTGCCGAATCATTCGCACCTGCCGACGTTTGGGCATCCAGACCGTTGCCGTCTTTTCGGAAGCCGACGCGACCGCGCAGCACGCACGCCAGGCCGACGTCGCCTATCCGATCGGCGGCCCGCGTCCGCAGGACAGTTACCTGCGCAGCGACACCATCATCGAAGCGGCGAAACAATCCGGCGCACAGGCGATTCATCCGGGTTACGGATTCCTGTCCGAGAACGCCGATTTCGCGGAAGCCTGCGAAAAGGCCGGCATCGTCTTCATCGGCCCGTCGGCCGAATCGATGCGCAAGATGGGATCCAAAGCCGGCGCCAAGGAACTGATGGCCGCACACGGCGTGCCGGTCGTGCCGGGCTATACCGGCGAGGATCAGGACGCCGCCCTGCTCGCGCGCGAAGCGCAGCGCATCGGTTTTCCGCTGATGATCAAGGCCGCGTACGGCGGCGGCGGCAAGGGCATGCGCATCGTGCGCGGTGCAAACGAGTTCGCATCGAACCTCGAATCCTGCCAGCGCGAGGCGAAAAACGCTTTCGGCCGCGACCGAGTCCTGCTCGAGCGCTACATCGAAACGCCGCGCCACATCGAATTCCAGATCTTCGGCGACGTGCACGGCAATATCGTCCACTTGAACGAACGCGAATGCTCGGCGCAGCGCCGCTACCAGAAAGTGCTGGAAGAAACGCCCTCGCCCTTCCTCACCCCGGAACTGCGCACAAAGATGGGCGATGCGGCCATCGCCGCCGGCCGCGCATTGGGCTACGCAAACGCGGGCACGGTGGAATTCATCGTGGGTCCGCAAGGTGATTTCTACTTCATGGAGATCAACACGCGCCTGCAGGTCGAGCATCCCGTCACCGAGATGACGCTGCACTTGGATCTCGTCGAATTGCAGTTGCGCGTGGCCGCCGGCGAAGCGCTGCCCGGCTCGCTGATCCGCAACAAATCCGTGCCGCAGGACGGCCACGCCATCGAGTTGCGCCTGTACGCCGAAGACCCGCAGGCCGGCTTCCTGCCCGGCTCCGGAAAGCTGCAACGCCTGCGCCTGCCGCCACAGGATGCTCACGTGCGCATCGACAGCGGCGTGGTCGAAGGCGATACGGTGACGATTTTCTACGATCCGATGATTGCCAAACTCATCGTCTGGGATCGCACGCGCGCTGACGCGCTGCAGCGCATGCGCGAGGCGCTCGCGCAATGCGAGGTCATCGGCCCAAAATCGAACATTGCCTTCCTCGAACGCCTTGTGCGCCATCCAACCGTCGTCGAAGGCCGCATCGACACCGGTTACCTCGACCGCCAGTTGTCCGAATTCCTGCCACGGGATGCCGACGCCGACGTCGCAACATTGTTCGCCGCTGCGACGGCAGCGCTACTCGACGAGGAAGATCGCGCACGCCGCCTCGCTCGCACGAACGGCGATCCGCATTCGCCATGGCATGATGCGGGTGGATGGCGGCTCGGTCATCCGGGCAAGCGCATTGTGGCCCTGGAACACGGCGGCAAGCGCGTCGAAATCGCTGCGCACGGCGCAAATGGAAACTACGCGCTGAGCCACGCAGAAGCGAGTTGTCATGTCGCCAATGCGATCTTGCTGGATGGATTCCTGATTGCTCAATTCGATGGTGTGGTGCGGCGCTACCGCGCGGACGCGGACGCCACTCGTATCGTCGTGCACGACGACATGCGGCGCACGCGCTTCGAACGGGCGCGGGCTTTCGCGTTCACGTCGAGCTCGCACAAATCCGGCGACCGCATCGTCGCACCGATGCCCGGCCGCATCGTCGTGGTCAAGACCAAGGCCGGCGACGAGGTCGCCGAAGGCCAGGAATTGCTGGTCATGGAAGCGATGAAGATGGAATTGAGCCTGAAGGCGCCGCACGCGGCGACGATCGAGTCGATCAGCGCGAAGGTCGGCGAGTTCGTCGAGGCCGATGCCATCCTCGTGCGTTTCAAGGAGTCGACGTGAACCTACGTGCCTGCGTCTGGATCGCGCTATCGGCGATCGCGCTCGGCGGTTGCGTGGAAACGCGATTCGAGTCGCCGCTGGGCGGCCGACAGGAAAGTTGCGATGCGCGCTGGAAAGGCCTGTGGACAGGCCCCGATCCCGCCGACCAATCCGCTGCCATTTATGTGGACAATGCCTGTCATTTGTTCGTGATCGACAAGCCCGCAGCGGACAAACCGGTTCGCCGCGTCGAGTTGCCGATACGTTACAAACAGGTCGACGGACGGGATTACCTCAGCGTTGAGGCCGCCGCATTCAAGGAGCTGGTCGACCTCGATCCGCCCTACGCGATCGAGCCTGCGCCCGCGCACGCCTATTTTTTCGCGCGTTACACCATCAGTGGGGACCGCCTGGAAATCGACATGGTCAACAGCAAGCGCGTCGCCCAGCTTGTTATCGACGACAAGATCGATGGCACCGTCGGCAAGTCAAGGAACGGATTGCACGTGTTCGTGCGCGGCGACCCGGCGCGCATGCTTGAGATCGTGCGCAGCGAGCCCATCTTCGACGGCGTCACTCCGACCATCTTCGTGCGCAGCAAGCAGGCTGCGGACGCCTTCGAACGCAACCTGGAACGCACCTCCGCAAAGAAGCCGCAATGAGTTCCCTGCCCACCCACGTCCGCATCGTCGAAGTCGGTCCGCGCGACGGCCTGCAGAACGAAAAGACCATCGTGCCGGCGGCGGTCAAGATCGAACTGATCGACCGGCTCTCCGAAACAGGCTTGCAGACGATCGAAGCGACCAGCTTCGTCAGTCCGAAATGGGTGCCGCAACTGGCCGATGCGGCGGACGTCTATGCATCCATACGCAAGAAACCCGGGGTGCGCTATCCGGTCCTGGTGCCGAACCTGCAAGGCTACGAACGCGCTCGATCCGCCGGAGCGGCGGAAATCGCCGTGTTCACCGCGGCCAGCGAGGCGTTCAACCAGAAGAACATCAATGCGTCCATCGACGAATCCATCGCCCGCTTCGCGCCGGTGATGGAACGCGCCCGGGCCGATGGCGTTGCCGTGCGCGGCTATGTATCCACCGTGCTCGGCTGTCCATATCAAGGTGAAGTGCCGGTCGTCGACGTGGTGCGCGTCGCAAAACGCCTGCGCGATATGGGCTGTTACGAGATTTCGCTCGGCGACACGATCGGCATCGGCACCCCGGCGAAGGCGCGCACCATGCTCGCCGCCGTGGCCGAACAGGTACCGATGCCTGCGCTCGCCGTGCATTTCCACGACACGCGCGGACAGGCGCTGGCGAACATCCTGGCCTGCCTGGAACTCGGTGTTGGCGTCGTCGACTCGGCCGTGTCGGGCGTCGGCGGCTGCCCCTACGCGCACGGCGCGACCGGCAACGTGGCGAGTGAGGACGTCGTCTACATGCTGCATGGCATGGGCATCGAAACCGGCATCGATTTGCCGAAATTGATCGAGGCCGGTCGTTGGTTGAGCACACAGCTTGTGCGCGACAACGGCAGCAAGGTCGGCAAGGCGGCCTGACCATGCCTGCCCGTCTTTCCCCCGACCAATCACGCGGCTACTTGGTGCCGCTCGGCGCCAGCGTGCGTGGCGCCGGTCAGACCGGAATCTTCAAGCGCCTCTTTGCAATTCTCGGGCGACGCCCGCGCGTGGCCATCATCGCCGCCTCGGCCGACGAAGCGCTGGCAGACGACCTCGATGCGCGCGTCACCGCCGACGGCGCGGGCCACGTGCAGCGCATCGTGCTGACACAGCGTGCGGACAGCGAGACGCAGGCCGCGCTCGCGGCGGTCGAGCACGCCGATCTCGTCGTGCTGTGCGCCGACCAGCCGCTGCGGCTTTCCACCCTGCTCGGCGGCAC
>Ga0157370_10008655_pt1 | contig 10951 bp, 4 predicted proteins | sample C35metaG_FD_113463 | JGI IMG/M metagenome (GOLD analysis project Ga0157370, IMG submission 113463) | Corn rhizosphere microbial communities from Kellogg Biological Station, Michigan, USA - C3-5 metaG | ecosystem: Host-associated > Plants > Roots > Rhizosphere > Soil | place: USA: Michigan... | reverse complement strand
ACTTTCTTCTATTGGAGAAAGCGCCTGGTGCATGACAGATAACGTGAAGAAAATCCCTTACGATATTTCGGCTGCGAATCAGAATTTTGATATTACGCAGTTACAGCCGCAACTTTATGTAACACCTAATTTTTCGTATTTAAGTTTGGTTTTAGAAGAGTTTGCAAACAAAATGGCGCTGCGCACCGGAGGTTTTTCGGGAATTAAAAAATTAATTCAATCGAATGCTTTAGGTACAATTGAACTAAGTACTGGTTTGCAAATTTCGGGAGTTTTCACTAATGTTATTGAAGATGAAGGAAAGCCAGTTTACATACAAACAAGCGGAAAAACAGCTTTATCGTATCGCGAAAAAGAATTAGTCGGTCACGGAACTTTAACACATCCACATGGATTTGGAAGTCCAATTGGAAAACTGAAAGGTTTTAATCTGGCAATTGAAGATATGAGTCCGAAGGATTTACAGGCTTACAGCATTGTTGAAAATGAAACCGTAAAACTGGAATTTGAAGGCAATATTATTGTTGAAGGTGAAATTATTACCGGATCCCGAAACTTACACGGAGAAATTATTCTGATTAGTTTTAGAAATTGCACAGTAACGCATGGCCAAACTGTTTTGTTTCAACCTGATTGGGGAAATTACGATATGGCAATTGGTAAAAAAGTGATTTCGGCATTTTCAGGTCCAGCCGATGTTAATAGTTTTGATTTAATTAATATCGTTCCGACATCTAAAACTATTAAAGCAAAACATACTGATGAACGAGATGATTTAGAAAATCTATATGCATCAGTTAGAGATATTAGAAAAAATAAAAGTGCTAAAACAGAACTGAAATCTGTTTTTGAAAATCTAAAAAACAATCATTCGAACGATTGGTTATTAGCTGTAGAAATCGCAGAGCTTTTAAAAGATTCTGAAGAGAAACAGCTTTTACAAGAGGTTTTGGTTCATTTGGATCAACTAAAAGAAAAACGTTCCGAAATTGCACATTTAATTTCCGGCGGATTGGATTTGATTTTTGATAAGGAAGCTGTATAAAATTATTGCCCGCTGATTTTACGGATTTAAACTGGTAAACGCAGGTTTTTATTTACTCATAGGCATTGCGAGGAACGAAGCAATCTCATTTAGTGTATTTTAATAGTGTGGTTGCTTCGTTCCTCGCAATGACAAAACTAAGAATCTTTGTCCCTTTGAACCTTTGCCTCTCTGAACCTTAAAATTAAAGCTTCAAATCCTGATTTAACTCGGTTTCTGATTCAATTGTTTTTCCGTTGTATTGTAATTTCCAGCCCATTGAATTGGTTAAAATTAGAATCTTAGACAATTCGCTTATTAATCGGTTTTGGGCGTTTGTTTTCAGGGTTGAATTTTCGATTTTTTTCGCCAGGTTGGCTTTTACCGATTTATTGATTTTATTGTAATCATCTCCCGTAAACGGATTCAGTTTACTTTGCTCTACATCATAAAACTGAATATCAGGATTTATTGTTATTTCTTCTTTTGGGATATTTAGGATCGTGATGGTTTTATTTTTTTCGTCGATATCGTATTTCATTTTATGCAAATCGTAAGCAACGGTAACATTTGCATTTACAACAACTAATGCTTTCTTTTCGAAAGAAACCATATCCATCAAATATTTCTGCTGGTTTTTGTATGTGATTACTTCGGAGAAATGCCCTTCGGTTACAACCAATTTTCCAACATTTAAAATTTGCTGCTGAATTAAATTGGTATTATAATCAATTGTAGAATCGTCGTCTTTTTTAAACTGGCAATGCTTAAACGCCAGAACGATTAATAAAACGATAACACCAACACCTATAATTCTTTTGATCAAGTTTTGCATTCCAATATTTATTTAGACGAATTTACTCCTTTTTATTTTTTCTCGCCACGAAATTGTTTCTTTTCCGCCACGAATTCACGAATTTTCGCTATCGCTTGGGTCGTAGCAAATCATAGCAGAAAAACTTTCTCTAAAACGGATATCCAATCGCAATATTTAAAATCAGATTGTCTTTTCGCCATGATCCGCTTCCAAAATTAATATCATCGATTACCCAACGCTGTCCATCCGGGAGGGCTGGATTTCTAAGAGGAAAAGCTAAATCGGTTCTTAAAATCAAAAATGATAAATCGAAACGCAAACCTGCTCCTGCTCCAATCGCTAATTCTTTCATAAAATCTTTTGAGATTTCGGCTCCGGGTTTATCAGGATCTGCGTGTAAAAGCCAAATATTTCCCGCATCTACAAATACTGCTCCTCTTACAATACTAAACAGCTTTGCTCTGTATTCTGTATTAAATTCCAGTTTCAAATCTGCCGATTGATCTGGTGTATAATTGTTGTTTACAGTTGGCGGAATCACGTAACTTCCCGGCCCTAAAGTTCTGGCTCTAAAGGCTCGAATACTATTGGTTCCTCCTACTACAAATTGTTTCGATGTAGGCAGCGTTCTTGAATTTCCGTAGGCAATTCCCGCTCCAACAATTAATCTGCTGGCCAATTCGCTTTCTTTCCCAAGCTTTAAATAATGCCTGAAATCGGTTCTGATTTTTACATATTGGCTAAACGGAACGTCGAATATGGTTTTTACATTGTCTTTATAATCTGCACCTGTAACTAAACCTGTTATGTTTCCCGCCAAATCTAATTCTCCATTAAAATAGATCGTATTTTTTCGGCGTTTCTGCATTGTGTTTGTGTAGGTGTAATTATAAGTTGGGCCAAAAATAAGCTGTTTCTCAATTACTTTCCCCAAAGCGGCATCTTCCTGAATATCTTCTAAATATTCCGGTGTAACATGATTTGGACTCACGTACGTAACATCAATTACATTTAGCTGATGTTCTTTTCTGATGTTTTCTTTCCACAAATACCCAAAAGAAGTATTAAAAGAATTAAGCGCATACAACTGTGTTCTTTTTTGATACTCGTATCGCAAAGTTGCTTTGGTTCTTGGCACATATTCGCTGTTTCCTTCTATATTAAACGGCGTAATAAATCTCGGCCAGGTTAAACTGGTTTCTGCTCCTAGTTTATAAATATTTTTTCCTTTGTTTACGCCGCCAAGCTGGAAATCGGCACCGCCAAAAACAGACACGGTAAATAATTCTGCGCCTTTAAGTAAATTTCGGTTATTCCAATTTACATTCAATTCTGTTCCGGTATAACTGGCTGAATTTGTTTTACCTAAAACCTCAACCCGAATAAACTTTTTAGGCAGAAGTGTTAGGTAGTAATACGAATCTAAAGTATTCGGAATACTATCCGAAGGTTTAAATTCGTTTTTTACAAAACTAAAAGTTCCCAGATTTACGAAACGATTTAAGGTTAAATTATGGTCTTTTCTGTTGTATAAATCTCCTTTTTTAAAATAGATCGTTCGATCGTAAACTCTTGGTTTAAAAGTCTCCGTTGTATCAATAATGGTAAAATCTTTATACTGCGTTATATTTTTCTGCCTGTATACCACGCTGTCATTTGACAAGGAAAAATTGGGATAAACAAAAATTTTATTAATCTTATAGGCTGTAAGTGCTTTTGGCGGTGTATCTGGTTTTATTACCAATCTAATTTTTACTTCATGATCGCCTTTACTACTATCAACCTGAGCCAGAAGATAATCCGGGTTAAAGTAGAAATAACCTTTCTCTTTAAGCCTGGCGTCAATTCGTTCTCTTTCGGCTTTTATAACATCTAAGTCGTATGGTTTTCCCACTTTCAATAAACTTCTTAGGCTTGATCTTCCAATAATTCTGGACATAGCCAGAGAATCATCCGGAAAAGTCACGCTTTTAATAATATATTGTTTTTTGGGTATAACGGTATATTCTGCCGTAACTCGTTTATTTCTAACGGTAGAATCGGCGCTGACACGGGTTTTAAAATAACCTCGGTTTTCGGTAAAATTTCTTAAAACAGAAGCATTATAATCTAAATCGACTTTACTGAAAAGTACAGGCGGTTCCCCTACTTTATTACGAAGCCAATATCGGGTTCCTTTTTGCTTTTTAGGTTCTCCTGCAATATTGTAAATCCATAGTTTAGGACGTAAACCGAGAATTTGTTTGTTGGGTTTTGGACGCAGTAAACCTTCTAATTCTGTTTCGAGTGCTTTTCTTTCTTTTTTCTTTATTAAAGAATCTTTCACTGTTACAGAACCTCCTGTGTAAAGCAAATCGCCTTCCGGAAGATATTTTGTGTTACTGCAGCCTAAAACAAAAAACAGGCAAAACAGTACAAAATACTTTACATACCAATTTTCTATATGTTTATGTTTTTTGTTCATTGCCTTTAATTTGATTTTCTTCCTGATTTTCTTTTAATTCTTTTTCTTCTTTCTCTTTTTGCTTTCTTTTTTCATTGCGGATTTTTTCTTCTTTCAACATTTGTTTTTCTTGTTCTGAACGATGAAAAAGCTCTCTAAATTTATTGTAACTCATTGTAATAATAAAAGCAACACCCGTTTCTACCACCTGGCCTTCAACCGCTACCTGATATTGATTTTTTCTGTAAGCACGAACCATATAACGGCCGTCTTTTGTAAGCTGATAATCCAATGCCACGTCTCCGGCAATATTGGTGCTTTCTTCATTGGCACGTTCTGCACCTTCAACTCCAAAACTGCTTCCTACAGTTACTTTCAATCTGTCATCAAGCAGTTTTTTAGAAACCGCAACATTCAAATCGGTTCTGTTTTGCATGTTTCCGGAAGTATAATCTTCTGTAGATTCTAAATCAAAATTGACTTCAAATCCGGTAATTAATTCTCCGGCAAGATTGTTTAATTGCTGAGAAAGAATTTTGCTCACACTTTGTCTGGCCAAAGATTCTGCATTGGTACCGCCGCTTTCACTTGCAAATGGATTTTCGCCCACAAATCGGTTTAATAATAAAAGGGCAAAAACCTGTTTATTTAATTCTGCCGGATCTTGTTCTAATTGTTTTAGTTTCGTCTGAGTTAAAGTCACAACATCCGAAGAAACATCGTAATTACCATCCGGAAGTACAATGCCGAAAGAAATATCCGGTTTCATTAATTCTCCGTTCATTTTCAACAATGTCTGAAACGGAAGCTTTTGTTTGTATGTGTTTCTTACTGCTGCATTGTCGCTTGGCAGCTGATTTCCCAATAAATCAATTGGCGCCGTATTTACTTTATAAATTGCCGTAATATTTAAATTAGCCATTGTTGGTTCGCCATTCCAGGTAATATAACTTCCTTTCTGGATTTCAAATTTTCTTTTGATTCCGTTAAAATTCATTTCATAAGCCCCATCAGAGAACTCATATTTACCTGTTAAAGTCGTTTTTCCTGATTTATCGATACCACCAACCAATTCGGCTTCGCCTTTTAGGTTTAAATAATCGCCGTTTGCTTTGTCAATAAGCAAAGTCAGTTCCGCTTCTTTATCAATAGAAATGGCCACATTTACATCCATTCCTTTTACTTCAGACTGATCGAGTTTATTTTGTAAATCAACCGTTTGTCTTAAATACATATTATCTTCGTCGACAAACTCAACAATTCCTTCGCGATCTGCGATTGAAGGATCTGATTGCGGCATTACCACCGTAAACTTGGTTTCTTTATTAATTTTAATTGTTCCGTCGACAACCGGACTGTCCAGATTTCCTTTGATGTTCAACTTAGTATCCAGGAACATATCGCCATAAAACAAATCATTATCGACTTCTTTAGAATGTATGGCTCTAAAATCATCGGCTGTAACCACCAAACCAAAATTGTAGGCTTTGAAATCTGGAGATTGAATGGTTCCGTCAACCGATAATTCGTTGTCATTTTCGTCATGAAGCGTGAACTTATCAAAAGTAATTACATCATTATTAAAGGTGATTTTTTCCTTATCTGTTTTGAAAAATGAATTCAGCTGTGTGATTCTAAAACCGGTATCATTAAAATCTAATTCTCCCGATACTTTCGGACTCGATGCATTACCTGCAATTTTGAAATTTCCGGATAAATATCCCGTTCCATCCGTTACGTTGCCCATTGTAAATCCCTGAATACTTTTGATGTACAACTTATTTAAATCTAAATTGAAATCCAGATTTCCATCGTCCATTTTATAATTTCCGGTCAGGTTTACTTCGTTCCCTTCTCCGGTCAATGCCACATTTGCATTTAGTAAATTATCGGTTTTATTATCAACTTTTATTTGAATATCGCCCACCGCTTCTCCTTGAAAAGCAAAATCATCAATTTTTAAATCCGAAGTAAAAGTGGGTTTTGTCATTACATTTTCGGCAACTGCGTTTCCGTTAATTAAACCCTGCATGAGTAATTTGTCCTTTTTAACCATATTCATAATGGTTTCGATTTTGAAGTTTACAAAATCGACTTGCAATGGTGCATTATCTCCTGTTCCCTGCGATTGTACTTTTAATTCATTTCCGTTATTATTTAGGAAAAACTTATTGACGTAAAGACGTTTACCGCCAAATTCAATTGCATTTTCCGTATCAATATTCCATTTATCATAATTTAAAATAAAGTTTTCGGCATCGATCTTAAAAATGTTTTTAGAATCTTCTGCCTTAAATTCTCCTGCAATAAAATATTGAGGTTTGTTTTTTGCATCCTGAACTTCAAGTGCATAAGTCAAAAGATTATTCTCAACTTTTCCGGACAAACTGGTAAACGGAATTTTTAATGAGCCGCTTTCGATTGTGGCAACAGAAACAGAATATTCTAAAGCATTTTCTTTGGCTTCAACATTAATTTTCCCGTCGGCAATTGTATTTTCTGCGTATACGATTCTTGGGATTGTTCCTCTTATTTCCAACGAATCGGTTACGTTATTGTATTTTCCGGTGATTTTAATTGGTTCTAAACCTGTCAGTTTTGGAATCAGTTTAAAAAGAATCGGGTCATTATCAACTGTTAATGTAAAAGCCAAACGCTGTTCGTCAGATTCTCCGTTTGCTTTTGGAGTTTTCAAATCAATATATTTTGACAATGATTTTTTTATTGCCGCTGTCAATGTGGTCAATTTGTATTTTCCATCAACTTCGGCTTTTAAAAACTGAGACGAGATTTTAATATTATTACGCGTATTATCTGAAAATGCAATAACACGAACCGAATCTAAAACAATTGGTTCTGCATCTTGTAAAATCTGAACGTTTGATAGAAACACTTTTCCATTCAGGAAATCCGGATTACTATTGGCAATATCGGCGTCGACATTACCGCGAAGTTTCATAGGTCCGGCATGAAGATTTAGTTTTTCCAGATCAGCGATATCCAGATTTAATTTTAGTTTTATGGATGGGTATTTTTCTTGTGTATTTCCGCTCGCTGCCAAATCAAAATTTAAGTTTGGATCCTGCATTCCTGATTTTACTGCGAATGAACCATTTGCAATATTTCCTTTTAAAGCTAAGTCCCTGTAGGTATATCTGTTGAAAACTGCTTTTTGAACAATTCCATCTAATTCAGCCTGCGCTGTTTTCGGGTCCAGACCTTTTCCTTTTACTTTCGCTTTAAGCGTAATTTTCCCGATTGAATCGTTTTTAATTAATCGGCCTAAATTAAAATCAAGTAAATAAACCGTTGCGTCGTATTTCTCTTTTTTCTTAACACGCTGATCGAATAAAGCATCTACTTTTGCATTTCCGAAACTACTGTTTAAAGCCAGATTGGTTTTGAAATTCTGAACTGAACCTTTAAATTTTCCCTGCAGGTTTATTTGCGACGGAAGCTGTATGTTTTTCGGAATTGTTCCGGCCGGCACAAACATATTTATGTCTTTTGATGTACTGGCTATTTTTTTGATATTCAAATCGTAATAGGCTTTTTGAGCATCAGGCAGTCCGATTATCTTCCCCGAAAGGGAAACTTTTGTGGTTCCAATGCCGCTCATTTCAAATAGCGGAATATTCAAATCTTTTACCTTTCCGCTCACACGGCTGTTTACGTATAAAACGGCATTTGGATTACTTTTAAACGGATTTGTTTTTTGTAAATCCGGAACAAATAACAAGATATCTTTAAATCCTATTTTCGAATCTTTTAAATTAGCATCGACCGCAAGATTAGCTATATCTTTTTGAAGCGCTGCGAGTGATTTGTATTCAACTTTAATCTTATCTTGTACAAGAGTTTGCGGTGTTTTTAAATACAAATTATTTAAATAGGCGTTTTTAGGCCCATAGAAAAAATCTGTTTTTAAAGACTGAATGTTCAAACCGCTTTTTTCTGTTGCTGCCAATGCTTTTATATTGCCCGAAATTGTATCGTTGCCATAATACAGTTTCTCGGCCTCCAAATTGAATTTACTCAAATCTAAATGACTATAATCGATCCCTTTTACAGCTGGTTTCGATTGCATATCATCAAATTTAAAGGCAATATTTTGTATGTCGACTTTATTAAGTTTTGCTTTCCAGCCTGCTTGTTTTATGGCAGTTGTATCTAAACTTGGCGCTTGAATTTGTTTGTCTTTTACGCCTAATCTTAAATTACCGCTTAGGTTTTTAAGTTCGAAGGTATCGAAATCTAAAAGCTGTTTGTTTAAATCAATTTCGTTAACGGACAGATCTAAATTTCCGAGTTTTATTCCTGAATCTAATTTGGAGTCTTTATTATCGTAGGCAATATCAATTTTTGATAAACTTATTTTGCCTAGTTTTAATTTGAAGTCTTTTCGTTTTGAAATGGTGTCGACGGTTTCTACCGAAACTTCGGCAATTTTCTCTACAACATCCTGATTTAAAACTAATTTTAATCCATCAAGATCGATATTCGGAATATCAAAATCCATTTTATCTAAATCGAATTTATTGAATTTTGTGTCGAAATGCGTCAGTTTTACGGCAATGTCATTTTTAGAAAAATCGTCTTTAAAATTGAATTTAACGTTATCCAGATTTACTTTTACAACCGAAATTTTAAATGGTTTGGCATTTGGATCTTCAACCTTTGGCTCTTTTGATTCGAAGGCTTTTATGATATAATCGAAATTGAAAACGCCATCTTTATTTCTGGAAATATTGGCTTTTACATTTTCTAGCGAAACAGAATTAATTTCGAGTTCACTGCTGGCCAATTTAAAAAGATCAACATCGAGTTCTAAACGTTTCCCGGCCAACAAAGTATCTTTCTTTTGATCTTCAAAATAAAAACCTTCCAGCACTACATCTTTGGGGAATTTAATCGAAATATGATCTAAAGAAACTTTGGTTTTAATTTTTCCGTGGAGATAAGTTATCGCTTTGTCTTTGACGTAATTTTGAACCGAAGGAACCTGAATTAAAATGATAAGAAGTAATAAAAGTGCAATTACAGAAACCACGCACCATAATAGTACACGAAGTGTTTTTTTTAAATAATGAATGGGGTTCTTATTCATATGTCAATAAAATGCAGGATTTGATTGCTTCTGAAAAAAGCACAGTTAGACATCTTACAAAAATGCAAAATTTAAACCTTTAACAATTTACATAATTATTAGCATTTATTCCAAAATTTTACTGTTAAATAGTTAATTTCTTACTTTAAGATTTAGCCACAAAGACAATAAGGCGCAAAGTCTTTTATTTCTATAGCAATGGGTTTCTAGAAATGATGATATTTATTCAGCGAAAACCAAACTAGAATTTAATATGTGGTAATTTTTCTCCCAGAAGATTTATTTTCTGCTGAAGTTTTGCCAGGAATTTTTGATGCTGATCTGATTCTGGATTGAAGCTGCGATGGCGGAGACTTTTTTGGATTTCATCTACTTCCTGCATTACTGCTGTGCTCTCCTGTGAAATATAGTTTTCACTAAAAAGTTTCCAGATATAATCGATCGCAATTTGGTTGGGATGCAGCATATCTTCGTTATAAAAACGATAATCGCGAAGTTCGTCCATCATGATTTCGTACGACGGAAAATATTCAGTGTTCAGTTTTAAGTGTTCAGTATTCAGAACGGAATGCAATGCGGTAAATAAATGCGATTTACTTAATTGATTTTCTACAAAACCATCTTTTATATGGCGTACAGGCGAAACGGTAAAAATGAAATTAATCTCAGGATTTAAAGCGTGAACTAAATTGATAGTGTTTTGAATGCTTTGCTGAATTGTATCAACAGATAATAATTCTTTTGAGAATTGCTTTTGAGGCACTTTATGACAATTGGCTGCGATTTCTGTACTTTCCAGATTTCGGTAAACCCAGGAAGTTCCAAAAGTGATGATAATATGTGTAGCTTCTTTAATTTGCTTGTGAGTTTCTGTAATGGCTTTATTAAGCGATTCCAGTAATTCTTGTCTATCAGAATTACTTAAATCAGAATGAACCTCAAAACTATGCCAGCGTTCGTTATAAAAGAAAACGTCTTTTTCTGTAAATAAATCTTCGTTACAAACTCTGTTGAATAATTTCTCTATTGAAACAGGGTTGAATATAATTCCGAATGGATTTGTTTCATTCTGAAATTTAAAATAATCAAATTTAGATGCCATGTTTTCAGCAAAACAAGAGCCCATAGAAAGTATTTTCGAATTATAATCGATTGGATTATTACTTTTTAAAATTGGAATCTGGGTTCTAAACTGCATTTGATTTTTTTATTCAAAAATACGGTTTAAAACTTATTTATGGATCAAAAAAATCCCCAATCAACATTAACTGATTGGGGACTTATATAATTATTAGAAACTAATTAGTAAGCAATCTCTAATTTTTCAGAGTTTTTAGCGTCTCCAGAAAATGATTCAGTAATGTAGTTACTACCATTATATTTGTTAGTATTTGTTACAGTTACTGTTTCAGTTATCACTCCTTTACTGTCATAAGATACCGTAACATTTTTTACTGTATTGTTTGCTGAGTAAAAATCGAAATTATCATCTAAATCCAATAAAAGTTTCGCTCCAGTAATGTTAATGTATGGGCTTTTCTTATCATCAAAAGTACTTGT
>Ga0157370_10008651_pt1 | contig 10954 bp, 9 predicted proteins | sample C35metaG_FD_113463 | JGI IMG/M metagenome (GOLD analysis project Ga0157370, IMG submission 113463) | Corn rhizosphere microbial communities from Kellogg Biological Station, Michigan, USA - C3-5 metaG | ecosystem: Host-associated > Plants > Roots > Rhizosphere > Soil | place: USA: Michigan... | reverse complement strand
AGGTCGTCGGCAAGTTCGTCGAGTTCTTCGGCGAAGGTGCGGCGAGCCTGTCGGTTCCGGACCGCGCGACGATCGGCAACATGGCGCCCGAATACGGCGCGACGATGGGCTTCTTCCCGGTCGACGCGGCGACGGTCGCGTACCTGCGCGCGACCGGGCGCAGCGATGCCGCGCTCGACGCGTTCGAGCGCTACTACAAGGCGCAAAACCTGTTCGGCATGCCGCGCGCCGGCGACATCGACTACACGAAGACGGTGCGTCTCGATCTCGCATCGATCACGCCGTCGGTCGCGGGTCCGAAGCGCCCGCAGGACCGCATCGAGCTGCCGAAGCTCGGCGCGCGCTTCGCCGAGCTCTTCAGCAAGTCGATGTCCGAGAACGGCTTTGCGCAAGCGCCCGAACGGCTGCACGAGCGCCACGCGACCGCGCCGATGGTGCCGGGGCGCGGGCAGCTCGGCGATCCGATGGCGTGCGGCGCGCCGGCTGGCGCAACGCCGTCACCGAAGCCGATCGACATCGGCAACGGCGACGTGCTGATCGCCGCCATCACGTCGTGCACGAATACGTCGAATCCCAGCGTGCTGCTCGCGGCGGGCCTGCTCGCGAAGAAGGCGGTCGAGAGAGGACTCACGGTCGAGCCGCACGTGAAGACGTCGCTCGCGCCCGGCTCGCGCGTCGTGACCGACTATCTGACGAAGACCGGTCTGCTTCCGTATCTGCAGCAGCTCGGCTTCGACGTCGCCGCGTACGGTTGCACGACGTGCATCGGCAACGCCGGCGACCTGGCGCCCGAGATCAACGACGCGATCACGAGCAACGATCTCGTCTGCGCGGCCGTGCTGTCGGGCAATCGCAACTTCGAGGCGCGCATCCATCCGAACCTCAAGGCGAATTTCCTCATGTCGCCGCCGCTCGTCGTCGCGTTCGCGATCGCGGGCACCGTGCTGCGCGACATCGTGAACGAGCCGCTCGCGCAGGGACGCGACGGCCCCGTGTACCTGCGCGACGTGTGGCCGTCGAACGAGGAAGTGAACGCGCTCCTCGATTACGCGCGCGACGCCGCCACGTTCCGCAGGCTCTACGGCGATCTCGCGAACGCCAATCCGATGTGGTCGACGATCGCCGGCTCGACCGGACAGGTGTACGACTGGCCGGCGTCGACGTACATCGCGAAGCCGCCGTTCTTCGACGGCTTCGGGATGACGCCGCCGCCGATGACCGACATCCGCGGCGCGCGCACGCTCGGCATCTTCGGCGACTCGGTGACCACCGACCACATCTCGCCGGCCGGCTCCATCAAGCCGACGTCGCCCGCCGGCATCTTCCTGCAGGAACGCGATGTCTCGGTCGCGAACTTCAACAGTTACGGCGCGCGCCGCGGCAACCACGAGGTGATGCTGCGCGGCACGTTCGCGAACGTGCGCATCAAGAACCTGATGCTGCCGCCGAAGGCCGACGGCACGCTCATCGAAGGCGGCGTCACGCTCTACTACGGCAGCGGCGCGCCCGAGCAGATGCCGATCTACGACGCGGCGATGCACTATCAGCAGCGTGGCATTGCGACGGTCGTGCTCGGCGGCGAGGAGTACGGCACCGGCAGCTCGCGCGACTGGGCGGCGAAGGGTACGCAACTGCTCGGCGTGAAGGCGGTGATCGCGAAGAGCTTCGAGCGCATCCACCGTTCGAACCTCGTCGGCATGGGCGTGCTGCCGCTGCAATTCCAGCCCGGGCAAGGCGTCGAGACGCTCGGCATTCGCGGCGACGAGACGTTCGACATCGCGGTGCCCGCCACGATCGAGCCGCAGCAAACGCTGTCGGTCGTGATGACGCGCGCCGACGGCACGCGACAGGAGTTTCCGGCGCTCTGCCGCATCGACACGGCGGTCGAGGTCGACTACTACCGCCACGGCGGCATCCTGCCGTTCGTGCTGCGCGGGATTCTGCAGGGATCGCGCGCAACGGCGGCCGCCGCGTAAACGCGCAGGCGGCAGCGACGCGCTTCGCGGCGCCGAGCGGATCGGCGCCGCGCGCTCATCGTGACGAATACGGCACGCCTCCTGCGCGACGGTGGGCTTCCGGGGCGCGAGCGGCATCTGCCTCGCCGCGTGGGAGCGCCGCGGGATGCATGCGCTCCAACCCGCGCGTCCGGCGTCTTGAACGGCTGTTGCAATTGCGTCGCAACAGCGCGATCGAGTCACTGAAAACGCGGAAATTGCTGCGCTGCAGCGAAACGCGGGCTACACTTGTCGATGCGGTCGCAGTCTCGCGACCCTTCACCCCTCATCGACTCCGGGAGAACCGCCCATGAAGAACGCAATTTCCGCTGCCCTGGCGCTGGCGCTCGCCGTGACGCTCGCCGCCTGCGGCCCGCAATCGGACCAGGCTGCCGACAAGGCGAAGGCATCCGCCGGCGCCGCCGCCGATGCGGCAGCGACCGCCGCGAAGGACGCCGCCAACGCGGCCGGCGCCGCCGCCAAGGACGCGTCGAATGCCACGGCCGACGCGGCGAAGGAAGCCGCCGACAAGGCGGCGGAAGCGGCGAAGGACGCCGCCGCAAAGAGCACCGACGCGACGAAAGACGCGGCCGCGACGTCGGCGGCCGCCGCCAAGGACGCGGCGAACACCGCCGCGGACGCGAGCAGGGATGCCGCGGCCAAGGCAGGCGACGCCGCGCAGAAGGCGAACGAAGCCGCGAAGGACGCCGCGAAGAAGTAACCCCTTTCCCGCGACGCCAACGGCCGTCCACGGGCGGCCGTTTTCGTTGGCGCGGGACGCTCCGTCCGTCGGCGTGGCGGGCGCCGTGGCATCGGGCTTGCGGCCCGATCACCGCCACACCGCTTCCACGCGTTCGGAACGGACCGCCATGCACGCGTCGACCGTCGTCATCCGCACCCCCGCCGGCAACGCCGAACTCGCGAACCCGGCGCATGGCCTGTCGCTCGCGCAGCGCCGCTTTCTGACGCTGCTCGACACGGCGTGCTCGGTCGACGAACTCGCCGCCCGCCAGCGCAGCGACGCGTCGAAGGTCGAGCGCGACCTCGCGCGACTGGCGAGCCTCGGGCTCGTCGTGTGCGCGAAGCCGGCCGCCAACGACGACGAGGCGCTCGGCGCCGACAACGATGCCTCCATCGCGGCCGCCAACGACGACGAGGCGCTCGGCGCCGACAACGACGCCGCCATCGCGGCCTCCAACGGCGCGCAGGCGGCGAACGACGCGCGAGCAACGCGGGTGTCGGTCCGCCTCGGACCGCGCGCCGCATCGTGGCTCCCGTACGTGCTCGTGGCGCTGGGTGCCGTCGCCATGGGACTCGTCGCCTGGCGCTTCCTGGCGTCGTCCCCGGCACCGCTTCCCCCGCGCGACGCTGCGCCCCGGCAGGTGACGCAGCCGCCCGCGGCCGCCGTCGCACCCGCGCGCCGCCTCGTTCCGATGACGCAGTTCGATCGCGCCGTGCGCAAGGCGCTGTCGCACGGGCGCTTCGAGCCGGGCACCGCCGGCCGCACGACGACGGTCGACGTCGCGTTCAAGCGCGACTGAAGCGCGCGACGCGCCGGCCGCGATGGTGCGCCGGGTAAAATCGGTCGATGGACGATGTCGTCGCACGTTCTTTGCCGTCGCGCCAACCCGCAGTCGAGGCATCGCCACTCGATGGCGAGCGCCGCGACACGCGCAAGGCCGATTTCGAGCTCGGCAAGCTGCGTAAGCGGCTGCGGCGGCTCGTCGGCCAGGCGATCGCCGACTATTCGCTGATCGACGCGGGCGACCGCGTCATGGTCTGCCTGTCGGGCGGCAAGGACAGCTACGGGCTGCTCGACGTGCTCCTCGCGCTGCGCGATCGCGCGCCGCTTCCGTTCGAGATCGTCGCCGTCAATCTCGACCAGAAGCAGCCCGGATTTCCCGCCGACGTCCTGCCGACGTACCTGGCGTCGCGCGGCGTGCCGTTCCGCATCGTCGAACAGGATACGTACAGCGTCGTCAAGCGCGTGATTCCCGAAGGCGCGACGATGTGCTCGCTGTGCTCGCGGCTGCGCCGCGGTGCGCTGTACCGCGTCGCGGGCGAGATCGGCGCGACGAAGATCGCGCTCGGTCACCACCGCGACGACATCCTCGCGACGTTCTTCCTGAACCTCTTCCATGGCGGCAAGCTCAAGACGATGCCGCCGAAGCTCGTCTCCGACGACGGACGCCATGTCGTGATCCGGCCGCTCGCCTACGTGCGCGAGCGCGACCTCGCGCGCTACGCCGACGCGTGCGCGTTTCCGCTCATTCCGTGCACGCTGTGCGGCTCGCAGGAGAATCTGCAGCGCAAGCAGGTGGCCGCGATGCTGCGCGAGTGGGAGAAGCGCTTTCCGGGCCGGATCGAGTCGATCTTCAACGCGCTGCGCAGCGTCACGCCGTCGCATCTGCTCGACACGACGCTGCACGACTTCGCGGCGGTGCAGGCGACAGGCATCGCGTGCGCGGACGGCGACCGCGCGTTCGATCCCGACGACGCGCCGGCGGCCTCGATCCCTGCATCGGTCGGCATCGCCGCCGACTGACGTCGGCGCGCGCTGTCGATCCCTGCATCGGTCGGCATCGCCGCCAACTGACGTCGGCGCGGCGCTAACCTTGAATGGTGTGACGATCCTGTCCGAACAGGATCTTGCGCGCCGCCTCGTCGTTCACCGACGGCGCGACGTTGACCGTCTTCGCGATTTCGTATGCGCGCTTCGTCGCCGGACGCGCCGCGATCGCTTCCTTCCAGCGCTTGAGGTTCGGGAAGTCGTCGATGTTCTGGCTTTGGCGTTCCGGCTGCACCCACGGATAGCACGCAATGTCGGCGATCGAATAATCGTCGACGATGGCATCACGGTCCTGGAGCTGCTTGTCGAGCACCGCGTAGAGACGTGACGTTTCGTTCACGTAGCGGTCGATCGCGTACGGAATCTTCTCCGGTGCGTAGCGCCCGAAGTGATGATTCTGTCCGGCCATCGGCCCGAGGTTGGCCATCTGCCAGAACAGCCACTGGATGCAGTTCCAGCGTTGCCGCGTGTCGCGCGGAACCAGCTTGCCGGTCTTGTCGGCGAGGTAGAGCAGGATCGCGCCGGACTCGAACAGCGGCAACGGGCCTCCCCCGAACGCGGGCTCGTGGTCGACGATCGCGGGAATGCGATTGTTCGGCGCGATCCCGAGGAACTCCGGCTTGAACTGCTCGCCCTTCCCGATGTTGACGGGCCGAATGGTGTACGGCAGTCCCGTCTCCTCGAGGAACATCGTGAGCTTGTGGCCGTTGGGGGTGGTCCAGTAGTACAGATCGATCATGTTCAGCGATCGGGATTCGGGGATTGGTTCAGGATCCCGGCCCCTCTCCTCAAAAGGTGCCCGGATAAGCGCCGCCGTCAGCGAGGATGTTCTGGCCCACGACGAAACCCGCGTGCACGCTGCATAGGAACGCGCAGATCGCGCCGAATTCCCGCGGATCGCCGAAGCGCCCGGCCGGATTCGCCTTCATCGCCGCATCGCGCGCCGCCTCGTACGTCGTGCCCGTCGCCTTCGCGCGGCCTTCGAGCGTCACGCGCAGGCGATCGGTCGCGAACTGACCGGGCAGCAGGTTGTTGATCGTCACATTGTGTCGCGCGACCTTTCGCGCAAGCCCCGCGACGAAGCCCGTCAAGCCCGAGCGCGCGCCGTTCGAAAGGCCGAGGATGTCGATCGGCGCCTTCACCGCGCCCGACGTGATGTTGACGATGCGGCCAAACTTGCGCTCGATCATCGTGTCGATCGTCGCCTGATGAGCTCGATCGGCGTCAGCATGTTCGCGTCGAGCGCGCGGATCCACGCCGCGCGATCCCAATCGCGGAAGTCACCCGGCGGCGGGCCGCCCGCGTTGTTGACGAGAATGTCGGGTTGCGGGCATGCCGCGAGCGCTTTCGCGCGCCCGTCCGGCGTCGTGATGTCGCACGCAACGAAGCGCACCTCGCGCCCGGTCGCCTCGCCGATGTCGCGCGCGGCCTGCGCAACGTCGCTTTCGGTGCGTGCGCAGATCGTCACGTCCACGCCTTCGCGAGCGAGCGCCTCGGCGCAACCGCGGCCGAGGCCCTTGCTCGCCGCGCACACGAGCGCGCGCCGCTGCTTGATGCCGAGATCCATCGTGTCCTCCTCCGATTTCAGGCCGGCTGCGGCACCCGCGCGCGGCGCACGTTCACGACCGTCGCCATCGCCACCGCCAGCAGCGCCGCGATGACGAACAGCACGTCGTGCGCGAGCCCGTGGTCGAGCATGAGCCCGAACCAGATCGGACCGAGCATCGCGCCGATGTCGAGCCCCGAATACACGAATCCGTAGACGCGGCCCGTCGCGCCGCGCGGCGTCGCGTTGCGGACGATCAGATCGCGCGAGGGGCTCGTCGCACCGAGCGCGAGCCCGATCAGCGCAAACATCGGCACGAACGACGGTGCGGATAGGGTCCCGCTCGCCGCCACGACGAGGAGCAATGCCGCAACCGACAACCCGATAACCGCCACGCGATCGTGGCGGTTGGTGCGAACCGCGAGAAAGCCGCCGATCGCGATGCCCGCAACGGCCCCGAGCAGATACGCGGTGACCGCGGATGTGCCGAGCACGAGCGGCACCTGGAATCCGACGGAGAGCGCCGCCGGCAGGAACGTCTGCACGCCGACCGACGCCGTCGTCTGGAACACGAAATAGAAGAGGCACAGCATGATCGCCGGCTGCAGGAAGATCGACGCGCTCCCGCGCAGTGTGTGCAGATGCGCATCGGGTACGCGATGCGACGTCAATTGGTGACGCTGCGCCGCGAGCACGCCGAGCGCGACGAGGCCGGTCGCGCCCATCGCGAGCAGCGCGATGCGCCAGCCCGCCGCGCTGCCGATGCCGAAGCTCACCACCGGCGCCACCGCGTAGCCGACATTGCCGCCGATGCCGTGCAACGAGTACGCGTGGCCGAGCCTGCGCGGTGTAACGTTCGCGTTCAGGACGGCGAAATCGGAAGGATGGAAAACGCCGTTGCCGGCGCCCATCAGCGCCGCGCAGGGAAAGAGCCACCACGGGTTCGGTGCGAGCGATGCGGCGAACGTCCCGAACACGAGAAGCGACATCCCGCCGAGCAGCACCGGGCGCGCGCCGGCGCGATCGACGAGGAAGCCTGCCGCGAATTGCACGAGACCGCTCGCCACGTAGAACGTTCCGGCGACGAAGCCGAGCAGCGTCCACGAGACGGCGAATTGCGCGCGGAGCAGCGGAAACAGCGGCGGCAGAGCGAGTTGCAGGAAGTGCGACGACGCGTGCGCGAAGCCGATCAGGCCGATCACGCGCGCGTCGCGGCGGAACGAGTCGGCGGACGCGTTATCCAATGGCCGGGATGATGCGGGCTCGCGAGGCAAGGATCGACTATAGCGCAGAGGTTCGCCGGCTTGCGCCGCCTGGCGCACGCCGCAATATCCATGGGCAGGAAGGATCGACAGATGACCGAACGCAATCGCAAGACCGACGACGAGTGGAAGGCGCAACTGACGCCCGAGCAATACCGGGTCACCCGCCAGAAGGGCACCGAGCGCCCGTTCACCGGCGAGTACTGGGACAACACCGACGCGGGGACGTATCGCTGCGTCTGCTGCGGCGCGCCGCTCTTCGAGTCCGAAACCAAGTTCGACGCCGGATGCGGCTGGCCGTCATTCAACGCGCCGATCGCGAACGAGAACGTGCGCGAAAACGAGGACACGTCGTACAACATGCGCCGCACCGAGGTCGTGTGCGCGAGTTGCGACGCGCATCTCGGCCACGTGTTTCCCGACGGGCCGCAGCCGTCGGGATTGCGCTATTGCATGAACTCCGCGTCGCTCAAGTTCGAGCCGAAGAAGGACGACTAGCGCGGCGCGTGCCGCGCGTCGGCGCGATGCGCGGCCTACGCCTTCGTGAGCGCGCGCGCGATGAACGCGCCGGCGGACTGGATCTCCTCGAGCACCGCGCTGTGCTCCATCGGGTATGCGTGCCACTCGACGTCGAATCCGCTGGCGCGCAGCACGTCGCGTGAGCGCTCGGCCCAGACGTACGCGATGACGGGGTCGTGCGTGCCGTGCGCCATGAAGATCGGCACGTCGCGATTGGCCGGGCTCGCCTCGGTGTCGATGCGGTCGGGCGCGACGAGGTACGTCGACAGCGCCACGATGCCCGCGAGGCGGTCCGGATAGCGCAGCCCCGCGTAGAGCGCGATCGCCCCGCCCTGCGAGAAGCCGGCGAGCAGCATGCGCCGCGGCGCGATGCCGCGCTCGACCTCGCGCGCCATCAACGCATCGACCTGCACCCGCGAACGGCGCACGCCGTCGACGTCGGCGCGATCGGACAGGTTCGCCTGCCGGATGTCGTACCACGCGCGCATTTGCATGCCGTCGTTGATCGTCACCGGCATGATCGGCGCGTGCGGGAAGATGAAGCGGATCGCGAGGTGCGGCGGCAGGGCGAGCGTCGGCACGACCTCCGACCAGCCGCGCCCGTCGTCGCCGAGCCCGTGCATCCAGATCACCGTGGCGTCGGGGCTCGGCGCGGTCTCGATCTCGATGGCGGGGAGCAGGTCGGCGGGCATGAGCAATCGTGCAACGTAGGGGCGTTCGGCCGATTCTACGCGGTGCCGTCCGGCCTTCCTGTTGCCTCGCAATCGCGCATATGATGCGCGGGCGAGCGCCGGTCCACGCGTGACCGGCCGTACGAGGCAGGCAACCTTGCGGGAGACAAGGCGATGCCGGGATGCGATCGATCGAGGAGTTCAACGGACGTAGCGACGACGCGGCGTCACTTCGTCGCGTCCGTGCTCGGCGTCGTCGCGGCCTGCGCCTGGCCCATCGCCGTGCGCGCGCAAGCGACCACGATGCGCCGCATCGGCTTCCTCGGCAACTCGACGGCCGCACTGGAAGCGAATCTCGTCGCGCCGTTCCGTACGGGACTGCGCGAGCTCGGCTACGTCGAAGGCCGCGACATCGAGATCGAGTATCGGTGGGCCGGCGGCGACTACAAGCGCTTTCCGCAGCTCGTGCGCGAATTGCTCGCGATTCCCGTCGAGATCATCGTCACCGCGGGCACCCCGGCGGCGCAGGCGGTGCAGAGCGTGAGTCGAACGATTCCGCTCGTCATGGTGGCCGTGGGCGACCCCGTCGGTACGCATCTCGTCGAAAGCCTCGCGCATCCCGGTGGCAACGCCACCGGCTTGACGTCGATCGCACCGGACCTCGAAGGCAAGCGACTCGAGCTCCTGACCGCCGTTGCGCCCGGTCTGTCGCGCGTTGCCGTCCTCTGGAATCCCGACAACGCGTTCCATGTGGGCTCCGAGCGGCAGGTGCACGCGGCGGCGAAGGTGCTCCACCTCGACGTGACGTCGACCGCCATTCGCAGCGTCGCCGATTTCGATCGCGCATTCGCGGCGATCGCATCGAGCGGCGCGGGCGCGATGACCGTACTCGCCGATCGCGTGTTCCTGCACAACCGAACGCGGATCGTCGACTTCGCGAGGACGCGAAAGCTCCCGGCCGTCTATCCGTATCGCGAGCTCGTCGACGCCGGCGGCCTCATGTCGTTCGGTCCGGATTACGGGGAGATGCACCATCGCGCGGCGAACTACGTCGACCGAATCCTGAGAGGCGCCAAGCCCGCGGACCTGCCGATCGAGCAGCCCAAGTCGTTCAACCTGGTCGTCAACCTGAAGGCTGCGCGCGAAATCGGCGTCAGTGTCCCGCGTGGCGTCATGCTTCGCGCGAGCGAAGTGCTCGAATAACGATCGATGAACGACGTCGCGCCCTCGGACATCGCGTTGCCGGCGCCGCCGCGCGCGCAGCCTGAACCCGCGCCGCCGCCGCCCGCCGGCGTCCGTCGCGGGCGACTGTTCCGCAAATACCTGCTGCTGATCCTTACGCTCGTCACGATCGCACTGCTCGCGTCCGGCGCGATCAGCCTTTACTTCACGTACCAGGAGACGAAGGCATCGCTCGCGAGCTTGCAGCACGAGAAAGCGGTCTCGGCTGCGTCGCGCATCGAGCAATACGTCGACCAGGTCGCGCAGCAGCTCGCCTTCGCTGCGCTGCCGCAGCTCGATCCCAACGACGTCGAGATGCGCCGCGTCGAGTTCCTGAAGCTTCTGCGACAGGCGCCGATCGTGACCGACGTCGCGCAGATCGATCCGTCCGGGCGCGAGCGCGTCGCGGTGTCGCGCCTCGGCATGGACAGCGTCAATTCCGGACGCGATCGGTCGGGCGAGGATGCGTTCCTTCATGCGAAGCCCGGCCGGCCGTGGTTCGGACCCGTCTACTTCCACAAGGAAACCGAACCGTACATGACGATCGCCGTGCGCAACGGCGGCGAACAGGGTCCGGTGACGGCCGCCGATGTCAACCTCAAGTTCATCTGGGACGTCGTTTCGCGAATCCGCATCGGCGCCAAGGGCAAGGCCTACGTCGTCGACGGCAACGGTTATCTCGTCGCCGATCCCGACATCGGGCTCGTCCTGCGCAAGACGAATCTGTCCGCGCTGCCGCACGTGCGCGCCGCGACGTCGCCGACCCAAGGCGACGCCGAAGCGATGCTCTCCACCGATCTCGCCGGTACGCGCGTGCTCACGTCGGTCGCGCCCATCGAGTCGCTCAAGTGGAACGTCTTCGTCGAGCAGCCGGTGTCGGAGGTGTACGCGAAGCTCAACGCGTCGATCCTGCGCACCGCACTGCTCCTCCTCGCCGGCCTTGGTCTCTCGGCCTTCGGCGCGCTGGCGCTGGCGCGCGGCATGGCGCGACCCATCCGCATCCTCGAAGAAGGCGCGCAGCGGATCACCGCGGGCGACCTCGATCAGCGCATCGACATTCGAACCGGCGACGAGCTCGAAGCGCTCGCGGGGCAATTCAACCGGATGACCGGCGCGTTGCGCGAGTCGTACGCGGGGCTCGAGCAGAAGGTCGAGGCGCGCACGCACGAGCT
>Ga0157370_10008649_pt1 | contig 10955 bp, 6 predicted proteins | sample C35metaG_FD_113463 | JGI IMG/M metagenome (GOLD analysis project Ga0157370, IMG submission 113463) | Corn rhizosphere microbial communities from Kellogg Biological Station, Michigan, USA - C3-5 metaG | ecosystem: Host-associated > Plants > Roots > Rhizosphere > Soil | place: USA: Michigan... | reverse complement strand
GTCGACGCGGCGCTGCACGTCGCGGGCATCGTCGCCGAGGAGCCGCCGCGGCGAACGTTCCAGGCAGTGAACATCGAGGGAACGCGCCACGTGGTGCTCGAGGCGGAGCGCGCCGGCGTGCGCAAGATCGTCTACGTATCGTCGCTCGGTGCCGAGCGCGGGCAGTCGGCGTATCACAAGTCCAAGTACGTCGCCGAGGACGTCGTGCGCGCCTTCACCCGCGATTGGGTCATTCTGCGACCGGGTGCAGTCTATGGACCTGGCGACACGCACATCTGCGTACTGCTGCAGATGGTTCGAACGCTTCCCGTCATTCCGACGATCGGCGACGGCAACCAGCAATTCCAGCCGATCTGGCACGAGGATCTGGCTGACGCGCTCGTGGTCGCGCTCGAGCGGCCCGACGTCCGATGCCGCGTGCTCGACATTGCTGGACCGGAGCTGACGTCGCAGAACGATCTCGTGGAGCGCCTCCGTGCGATCACGACGCGGTCGCCGATGCAGGCGCCGCTGCCGGAGTTCGCCGCCTCCTTGGGTCTGCGAGCGCTCGGTGCACTTGGCGTCGACATCCCATTCGCCGGCGCGCAGCTCGACATGTTGGCTGAAGGAAACATGATACCGGCGGGATGTCCGAACGCGCTCACCGAGGAATTCGGGATCACGCCCACACCTCTCGACAACGGATTGCGACGGCTCGCCAACGAACAGCCAGCCCAATTACCGGGTGAGGGGATCGGCGCACTCATGCGCAAACGCTTCTGGGTCGACGTGCGAGGCGGTCGGTTCGAGGCCGATGCGCTGTTCACCTATGTACGCGAGCATCTCGCCGAGCTGCTACCGCCCACGGTGGCGCTCAAGCCTGACGCGGACGGCTCGACGCGAATCGATGAAGGCGTGACGCTCACCCTCGAGATCCCGATCCGCGGTCACATTCAAGTGCGCGTCGCCGAAGTCGACGAGCGGCGCATCACGCTGCTCACGGTCGCGGGACACCCGATTGCGGGCGCGGTTCGCTTTGTCGTCGAGCAACGCGGTGACGCGGTTCGTTTCGAGATTCAGGTCTACGATCGGCCGGCGTCGATCATCGACAAGCTCCTCATGCGCGCCGCGGGAGAGCGGCTGCAGCGCGCGGCGTGGATCGCGTTGGCGAACAACGTGGCGCGGGTGGAGGGCGGCCAGCCGAGCGAAGTTCAGAGCTCCGAGGAGGAGCTCGACGACCACGAGATGGACATCGTCGACCGCTGGGCGACTGAGCTCAACGTTCAGTTGTCGCGAAACGCGACGTCGAGCGGCCGTGACTGACAGTGTTCGCCGCACCCCAGGCGATACCGGTTGCGCGCGAACCACCTGTATATCCGGTCGGCGATCGTGCGGACGAACGGAATCTTGAAGATCCACGAAGCCAGCCGGCCCTTGGGGAGGATCTCGAGCAGCTCCTCGATGGCTGCGGCGCCTTGCCACGTCTGCCCGTCGGGTCCGATGAGCTGCAGTGCCTCCGCGTAGGCGCGGGCCGGTATCCACGGAAACCTTGCCGTCACTCCCGCCGCCTGCGACGGCACCACCTCGATCTGCTGCTGTCGATCCCATTTGCGGAGCACGGTCGCCAAGCGCGTGCACACCGTGCACGTTCCGTCGTAGACGCAGGTATACGGCCGCCCGAGCCCGGTGCTCGACTCCTGTCCGCGCACCGTGAACCGAACGACGGGAATCGTGTCGCTCATCGATTGGCCGGCTCGGCGCCGTCTGCTTGCGCGTCCGACGTCACCAGCGGCGGAGTGATGGTTCCGTCGATGTCGATCGCGGGCGGATGCTGCAAGGTCGCATGAATCGTACACAGCTCGGCGGCGCGCTTTGCGGCGTCGAGGCGGCGCGCCGGGAGGGACGGCCAATTGAATCTCAGCGCGTAGCGATCGACACGATGCGGGTCGTCGGCGAACGTCCAAGCGACGTCGATGGTCAGGTCGTCGACCTCGAGCTTGGCGTATTCCGCCCAGGCCGACAGGACGGAGAACGTGCAATAGGCCAGTCCTCCAGCCACCATATGAAACGGTGAGTAGCTCTGGTCGGAAGAAAATGCCTCGATCGTCATCGGGCCCGGAACGGGCTCGAGACGAATCGACTCATCGGAAAGCAGTGTGATCTTCACGGGACAATCCGGTCGAGGCCGAAAACGGTTGTCCAGCCTCGCAATGTCCACGCCCCCGTCTGAGTCGTCCTGGAATTGGACGATTCGGGCTCCGGTTCTTCTGGATCGTGCCGATAATGACTAAAACGGACCCGCAATCTCGCGGGCTCCGCCTGCCTTTCGCTGTTCCGCACGCTCCACAATTCCCGCGCAAAGAGGTCCGACGACGATGCCGTCCTCGGTCGAAATACTGATTGAACAGGCCCAGCTCGCTCAACTGGAGGGCCAGCTCGACCGCGCCGCGGCGATTTACGCCGACGCTCGTGCCCACGCGACTGCCGAAGGCGAACGGCGACTTGGCGCGATGGCCGCGCGCAGTCTTGGCGCGATCTCACTGATGCGCGGCGACCACGACCAGGCCCTGCACCACTATCATGCAAGCCTGGGCGAGTTCCGCGCGCTGGGCGCCCTTGGCGAGGTGCTCAGGGTGCTCGGTGATACGGGAATGCTGTGCACGGACCTCCAGCATTGGGACGACGCCGTGTCCGCGTTCGAGGAAGCGACCGCAATCGCCGAAGCTCTCGGCGACATTCCGGCCCGCGTGCTGCTCGAGGTCCGGCGCGCCGAGCTCGAGATCGCGCGTCACGACCTCGCCGCGGCACGCATCGCCTGTGCGGCCGCGGCGACTCTGGCGTCGCAAACCGCCGGCGCCGGCGCGCTGGGGGAGATCGAGAAGCAGCAGGGCGCGATCGCGCGCGAGCTCGGCGAACTGTCGTCAGCCGAACAACACTTCGAGCGCGCGCAAGCGTGGGCAGGTGAGCATGGGGATCTGTTGTTGTCCGCCGAGACGGCGCGCGAGCATGCGGAGCTATGCCGGCGGCAGGGACGTCATCGCGATGCGCTCATCCATCTGAATCGCGGCCACGAAACGTTCTCGCGAATTCCGCGGGGCGGCGACGTCGCCGACGTCGAGCGCCGCAACGCGCGTCTCGAGCGATACTTCATCGACGCGGTTCGCCAGTGGAGCGCGTCGATCGAGTCGAAGGATCGCTACACCCAGGGCCATTGCGAGCGGGTCGCGGATCTGGCGTGCGCCGTCGCGCTGCGCGCCGGTATGGAGCCGCGCGACATCTTCTGGTTCCGCATCGGCGCGCTGGTGCACGACGTCGGCAAGCTGATCATCTCGTCGGAATTGTTGAACAAAGCCGGCAAGCTCGCGCCGGACGAATGGGATCTGATCACGCGTCATCCGGTGTCCGGAGTCGAGATCCTGGCCGACATGAATTTCCCCGAGGCCATCTTCCCGATGGTTCGCTCCCACCACGAGCGGTGGGACGGGCGCGGATATCCCGATCGGCTGGCGGGCGCGGACATTCCGCTCGCGGCGCGGATTCTCTGCATCGCCGACGTGTACGATGCCCTGACGTCGAAGCGGAGCTACAAGGGCCCGCTGTCGCACGATGCCGCCATGGCGATCATGCGCGGCGAAGTCGGCAAGCATTTCGACCCCGAGATGTTCGTCCGCTTCGAGGACGTGACGCGAACCCGCGCGCCGTCGCTGCGCCAGCGCGCCGCGATCGAGCTCACCGGCGGGCTCCGCCCCAAGGGGCGCGCGCTCCGGGTCTCCGGTCCGTCGGACGATCTGACCGGGCTGCTCATGCGCGGTCCCTTCATCGAGATGGCCAACAAGGTGCTCGGCGAGCGCGGTCCGTTCGCAACCGTTTCCCTGATCGTGATCGACGTCGACGAATTCAAGAAAGTGAACGACGCGCATGGTCACCTGCAGGGCGATGCCGTGCTGCGCGTCGTTACGGGAACGCTGCGCGAGCTCGCCGCGTCAACGGGCATCATCGGCCGCTATGCCGGCGACGAGTTCGTGATTCTCCTGCCGCACGCCCCCGTCGAAGAGGCGGCCGAGTTGGCTGAGCGCATCCGGCTGACCGTGCGACAGGCGTCGGTTCCGCTGCGCGAGCACTCGGGATCGAGCTGCGTCACGCTGTCGCTCGGCGTTGCCGGCGCGCGCCCGGAGCACCGCGACTTCGACTCCGTGTTCGCCGCGGCCGACCGGGCGTTGTACGAAGCAAAGCGTCGCGGTCGCGATACGGTCGTTTCGGCGAGCGAAGCCGAAGAGGGCGAGCACCCGCCGACGATCGATCTCAAGCAGTTTGTCGGACGCGACGCCGAGACGCGCCGCCTCATCCGGCTGCTGGAGGCGAGCGCCGGCGGAGCACCGCAGCTCGTCTCGATCATCGGCGAGGCCGGCGTCGGTAAATCCACCCTGGTGCGACGCTTGGCCGCCGAGGCCGCGCTTCGCGGCGGGTGGCTCGTCACCGGCCGATGCTGCGAGGCCGACGCGAAGGCGCCGTACGCGCCGTGGTCCGAGACGATCTCCGCCATCCATCGCACGGGCGCGGTCGGCGCAACGGAGTGGCGCCAATTGCCGCATCTGGTTCCCGCGATGGGCGCGGCCGGCGCGAAGGCCGACAAGTACGCGCTGTTCGACGAGATCGTGTGCTTCCTCCGGCTTGCCGCGGCCGCCGGCCCACTCGTCATCCAGCTCGACGACGTGCAGTGGGCCGACTCGGCAACGTGGGACGTGCTGGAGCACGTCGCCGCGCAGCTCGACCATGAGCGAATACTCATCTGCTTGACGATGCGGACGGAGGATACGAAGGGCCACGCGAACGAGCGCCGGCATCGCCTGGCGCGCGACGAGCGGTTCCACGAGGTCCTGCTCGCCCGACTGAGCGACACGGAGCTGAACCAGTGGCTGCGCGCCGTCCTTGGCGGCGAGACGAGCCAGGATCTGCGCGACCATCTCCGGCGATGCTCGGAGGGCAACCCGTTCCTCGCCACACAGCTCGTTCGCATGCTCCTCGACGAGAGTGCGTTACGCTACGAGCACGGACATTGGGGTTTGCGAGCCGAAGGCGAAGGGAAGTTCCCGCCGGCGCTCACCAGTCTGGTCGACGGCCGGCTCGAGCGGCTGTCGCCGGACACGCGTCGAGCCATCAATACGGCCGCCGTCATCGGACGCACGTTCGACATCGACCTCGCGACTGCCGCCGGAGCAGGCACTGAGGACGAGATGCTCGACGCCATCGACGAGGCGATCGCGCACGGAGTCATCGAGCCGGCCGCGGACGCGTCGGGGAATCGATTCACGTTTACTCATGGCCTGCTCGTCGATGCCATGCTGCGCGCGATCAACTCGCGGCGGCTGGCGCGAATCCACGAGCGGGTCGGCCAGGCGATGGAGCTGCGCACGCCGGTCAACGCCGCCGAGATCGCCACGCACTACGATCAAGCGGGGATGCCGCAGAAGGCGTATCGCCACGCCATGTCCGCCGGCGGCGCGGCGCTGGCCGTGTACGCGCACGGCGAGGCACGCCGCTTCTTCGAGCTCGCCGATCGCGTGGCCGCCGATCCGGTGGAGCGCGCGGCGGCGCTGCATCGATTGGCGGAAGTGGCGGAGATCGAGGGACGGCATGCCCTCGCCGAAGAGTTGTGCGACCGCGCGCTCGCGGGCGTCGCCGGCTGCCCCGACGATCACGACAATCCAGCCCTCCGCCGCATGCGTCATCGAACCCGCGCGCTACAGGGCCAGCCCGCGCAGCTGACGGTCGCCGAGTGCCGCGAGCTGCTCGTCACCGCGCGAGCGCTCGGGGATCACGCGGAAGAGTCACAGCTGTTGAACATGATCTCGCAGTGTCTGGGCCGTCTCGGCGAATGGCGCGAGGCCGAAGACGTGGCGTGCGAAGCCCTGGCCGCGGCCGAAAAGACCGACGACGTCCGCGCGCTCGCCGAGTCGCTGACACGCCTCGGGACGTCGGTCATGGATCGGCGCCCCGCCGACGCCGAGGATTTCCATAATCGCGCGCTGGCCCTGTTTCGCTCGGCCGGCGACCGCTGCGGCGAAGCGCGGTGTCAGATCGACATTGGCCGGCTCCGCCAACGCTCGGGTGAGTTGAAGTTGGCGGAGGCGGCATTCGAGCAGGCGCACGAGTCGGCGACGATGGCGTGTGCCGTTGACCTCGCGGGGCTCGCCCTGCTCGATCTAGGGTCACTGTACCGGCGCCACGGTCAGCTTGCCTTGGCGAGCGAGCGATACAACGAGGCATTCGCCCGCTTCACCGAGTCGGCAAACGAGTCGCATCGTCTGGCGACGCTGTACGATATGGCGCATCTCGCGCGTGAAAGCGAGGATTGGGCGACGGCGACGGCCCTGTACGAGCAGGTAGTCGCTGCCGCGGGTCGAATCGGTCAGCCCGACGTGGAGCTGGGGGCGCGTGCCGGCCAGGCGCTCGCGTCGCTTGCCGTCGGCGCGAGGTCCGTCGCCGAGGACGCGATGCGCTGGATTCGCGCGAACGTCGAGACGCGGCCGGATTGGTGGTTCCACGGCCGTGATCTGGTCGACGCCGTGCGGATTCGCATGGCGGCCGAGCGCGGAGACGACGCGCAGGCGCTGCGGCTGCTGCACGAAGGGATCAAGATCGCGCTTCAGCACGATCCCTACGTCGCGGCGTACCTGGTGGCCGAGTGCGCGCCGTCATTCCGCCGCTCGCAGGACGCACTCCTTCAGCTGATCGATGAGATAACCCCCGACGTGGCGGGCTTGGGCTTCGCCGCGATGGCGGAACGCCTGGCGGTACTCCGCGTGGGCCTGGCCAGCGCCACGCGGGCCGCCTGACGCTCAAGCATTTGTCTGTCCGCGTCGATACTCCAGCATAGGACCGGGGTTATCCACGCCGAGGGAATCATGACACGCATCCTGAAGTTGTCGACGAACAAGCTGACGGTGGCATGCTCCCCTGGAGACGCTGATGCAGCCGTTCGCGGTGCGATGGCCTCGGAATTTTCTACGGTCATCGGCGAGAGCGAGGCGATGCGCCGTGCCGTCCAGTTGGCGCGCCGCATCGCGACGACCCCGTTACGGACCCTGCTCCTCACCGGCGAAGCCGGCACGGGCAAAGAGCTTCTTGCCCGATGCATCCACTTCGCTGGGCTGCACGCCGACGCCCCGTTCATCTCGATCAACTGCGGAGCGATTCCGGCCGCGCTGCTCGAGCTCGAGTTGTTTGGCCGCGTCGCATCACGAGATGAACCGGGCCGCCGGCTCGGCGCGCTCGAGCTCGCGGGTCGCGGAACCGTGTTCCTCGACGACGTCGGCGACCTGCCGCTCGAGTTTCAGGGCCAGTTGCTGCAGACGCTCGAGGAATACAGCATTCCACGGCTCAGCGGCCACGACGCAGCGACGGTCCACTGTCGCGTGATCGCATCGAGCAAGACGTGCCTCGAGGACGGCGTCGCGTCGGGAACGTTTCGCGAGGATCTGTTGGCGCGTCTCTCGGTGCTTCGAGTCGAGTTGCCGCCGCTGCGCGATCGCGACGACGACGTCCGTCTCATCGCCGATCACTTCCTGCGCGAGGCGTCGCGCCTGCAGAACCTGCCGCGCCGCCAGCTTGGTCTCGACACCATCGTGGCCCTGCGATCGCATCGCTGGCCAGGCAACGTGCGCGAGCTGAAACACGTGATCGATCGCGCACTCACGGTGGCGCAGGACTCGATCATCGGCATCGATGCCCTGTCGATCAACCAGCGCCGCGCCGGCGCGGGCGCCATTCCCGGCGGCGTGACCTTCGGCGAGATTCGCATTCCCGGCAACGGAAAGCGTCTACGCGACATCGAGCGCGAAGCCCTCGAGCTGACGATGCAGCTCACCGAGCAGAATCAGAGCGCCGCGGCGAGAATTCTCTGTATCTCGCGACCCACGTTGGCGAGAAAGCTCAAGGAGTTCGGCATCGGAAAGGGCTGACCGGCACCAGTCAGTCGCGGCTTCCTCGGTTCAGCCGTTCCCGCGTCATCATCGCACCGTCTTTCCGCCCGCCTCCGGCTGCTGCTGCGTGAGGCAGTGCAGTGTGCCCAACCCCCACACGAGATCCACGGCGTGAATGCCGACGACTTCGCGGCCGGGGAAGAGATCGGCCAGGAGGTCGAGTGCGACGCGATCGTTGCGATCGTTGAACGTCGGGACGATCACGACGCCGTTCGCGACGTAGAAGTTCGCGTAGCTCGCCGGCAGGCGCTCGCCGTTCATCTCGACGGCGCGCGGGAAGGGAAGCGTGACGACGCGCAGCGCACCGCGCGCGGCACCCGCCAGCTCGAGGCGCTCGAGGTTGTCGACCGAGCGCCGGTGATTTTCGTCGTCGGCGGGATCGGGCTCGTATGCCAACGCGATCACGCCCGGCGACGTGAAGCGCGCGACGTCGTCGACATGTCCGTGCGTGTCGTCGCCGGCGCAGCCCTCGCCGAGCCAGATCGTCTGCCGGATGCCCAGGGCCTCCCGGAAGACACGCTCGTAGCCGTCGCGCGTGAGCCCGGGATTTCGCTCCTGGACACGCGACAACAGACACTCTTCCGTCACCAGTAGCGTTCCTTCGCCGTCCGTGTCGATCGCGCCGCCCTCGAGCACCACACGCGCGCCGGTGTCGGGGCGCTTGGGCTCGTGTCGCGACAGGCCGGTGATTCGCGCGATCGCATCGCCGACGAGCGCATCGCTGGCGAAGTTCGGGTACTTCGCCCAGGCGTTGAAGCGCCAGCTCACCAGCTCGACCGAACCGTCGCCGCCGATCACCGCCGTGGGCGCGGAATCGCGAAGCCAGACGCGGTCCGTGGGGACGACGTGTAGGCGAAAATTCTCGCGTACGCCGTGCGCGGCCAGCGTTCGTTTCGCCGCGTCCTGGACTTCGCGATTCTGACACAGGATCTCGACCCGCTCGTGCCGGTGCAGCACGCGCACGATCTCGGCGTAAACCCACGGAATCGGCTCGAGCTTGCCGGGCCAATCGGGCTCGTGGTGCGGCCACGCGATCCACGTGGCGGCATGCGGCTCGAATTCAGCCGGGAAGCGCGGCGTCATCGAACGGCCGCGCTCCTACGCTCCGAGGTAGCGACTGAGGATCGGCGCGTATGCATCGATCCGGCGGTCGCGGAGGAACGGCCAGTTGCGGCGCGTCTCCTCGATCAATTGCGGGTCGCACGTCGCGATGAGCGTCTCCGGCTCCGTGCCGGCGCCGGCCAGCAGGCGCCCGAACGGATCGGCGATGAACGAGTTGCCGAAAAAGTCGATGCCCGCGGTGCCCGGCTCGTCCTCGTGTCCGACGCGATTGGGCGAGGCGACGAACACACCGTTCGCGATCGCGTGCGCGCGCTGCATCGTTCGCCACGCATCGACCTGCGCCTCGCCGAATTCCGACTTCTCGGCCGGATGCCAGCCGATCGCCGTCGGATAGAAAAGGATGTCGGCGCCGAGCAGCGCGGTGATGCGTGCGGCCTCGGGATACCACTGGTCCCAACAGATCAACACGCCGATGTTCGCGTAGCGCGTCTTCCAGACGCGGAAGCCGCTGGCCTGTTTGGCCACGCGGCCGATGCCGTCGATGCGCTCGTCGGTCGCCGCGTCCCCCGGCGTGAAATAATACTTCTCGTAATAGAGGGGATCGTCGGGGATGTGCATCTTGCGGTACACGCCGAGGAGCGATCCGTCGGCGTCGATGATCGCCGCCGAGTTGCGATAGACGCCGCGCGCCTGGCGCTCGAAGAGCGGCACGACGAGGACGATCGCGAGCTCCTTGGCCAGCGACTGCATGCGGTCGGTGGTCGGACCGGGGATCGGCTCGGCGATGTCGAAGCGCTCGCACCGCTGCGCCTTGCAGAAGTACGGCGCGTTGAACAGCTCCTTGAGACAGACGATCTGCGCGCCGCGCGCGGCCGCGTCGCGAATACGCTCGACGGTGGCGGCAACCGTCGCCGCGGCGTCGTCGCTCGCCGAGTCCTGGATGATTCCGACGGTGAATGGCGCGGACATGCCGGGAAAGTTAGTCGCGCGGAAAAGCCCGACGCGTCACACCACGCCGATCACTACGTCGTTGACGTTCGTGTCCGTCTCTCGCCGCGGGATCAGCGCGTTCGCTGCCTGGAGCGCACTGTAGGATTCGTGCGATGCTAGCGCCTGCGCCGGGTCGCGCCCAGACGCCGCGATGGCGGCCCACGTGCCGGAGTCGACGATCGCGCCGGCGGCATCCGTCGCGCCGTCGCGTCCGTCGGTGCCGGCGGCGAGCAGCGAGATACCCGCGGCGTTCTCTCCCGCGTCGTGAAGCACACGCGCCGCGGCGAGCGCGAGCTCCTGGCAGCGTCCGCCGCCCGATGGTCGCCCCGCGTTGTTGCTGCCGAGCGTGACGGTGGTCTCGCCGCCCCAGACCATGCAGTGGCGGCTCGCGCCGCGGTCGCGGAGGCCGAGGAGATCGCGGGCGATCGCCTCTCCGGCGCGGGCGGCTTCACCCGTCAGCCGGGCGTCGACGACGTCGGTGGCGAGCGAGTGTTCGCGCGCCTTCGCCACGGCGCCGTCGACCGCGAGGCGCGTGTTGCCGATCACACGCGCCGTCACGTGTGCGAACGCGGGATGCGCCACGGTTGGCGTCTCCGGCGTCGTGCCGCGTGAGACGCCGGTGAGGTAGTCGCGGTACGTCTGAGGAATTTGCGACAGAAGGTTTGCCCGCTGGAGGATGGCCGTCACCTCCTTGACCGTGGTCGTATCTGGAACGCACGGGCCCGAGCCGATGACGCTCAGATCGTCGTTGGCGACGTCCGAGATCGCGAGGCAGTACGTCGCCGCCGGAGCGAGAGCGAGCGCGAGGCGTCCGGCACCCCAGCGAGAGAAGCGTTTGCGGACGGCGTTCATCGCGGCGATGTCGAGCCCTAAGCCGAGCAGGAGCTCGAAGAGCGCGGTCAAGTCGGCTTCGTTCATGCCGCGCAGCGGCGCGCCGATCAG
>Ga0157370_10008648_pt1 | contig 10956 bp, 10 predicted proteins | sample C35metaG_FD_113463 | JGI IMG/M metagenome (GOLD analysis project Ga0157370, IMG submission 113463) | Corn rhizosphere microbial communities from Kellogg Biological Station, Michigan, USA - C3-5 metaG | ecosystem: Host-associated > Plants > Roots > Rhizosphere > Soil | place: USA: Michigan... | reverse complement strand
GTCGACAAGAAGATCGGCGACGCCCACAAGATTGAAGGCGAAGGTGAAGAACCAGAAGACCGGACGCACCCGGAAGGTGAAAAGCGCCAGCATGGCCAGAATGCCGGTGGCGAAGTCGCCATAGGCGGCGAAGGTGGCGAAATCCGGTGGCAGGCCGGCCCCCACGACCCCCGGTATGATGAAGACCAATCCGAAGAAACGGAAACTGTGCAGCAGGGCGATGGCGCGCTGTGCCTCGGCCGGCTCAGCCGCCCTCAACCTGGGCAGGCCATAGATGCTGAGCAAAAAGAACCAGGGCACATAGCCCAGGAGCAGATGAACCTGAAAGATGCGTTCGGGGGACATGCTTGTCTCCTGTTTAGGGCGTGGCTTCAAAGACCGCGGTCAGGACCGCCAGCCGGCCTTCCATGAGGTTTCGCGCCAGATTGGTCATCAGCGGCATGAAATCCGGGCCCATCAGCAGGCCGGGACTGAGCGGCGGAATCCCCGTCTCGCGCAGGTGGACGAACCAGGATCGGGCGGCTTCGGTATCGTCCTGCCACGCCAGGGTGCGAAAGCCCGCCGCTTCGATGGCCTGGCGCGTCTGTTCCGCCGAAAGCAGAAAGCTGGTCTGCGGCGTCCGCGCCCAGGGAACGGGATAATGCGGCTCGCCGCCAGCCATCACCACATCGAAGGTCGCGAACCTGCCCCCGGGCTTCAGCACGCGGTGGATTTCGCGATAGAGCCCGGCCCGATCGGGAATGTTCATGGCCACATGCTGCAGCAGGGCGATGTCGAACTGGCTGTCGTCAAAGGGAAGGTCCAGGGCGCTCGCCCTCTGGAACGATACCTGACCGCTTTGGCCGGTACGCCCGGTGAGATAGCGGGCGGCATCGACAAAGCTCGGGCTGAGGTCCACGCCGGCAACCTGGCAACCATAGGCCCAAGCGAGAAGACGCGCCGGCCCGCCGATGCCCGAACCGACATCCAGAACGAATGCGGCGGCGGTGATGCCGGCGAGCTGGCCCAGTTCGATGGTCGCTTCGGCGCCGCGTGTGTGAAACTGATCCAGGGGCGCCAGTTGCTGTGGCGTAAGGGGGCGGTCCTCCGGGGCCACGCCCGCAAGAGCCGCCTTCAGCCGCTCGGTCAGGCCGGGCCCGTCATAATGCTGCCGTACCGCATCGGAGATGTTGGTCGTGTCCATCGGCGTCGTCCCATGATTGCGGGGCTGATCTAGGGCTCTTTGCAGGAGACGACTATCCGCAATAGTGTGGACGCCTTATGAAGCAGAACTTCACAATCCGGCAGGGCGCGCTGGACGGGGTCGAGGCCTTCCTGGCCGTCGCCCAGCATCGCAACTTCCGCCGCGCCGCCGCGGAGCTTGGGGTGACGCCTTCGGCGATGAGCCAGGCGGTACGCGCGCTGGAGACCAGGATCGGCGCCCCGCTTTTCCTGCGCACGACCCGCAGCGTGGGCCTGACGGAAGCCGGAGAACGTTTCTTTTCCCGCGCGCGCCCCGCCTATGAGGAACTGGTCGCCGCGCGGGAAAGCGCCCGTGGCCTGGGGCAGGGGCCGGCCGGCCTTTTGCGCCTTACCGTGCCGCGGGCGGTGGTGCAGGTCCTGCTGCAGCCGCTGGTCGCCTCTTTCTGCAGCGCCTATTCGGATGTCCAGGTGGAAATCTCGGCCAGCGAGGAGATGGTGGATCTGGCGGCGGAGGGATTTGACGCCGGTATCCGCGTCGGCCAGTTCATTGCCGCCGACATGGTGGCGGGGCGGCTGACCCCGCCCGTTCCGCTGGTCGTGGTGGGCAGTCCGCGCTACCTGCGAAAGAAGAAGCTGCCGGAGCGTATCGAGGACCTCAAAACGCACGCCTGTCTGCGTTTGCGCCGCTCCAGCGGCGCGATCGCGCCCTGGAGTTTCGCCAGCGGCAACAAGGCGGTCGAGGCCGTCGTGGCAGGTCCCCTGATCGCGAATGACTTTCCCACCCTGCTGGATGGCGCGCTGCAAGGCATGGGACTGGCGCAAGTTCCGGCGCCGATTGCCGCCGCGCACATCAGGGGCGGAAAGCTGGTTCAGATGCTGGAGCGGTTCTCACCCACCATGCCAGGCGTGTTTCTTTATTATCCGCACCGCCATCAGGCCCTGCCGAAACTCAAGGCCTTCATCGAGCATGTGAAGAACCGCCGGCTTCAGGCGCCAATCACGTAGCTGTCATGTCCCCGATCCAGTTCAGGTAGCCGGCAAAGCCCGCCGCGAAGGGCATGGCCACGATTTCGGGTACGGTATAGGAGTGGACCTGCTTGATCCGCGCGATGGCCTGGTCGAACAGGGCCGTGCGCGTCTTGATCAGCAGCAAGGTCTCCGGCTCGTTCTGGGTCGCGCCCTGCCAGACATAGAAGCTTTCGATGGGCAGAAGCTGCACGCAGGCCGCCAGCTTCTCGTCGATCAGCAATTTGGCGATCTTCGCCGCTTCGTCCCGTGTCGGCGTGGTGGTGAGCATCACGCCGTAATCGGCGGGCCCGGCCTCAAGGAGCGAAGCGGTAGGCCCACCAAAAGTCACTTTGCCGCCTCAAGCTGGGGCTTGGACGCGGCGGCCCGGCGGGCAAAGGTGATGATGTGGTGCACCGTTTCCTTGAGACCGGTGGTGACGATGTCGCATTCGGTGGCCTCGATGCCATCGAGATAGCGCGAATTATCCCCGGCAAGGCCCCAGAACAGCGCCATCACCGGCACACCCGGCAGGCGTTTGCGCAGGCGCCGCACCTGGTAGCGGGCATTCTTGAACGTGCCCGGCTCCAGATAGGAGACGCAGGTCAGCTGCACGCCTTCGCAGTCCAGCTCGCGGATATTGGTGGCCGAAGTCTCGTCTGACGACACCACCCGCGCCTCGATGCCATGCTTGCCCAGCATGTCCACCAGCAGCAATGCGCCGGCTTCGTCCAGCGGCCCGCGGCCGGCGACGCACAGCACCGGTTCGCGGGCGGCGTTGCGCCAGCCAACCGGCAGTTCGCTGAGCGTGGCCTCGTCGTCCTTGCGTTCGGAAAGATTGGCGATCAGCCCCTTGATGGCGTCGCGGATGCGTCCCTGGCGCGCCGGGTCGAGCACGCCGCGATTGACATCGGCCTGGGCCAGCATCAGGGCGCGCGCCGCCACCTCGTCGTAATAGGCCGAAAAGGAGTTGTGGCGCAGGAAACCTTCGGCCTCGGACGCGGCTTCGTCCGGATCTTCCGCCAGCATCCGCAGGTAAAGGCTTTCTTCAAAGGACAGAGCCGGGGTATCGCCCAGCATCACGTCCAGGAACTTCAGGCTCTCGACATGGCGCGAGAAGACCACAAAGCACATGGTGAGCGGGGTGGAGAGCAGCAGGCCCACCGGTCCCCACAGCCAGGTCCAGAACACCGCCGCCACCACCACCGCCACGGCGGAAAGACCCATGCTGCGGCCATAGAGGAAGGGCTCGATCGCCTGGCCTATGGTGGCTTCGACGCTGCCATACAGCACCATCACCCAGATCATCTTGGACCAGCCCGGGTCCACCGCCAGCGCCAGGGCGAAGGGAAACAGGAAGGCCAGCGGCACGCCGACGTAAGGCACAAAGCGCAGCAGCGCGGACATCAGCGCCCACAGGCCGGCATTGGGAATGCCGATCAGCCAGAGGCCAGAGCCGATGATCAGGCCGAAGCAGGTGTTGGTGCAGGTCTGCAGGAACAGATAGCGCGACAGGCGATTGGCCGCTTCATCCAGGGCCACGGTGGTGCGCTGCATGTCGCGCGAACCGGCCAGGCGGACAAAACGGTCGCGCAGGTCATCCTTCTGCAGCAGGATGAAGCCGACAAAGACCAGCACCAGGGCGACCAGGCCCAGCGGCTCCAGGAGCGGCCCCAGCACGGTCTGCGCCACCGCCCAGGGCGCCAGCGAGGTGCGCGTCACCACCACAGGAATGGGCTTGATCTGGTTGGGTTCGCTCGGCACGCTATCCTCTGCGCGCGTGCCGCCGGTGACCTGCTCCGCCACGTTGTTCAGCGTGTGGTTCAGGCGGTTGAGGGTATCGTTATGAACCGCCGAACCCACCACGGACTGAATCTTGTGGGTGATGTTGGTCTGATAGAGGGGCAGGTCGGCCGCCAGTTTGGCGAGCTGGGAGCCCATGAAGGCGGCCAGCGATGAGAAGATCACCACCCCGAACAACAGGCTGATCAGGACAGGCGCGACATTGCCCAGCCGGAGTTTTTTGAGCAGGGAGACCAACGGCGCCAGGGCAAAGGAAATCAGCACCGCCAGCGCCAGGGGCATCAGCACCGGGCGACCCAGATAGATGCCGCCCACCACCACCGCCGCGATCATCGCGGTCATGAATTTGGGCGTCAGCGTATCCGGCTTGGCGGCAGGGCGTGATGCGGCTTGGTTGAGGTCGGCCATGGCGAGTCCGGAACCAGTATAACCTTTGAGGGGCGGTTCCGGCTCAGCCCATTTTACGGAAGAAACAGCTTGGCGCGCCGGTGTGGCAGGCAGGACCCATCTGGTCCACCTTCAGAAGCAGGGTATCGCCGTCGCAATCCACATAGGCCTCCACCAGCCGCTGATGGTTTCCGCTGGTTTCACCCTTCCGCCAGGCCTTCTGGCGCGAGCGCGACCAGTAGGTGACATGGCCTGTTGCGAGCGTCTCGCGCAGCGTGTCCTTGTTCATCCAGGCCATCATCAGCACCTCGCCCGTTTCCTTGCTCTGGGCGATGGCCGGAACCAGGCCGTTCTGGTCGAATTTGACCGCCGACAGGAAAGTGGCGTGGGTGAGCATGTCGGTCACGTTTTAGGCCCTTGTCATTCTGGCCAGCCCCTTTTCGAGGTCGGCAATCAAGTCGCCCGTGTCTTCCAGTCCGGCATGGATACGTAGGACCGGCCCTTCCGCCTTAAAGGGGCGGACGGTCCGGCGGATATGGGCCGGAATGATCAGGCTTTCAAACCCGCCCCAGGAATAGCCGATCCCGAAATGCTGCAACCCGTCCACGAAAGCGGCCAATTGGGCCTCAGAAACTGGTTTCAGAACCACCCCGAAGAGCCCGCAACTGCCCGAAAAATCCCGTTTCCACAAGGCATGGCCCGGATCGCCCGGCAGGGCGGGATGGAGGATGCGGGCGACCTCCGGCCGGGCCTGCAGCCAGCGGGCGAGCGTCAGCCCGGTCTCCTGATGGCGGGCCAGCCGGACCGCCAGGGTACGCAGGCCTCTGAGGCCCAGGAAGCAGTCATCGCCGCTGGCATAAAGCCCCAGATCGCCATGGACCTGGTGCAGCCGGCCGGCATGTTTCTCATTGGCGGCGACATAGCCCAGCATCACATCGGCATGGCCGCCGATATATTTGGTGGCCGCCTGGATGGAGAGATCCACGCCATGCTCGAGCGGCCGGAAGAACAAGGGCGTCGCCCAGGTATTGTCGATCAACACCGAGGCGCCATGCGCATGCGCGGCCTTGGCGATGGCCGGAACATCCTGGACCTCGAAAGTGAGAGAGCCGGGGCTTTCGCAGAACACCGCCCTGGTGTTGGGTTTGAGATGGGCGGTGATGTCGTCGTCCGGCGCGTAATAGCTGGTCTGGATACCGAAACGCTTCAGGGTGCGGTCGCACAGGGTCCGGGTTGGCTCGTAACAGCTGTCCACCATCAGAAGATGATCGCCGGCGCCGCACACCGACAGGATGGCAAGCGCAATGGCCTGGACGCCCGAGGTAACCGAAACGGTACGCGCCGCGCCTTCGATGGCGGAGATCGCCTCCTCGAAGCTTTGGGTGGAGAGCGTACCGCGCCGGCCATAGGTGTAGGGCTGGGTGTTGGCCTTGATGGCCGCCAGGTCGGGATAAAGGATGGTGGAGGCGCGATAGACCGGTGTGTTGACGGCGCCAAAATGAGTATCGCTCATCCGGCCTTCGGACACGATGCGCGTCTCGGGCTTGTCCTTGCTCATTGTCATTCTTTCAGCAACGGCCGAAGCGGCCGTTCCATCGCCCAGATGATCAGCCCGGAAACGGCGGACACGGCCGCGATCATCAGGAAGAAAGCCGGCTTGCTCATCGCCGTCCAGTAAGTCCCAAGATAGCCCTGCAGCAGGCCGCCGCCCAGGAAATTGGGCAGGAAATTCACCGCCATCATCAACGAAGCGATCTTGAGCGGCGCGACTTTGGAATAGAGCGAGAGCGAGATCGGTGAAAGATAGAGCTCGCCCAAAGTGACCAATGCGGAATAGAGAACCAGCCAGAACCAGCTCGCTTTCGCACTCCCGGTGTACCAGGCGACGCAGGCAAGGACCAGGCAGGAAGCGGTCTGCAGAAAGCTGCCATAGACCATCTTGGTCATTGAATTGGGTTCGCGGTCCTTTTTGGCCTGTGCCGCCCATAGTGCAATCAAGAAAGGCGTGAAGCTGAAAATCATCAAGGGATTGAAGGACTGAAACCAGGTTGCGGGCATCTGCCAGCTCACCAGGCCCGGAATCAAGGTGCGATCGGTGTTGTCCATGGCCCAGAGCGCGATGGTGTTGCCTTGCTGCTCATAGCAGGCCCACCACAGCGTGACCGGCACCACCAGCAGGATCAGCGCGCCCACCGATTTCCATTCGGCGCCCGTCAACGGTTTTCGTTCCTGCTTGTGGGCCTCGGCGCGATGCTCGGCGGGCAGGCTTCGCCAGCCATAGAGATAGTTGATCAGCGCCGCCACCATGCCCAGGCCGGCGATGCCGAAACCATAGCGCCAGCCATAGGCCTCGCCCAGGGAGCCGGCGATCAGCGGCGACAGGAAAGCGCCCAGATTGGTGCCGACGTAAAAAGCGGAGTAGGCGCGGTCGCGGCGGCGGTCGCCGGGGGCATACAGCATGCCGACCTGCGCCGTGGTGTTGGTCTTGAAAAAGCCGGTGCCAAAAATCATCAGCAGCAGGGAAGGAAAGAGCAACGCTTCCGACATCATCATGAACTGGCCGACGCCCATCAGCAGGATGCCGATGATCACGGTTTTGCGCTGGCCCAGATGGTTGTCCGCAATCCAGCCGCCCAGAAGGGGCGTGGCATAAACCAGGCCCGTATAGGTGCCATAGATCAGCGAACTCAGTTGCTGCACATTGAGCGGCCCGCTCATCCACTCGTACACGGCCTTGATCTGCGGGTAGAAAAGCACGTGCTCGACATGGCCTGGCAGCAGCACTTCCATGGTGAGGTAATAGATGAGGAGCGCACGCATCCCGTAATAGGTGAAGCGCTCCCACATCTCGGTGCCGAAGAGGGTGGTGAGGCCGCGCGGATGTCCGAAAAGATCGCGGCTCATGACGCCGCCTGCGCCCGGCGGCCAAGCCAGCCGTAAAGAAGCGCGATCAATCCGGCAAAGCCGACGACCGCTACCGCGGTCGCCGGAAAGGCGTCGCCGACCACCGCCAAGGGCGCATCCTTGTTGAAGGCGACGATCAGGCCAGCATTCAGCACGCCGAACAGGCTTTCGCCCACGATCATGCCGGAGGCGATCAGCACGCCCAGACGCTCGGCACGCTGGCCGCGTACGTTGCGGTTATAGATCCAGCCGATAATCGCCCCCACCACGACGGGAAGGGTTGCCTCCATGGGAAGGTAGATTCCGAGGCCCACCGCCAAGGGCGGCAGGCGGAGCAGTCCGCCCATGCGCAAAATCTCATCCAGGAGGACGATGCCGGCGCCTACGCCCGCGCCGATTTCGATCATGCTCCAGTTGAGCTTGCCGCCGATCACGCCCTGCGCCAATGCCGCCATCAGATTGGCCTGCGGCGCCGCCAGCGGCTGGGACGCGATGGTGTGCAGATTGGGCGCTCCGGAAAAGCCGTAAGCCTCGGCCAGAAGATTGAGCACGATGGGCACAGTGACTGTCGCGGCGGCGACGCCGGCAAGCAATGCCACTTGCTGGCGCCACGGGGCCGCGCCCACCAACTGGCCGGTCTTCAGGTCTTGCAGGTTGTTGTTGGAGCTGCAGGCCACCGCGAACAGGATGGCCGTGATGAAGAGCGCGATCGCCACCAGGGGCTTTGCACCATGGTTGGCAAAAAGCAATACCAGGCACAAAGCCGTGCCCGTCACCGCCAATATGCCCACGCCGGAAATGGGGCTGTTGGAGGAGCCGATCAGGCCTGCCATGTAACCGCAGATGGCGGACACGAAGAAGCCGCCAGCCAAAACCAGGGGGATCGAAAGCAGCGCGATCCAAAGCGCCGCGCCGGTCAAGCCCGCCTCGCTGCAGAAACGCCACACCAGCCAGGTGCTGAGCGCCGTGGACGCCACTCCAATCGCAAGGATGGCGCGGAAGGACAGGTCGCGGTCGGTCTGGTCGAGCAGATTGGCCGCGCCGCCGCGCGTCCGCATCATGGCCTTGAGGCCGCCGACGATGGGTCCCATCGTGCGCAGCAAGGACCAGACGGCGGCCACCGCCATGGCGCCCGCCCCGATGAAGCGCACGTCATTGCGCCATATGCCGGTCACGAAGCTTGCCAGGTCGCCTTGCATCGGCGTCATCGCGGTGATGATGGGCACGGCGCCTGCCCAGGCGATCAGGATACCCGCGAACATGGCAAGGCCGACGGAAATTCCCACCAGGTGGCCGGCGCCGGCCAGCGCCAGCGAAAAGGCGAATGTGTAGCCGGATGCCGCCGTGGCGCCGAGCCTGAAGACGCCTTGCACGTCGTACATGGCCAGGCGCATCGCGGTTGCGATGGAAAGGCCGGCAGAGGCGAGCGCGCCATAAACCACAGCCAGCACGCCCTCGCGCGCTTCGGGATTTTCGGCCCGCATGTCGGCGCCCACCTTGAGCACCTCGGCGGCCGCGACACCTTCCGGATAGGGAAGGTCGGATTGCGTGACCAGGGCGCGGCGCAGCGGGATCGTGAACAGCACGCCGAGCACGCCGCCCGCCGCGCAGACCAGAAAGGAGGTCCAGAAGGGAAAGCCGGTCCACCAGCCGACGATCACCAGGCTGGGCAGGATGAAGATGACGGAGGCGAGCGCGCCGGCCGCGGAGCAGACCGTCTGGACGATGTTGTTCTCGCGAATATTGGAGCCGGAGAAGAGGCCCAGAAAAGCCATTGAGATCACCGCCGCCGGGATCGACGTGGCGATGGTCAGGCCCACCTTCAATCCAAGATACATGTTGGCGGCGGTGAAGACAAAGGTCAGGGCCACGCCCAGCGCCACACCGCGCAGAGTCAGTTCCTTGCCGGATTCGCGATCAGGGGTCATCCAGCGAGCTTGCCCGCGATCTTATGGCAGTTCAACAAAACGCTCCTGCCTATCGTAGGGGCGAAAGCCCATGCGCTGATAAAGGGGCAGGGCGCGGGGATGATCCAGGGTGCAGGTGTTAATGGTCAACCGCTGGATCGGCTCCAGCCAGGCGTTCATGCAGGTATGATAGAGAAAGAAATGGCCCAGCCGCTTGCCGATGGCTTCGGGCATCAGCCCGAAATAGGAGATGTTGGCCGTGCCGCTTTTTCGCAGGTCCAGTTCCGCCATGCCGGTGGGTGAGCCGTCGGTGTACAGCACATAGAGCCGGTTGAGCGGGTCGTGGATCACCGCCGCAAGTGCGTCGGGATCAAGCCGCTTGCGGTCCACCCAGTAATAGTCCGCGCCGATCGTGTCGTAGAGATAGCGGTAGAAGTGGGTGGACGGCTTCTCGCAGCGGAGCAGCGCGACCTTGCCCTTGGGGTGGGACGGGGGCAGGACAGCGGGCTTGGCGGTCATTTCCAGGAACGTCACCGTCATGGGAATGCGGCGCTTGCCCGTTCCTTTGGCGCTCATGGTCCGCGCACCACCGGGGCTTCGGGGCGGCTGCCCCATTCCGTCCAGGAGCCGTCATAGAGCGCCACATCGCGCTTGCCGATTTCGGTCAGCGCCAGCATCAGGATCGCGGCCGTGAGACCGGAGCCACAGGTGGTGACCACGGGCTTATGCAGATCAACGCGAGAAAAGACGTCTTGTAATTCGGCGAGCGGCTTCAAGGTGCCGTCGTCAGCGATCAGCTTGCGGTAATGCACATTGATGGCGCCCGGCATGTGGCCGCCGCGCACGCCCGCGCGCGGTTCGGGCTCTTCGGCGGTGAAACGCGAGGCGCTGCGCGCATCCACCATCTGGGCGCTTTGATCTTTCACGATGCCCATCACGGCATCAAAGTCGCGCACCATGTCCGGCCTGGGAATGGCGGTGAAGAATTTCGCTTTCGGATGCGCCGGACCGCTCTCGATGGCACGTCCCTCGCGTTTCCATTTGGGCAAGCCGCCATCCAGCACCTTGACGGTTTTGTGCCCCATGGCCTTGAGTTCCCACCAGGCCCGCGGCGCCGAGAACATGCCGGCACCGTCATAAACCACCACCGTTTCGCCGTCGCCGATGCCCAGCGCGCCGACCGCCCTGGAGAATTCGCCCGGCGAAGGCAGCATATGCGGCAGACCGGTGGAATGGTCGGCGATGCCGTCAATGTCGAAGAAGACCGCGCCGGGAATATGCGCCTGTTCGAATTCCCTGGCTGGTTCACGCTTGTCGTCCGGCATGTACCAGGAGGCGTCCACCACCCGCACATCGTTCAGATGGTCCGCCAGCCATTTTGTTGAAACAAGATTGGCGGTGCAGACCAGCTCGCTCATGCAAAGGGAACCGGAATGGCCGGGCGCTTCTCGGTCAGCCAGGGCGGCGTCGGCAGGCCCTTTTCCTTCAGGAAGGCCGGATTGAACAGCTTGGACTGATAGCGGTTGCCGTAGTCGGCCAGGATGGTGACGATGGTGTGCCCCGGTCCCAGGTCTTTCGCCATGCGGATGGCGCCGGCGACATTGATGCCGGTCGAGCCGCCCATGCAGAGGCCTTCGTGCTCCAGAAGATCGAAGATGATGGGCAGAGCTTCTTCGTCGGAAATCTCATAGGCATCGTCGATCGGCGCCCCTTCCAGATTGCCGGTCACCCGGCTCTGGCCGATGCCCTCGGTGATGGAGGAGCCTTG
>Ga0157370_10008647_pt1 | contig 10957 bp, 8 predicted proteins | sample C35metaG_FD_113463 | JGI IMG/M metagenome (GOLD analysis project Ga0157370, IMG submission 113463) | Corn rhizosphere microbial communities from Kellogg Biological Station, Michigan, USA - C3-5 metaG | ecosystem: Host-associated > Plants > Roots > Rhizosphere > Soil | place: USA: Michigan... | reverse complement strand
TGATGGCGGCCGTGACCTCGCGCTCGGCCTGCTCGGCCTCGAGCACGGCGTCCTTCACGGCTTTCAGGTACTCGAGCGGGATCACGCAGACGCCCGCGTCGTCGGCGGCGATCACGTCGCCTGGGCGTACCGCTATTCCCTCCAGCGAGACGGTGCCGTTGATCTCGACCGCCTCCATCCGGTGCTTGCCGCTCACGGGCGAGACACCGCGCGACCACACCGGCACCTCCTCGGCCCGGATCGAGTCGAGGTCGCGAATCGAGCCGTCCACCACGCAGCCCGCCATCTGCGTGCGGCGCGCCCAGGCCGCGGACAGTCCGCCCATCACGGACGCGCCGGCGTGGCCGCCACAGTCGAACACCGCCACGTCCCCCGGCTCGCCGACGCCGTACATGTCGCGGTCCGCGAGGCGCCCAGGCGTGCCCTCGGCGAAGAACGCCCCCACGCTGCCACCCTGCGGCACGTAGCGGATGGTTATCGCGGGGCCGATCACCCGCTGCCCGCTGCGCAGCGGCACGAGCCTGCTGCCGGAGGCGGCGCCGCCGACGCCGAGCTCGTCGAGCGCGTCAGAGATCGACGGCGTGAGGTCGGTCACCTCTTCCAGCGCCGCGAGGTCCTCCCGGGATGGGCGCTCGATGTCGACCTTGGCGATGCGCTCCTCGGCGATCAGGCCGAAGAGGCGGGGTCGTACGCGCGCGAGTTCCTGCTCCGTGGCCATTCGTCCTCCGTCTAGTTGTCGATCCTGACCGCCACCGACTTCACCTGTGTGTAGCCGACGAGCGCCTCGAAGCCCTTCTCCACTCCGTGGCCTGACAGCTTGCGGCCGCCGAACGGCAGCTCCACGCCTCCGCCGGCTCCGTAGCCGTTCACGTACACCTGACCGACGCGGAGCTCCCTGGCGAGGCGATGTGCGCGGGCGATGTCGCGGGTCCAGACCGCGGCGATGAGCCCGTAGTCGGTCGAGTTCGCGAGGCCAAGCGCCTCGTCGTCGTCGCCGAAGCGCGTGACCGAGAGCACGGGCCCGAAGACCTCCTCGCGCGCCACGGTCGCCTCGGGCGGCACGTCGTCGAGCAGCGTGGGCTCCCAGAAGAAGCCGCCGGCGAGGCGGTCGTCGCCGGGCGGACCGCCGCCCGTCCGCACGAGCGCGTCCGCACGCGCGCCCTCGACCAGACGGCTCACGCGCTCGCGCTGAGAGGCGTTGATCAGCGGCCCGAGCTCGGGATCCTCACGACCGGGGCCGATGCTGACAGCCTGGAAGCGGCGCTCGACCTCGTCCACGAGCCTGTCGTGAGCACCCGCCTGCACCAGCAGGCGCGACCCGGCCGAGCAGGTCTGTCCCGCGTTCTGCAGGATCGCGTTGACCACCACCGGCGCGGCAGCGTCGAGGTCCGCGTCGTCGAAGACAACGTTGGGGGACTTGCCGCCGAGCTCGAGCGTGACCGGAACGCAGTTGGCGGCCGCGGCCTGGCCCACCAGGCGCCCGACCGCCACCGATCCGGTGAACGCGAGGTGCGCGATGCCGGGGTGAGCCGCCAGCGCCGCCCCGGCCTCCTCGCCGAGCCCCGGCACGACGTTGAGCGTGCCGGGCGGAAAGCCCGCCTCGAGCGCCAGCTCTCCAAGCATCAGGGCGGTGAGCGGCGCATCCTCGGATGGCTTGAGGACGCAGCAGTTGCCCGCCGCGAGCGCGGGCGCCGTGGTGCGCGAGCCGATCTGGATCGGGTAGTTCCACGGCGTGATGTGCCCCGTTACGCCGAATGGCTCACGCAGCGTGTACGCGAAGATCGGGCCGTCGAGCGGGATGGTGTCCCCGCGGACCGCCTCCACCGTGCCCGCGTAGAACTCGAAGTACCGGGCGGCAACGTCGACGTCGGCGTAGGCCTGCTTGAGCGGCTTGCCGGTGTCGTCGCTCTCGGCCAGCGCGAGCGCATCGCGGTCGCGCTGGATCAATCCCGCGAGCGCGCGCAGCAGACGCGCGCGCGAGGCGGGGGAGCTGGAGAGCCAGCCGCCTTCGAGCGCTTCCCGCGCCGAGCGCACCGCCGCGTCGACCTGCTCGGGCCCGCAGCGGGCAACCTCCGCCAGCGTGGCGCCTGTGGAGGGGTCGATCACGGGAAAGGAGTTGGTAGCCGCCACGCGCTCGCCGTGGATAAGCGCGCCCTCCAGGCGTTCCGTCACGACCCGCTCCTCACACGGCGGTGCGTCTCCGTGTATTCGCTGCCGTCGATCTGGATGTCGATGACCGTGGTGGCGTCGGCCGCGAGCGCGGCCCCCAGCGCGGCTCGAAGCTCGCTCTCGCTGGAGGCGCGGGCGCCCTTCACGCCCAGGCTCTCGGCCAGGCGCGCGAAGTCGCTGCGCACGAAGTCCACGTTGGAGCGCTCCTGCCTGTTCTGCTCCTGCTTGACGCGGATCAGGCTGAGGCTGCTGTCGTTCAGCACGAGCACGATCACCTTCGCGCCGACGCGAGCCGCCGTCTCGAGCTCGGCGGCGTTGATCGTGAAGCCGCCATCGCCAGTGAACGCCAGCACCGGCTCGCCTGGAGCGGCGAGCGCCGCGCCGATGGCTGCCGGCAGCGCGTAGCCCATCGTGGCCAGGCCATTCGAGATGTGGAAGCGGTTCGGCCGTTCGCTTCGCCAGAGCCAGGTGACGGGGAACATGTGGGCGCCCGCGTCGACCGTCACGCGCGCGTCGCCCGCCAGCTCCTGCGCGATCTCGACGACGCGCCAGGCAGGCAGCTCGCCGCCCTCGTTGCGCAGCTGGCGGAGCATCGCCCCGGCGCGCTTCGCGGCATCGCCGGGCACCCACTCGGAGGCCGGTGTGCCGAGGGTCGCGCGCAGGGCCGCGAGCGACGCGTCGATCGGGCCCGCGAGTGTGACTCGCGGACGCAGATACTCGTCCGCCTCCGGCCCCAGCCGCAGGGCCAGCACGGGCGCGTCGTAGGTCCAGGGCCGGGCCAGGAGCTCCACCGGGTCGAGCCCGACCGTGAGCAAGAGGTCGGCCTCCGACAGCAGCGGGCGCTCGATCTCGGCGCCGGTCACGATCCCAGCCGCCAGCGGGTGAGAGTCGGGGAACACCCCCTTCCCCTTGTAGCTCGACATCACCGGCGCCCGCAGGCGCTCGGCGAGCGCCACCAGGCCGGCGGGGTCGACGTCGCGGCGCGCCTCGTCCCCCACGAGGACAACTGGCTTGCGCGCCCCGCGCGCCAGTTCCGCCGCATCCGCGACGTCCGACTCCACCAGGGAGGCCGGGGCGGCATCCGCGCCGCCCGGATCCTCCGCATGCCCGCTCACCGGCGAGCGCGCATGATCGCGAGCCATTTCAACCAGGACCGGCCCTCGGGGAGGTTGGAGGGCCAGGCCGATGGCACGCGACAGCTGTACGCCCAGGTCGTCTGGTCCAGCGTCGACGTAGGCCTTGACCAGTGGCGCGAAGAGCGCGCGCTGGTCGATTACCTGATGCCCGGTCGTCGCCAGCTCGGCATCCGAATACCGATCGGCGACGAGCAGCAGCGGGGAGCGATCGAGCCGTGCATGCGCCACCGCGTTCACCGCGCTGGCCGCGCCCGGCCCGAGCCCCACAATCAACGAGCCCGGGTTGCCGTTGATATCCGCTGCTGTCGACGCCATCAGGCCGCCACCCACCTCGGAGCGCGTCAGAACCGTGGCAACGCCACGGACCTGGAGCGCGTCGAGAAGAGCGAGGTTGCTACCTCCGCCCGGAAACGTGAAGGCCACCTCCACGCCGGCATTCACCAATGCCTCGGCGACCTGCTCGGCCACCGTGAGATCGGCTACATGCGAGCCAGGAGACACCGCCGCGGTCCGGACTTTTGCGGCCATTGAAAAGCCATTATGCACCCCGGCGCAATTTTTGAGAAACTCATTCCGAGAAATGGCAACTGCATCCGAACATAACTCTGAGCCCACCCTGACCGCAGCTCCCCCGAACAAGCTCAAGCGGCTCGTGGGCGGCGGTGACATCGCCGTTGGAACCCTGCTCTCGTTCGACGCGCCCTGGCTCGTCGAGATGTTCGGGATGACGGGCTACGACTTCGTGACGATCGATCTCGAGCACGAGCCGATCGACCCCGCGGCGGTCTTCCACCTGGTGCGCGCCGCCGAGAACGTCGGCATGACCGCGATCGTTCGCATGCCCGCGAGCGACGCGATCTACCCGATGCTCACGACGGGCGCGCAGGGGATCTGGATCCCCGACCTTCGCGGTCGCGAGCACGCCGAGGAGATCGTGCAGTACACCCGTCACGCGCCCGTGGGCCGGCGCACCTACTACACGCAGACGCGCGCGGCGAAGTACGGCGTGGGCATCGACGAGAGCAACTGGACCAGGGAGGCGGACGCGGAGCTGCTGGTGGTCGCCATGATCGAGGACATCGCGCTCGTGGACGAGCTCGACGAGATCCTGGCGGTGGATGGCATCGACGGCTACCACGTGGGCACGCTCGACCTGGCCCAGAGCATGGGCTCGCCGTCGCCGGAGAAGCTCGACGAGGCCGTGACCGAGATCGTCGGGCGCTGCAACGACGCGGGCAAGCTCACGTCGGTCGGCGTGGTCACCCCGTGGGCGATCGACGGCGTGAAAAAGCGCGTCGACCAGGGCGTCGACATTCTCACGGTGGCCTCGGCCTGGATGCTCACGAACGCGGTGGGCGCCTTCCTCGAGGACGTCGAGGCGCGGATCCCGGAGGACCGGCGCACTCGCACCGGCCGGACCCCCACGCCGAACAAGTACGTGAATCCGCAGAAGTGAGCGCGAGCGACAAGAGCGCCGACGTGGTGGTGGTCGGCGCCGGCGTGATCGGCACCACGGTCGCCTACGAGCTGGCGGCGGCCGGGCTCGACGTGACGATCGTCGAGCGCACCGGCGTTGGCAGCGGCTCCACCGGGCACGGCCACGGGATCATCTCGCTGGTGGGCAAGGACTTCAGACCCGGCGCTCACCTCAAGCTCGGCGTGCTCTCCGCGCGCATGTATCCGGACCTGTGCGAGCGGATCCTGGAGGACAGCGGGATCGACCCGATGTACCACGAGCTGCCGGGCATCAGCTTCGCCGTGGTCGAGGAGGAGGAGCGCATCTTCCGCGACTTCATGGCGCGCGACGACACCCGCGGCCTGCTGGACATGGAGTGGCTGACCGTGGAGCAGTGCCGCGAGGTCGAACCGCTGCTCACCGACGACGCGATCGGCGGGGTGCTGCACCCGCACGGGCAGGTGGACGCCTATCGCCTGTCGCTCGCCGCGGTGGCGGCGGTGGAGAAGCTCGGCGGGCGGATCGTCACCGGCGAGGTGACCGGTCTCGTGCGCGACGGCGACCGCATCGTGGGAGTCGAGCACAAGCGCGGGACGATCGGCTGCGACCACGTGGTGATCGCGAACGGCGCCTGGGCCGGGCGAGCCGCGGAGTGGCTGGAGGCTCCGGTGCCCGTGCGCCCGCTTCACGGCGAGGTGCTGCACGCGCGGCTGGAGGGCGACCCGGTGCGCGCCTTCATCCTCACGGGCCTACACGGGCCGATTCTGCCGAAGAAGGATGGGACGCTGATGGTCGGCAGCATCGGGGGAGTGACGATGAGCGGAATGGACGTGGATGCCAAGCACGTCTTCGACCCGAACGACACGACACCCCCGGAGTTCGACGAGGGGCCCACCCAGGACGGCCGCGACATGATGGTGGAGCGCTCTGTCCGCGTGATGCCGGCGCTGGCCGACGCTCAGCTCACCGCGCACCTCGCGGGCGTCCGGCCCCTGTCAGCGGACCGGATGCCCCTGCTCGGCCCGGCGCCGGGTCTCGATCGCGCCTGGCTCGCCACCGGACACGGCACGAAGGGGATCCACCTCGCAGCCGTCAGCGCGCGGATCATGGCCGACTACATCACCGGCCGGCCGATCGATGCGGAGATCCCCGCCGAGGCGTTCCTCCCGGAGCGCTTCGCGGCGGCCGTCGCCTAGGGGGTCGGCGCCGAGCCGGCCACGGCGTCCGGGAGAAGCTGGGAGACGGCGGCGCCGAGCAGGGCCACGCCCGCCGCAATCCCGTAGAGGCCGTCCCACCCCACCCAGTCCGCGATCGCGCCGATCACCGGTCCGACGACGGCCGTGCCGACGAACACCACGGTGGCCGACGCCGCGAACGCCCGCCCCGCCAGCTGCGGCGTGGTCCATTCCCCGGCCAGCGCGTAGACGACGGCGTTCCAGCCGAGCGCGGCGAACGAGTACAGCGCGAGCGCCACCAGCACAAACGGCAGCGACGAGTGCAGCGCGAGCCCGAACAGCAGGGCGCTGGCGGCTGCCATCAGGCCCGTCTCCACCAGGCTGCGCTTCCGGCGCGTTCCGTCGGCACCGTCCGCGATCCGCCCCCATGCCAGGCGCGAGATGATCGCCGTGGCGTTGATCACGAAGTATCCGACCCCGGCCTGCACCGCCGAGAAGCCGGCGGCTCGCATCGCGGGCACCGTGTAGGACAGGATGGTCTGGAGCAGGAACAGGTAGGTCACCGTCACCACCAGGAGGCGCCTGATTCCCGGCTGGTCCCAGATGCCGCGGAACAGCCCCACGGACCGCGGGTGCCTGGTCTGCACGTCGTCGGAAACGGAGGAGAACACCATTCCCAGCACCCCCACGGCCACCGCTCCCGCGGCCAGCACGAGCCGGATGCCGTCCGCCGCCTCAAGCGCGGGCACGAGCACCGCCGCGATCAAGCCGCCGACCGGCACCGCGGTCTGGCGCACGCCCAGCGCCCACGCCCGCCTGCGCCCGGGATAGACGCGGAAGATCGCGCCCGCGCCCGACACGGGAATGATCGCCGCACCGACACCGGCGATCATCAGGCCCAGGAATACCGCGGGCGCTGCGTGCACGAGCGCCGCCAGCACCAGGCCGACCACGGCCAGCGACGTGCCGAGCCTGGTGGCCGTGCGGGCCCCCAGACGATCGACCGCGCGTCCCGCGCCCACGAGCGCGAGCCCGGATCCGAGCTGCATCGCGGCGAGCAGCGCCCCCAGGCCCGCGAGGCTCAGGTCGAACTCGGAACGCAGCTGCGGGCCGATCGACGGCAGCCCGAGCACCATGAACGACACCCCCGCCTGGGCGGCGGAGGCGGCCAGGAGCATGTGCGTCGCGGACATGTGAGCGACGGCCGCAGGATCCGCGGGCGGTACTTCCTGCCGGCCGTCTGCGCTCACGGGGCGGCTACACGTCGATCGTCTCGATGCGGAACGGGTCGAGCGGGTCGTCCGGCTCGATCACGTGGTTGAGGGTGAATCGGTAGAGCGGTCCACGTGGGATCTCGGCCGGCGAGTAGGGGAAGGCGAGCGCGGTGATCAGACCGGAGTACTCCGGCACCGCGTAGTGCGCCCCGACGTGCGCCGTTGCCTTGCCGATCGAGTCCGCCACCTCCTGGCTCGGCGCGGTGATCTCGATCAGGATGCCTACCTCGTGGGCGGGCGTTGGCGTCGGCTCGAGCGAGCCCATCACGCCGTCCACGCCATAGCGGCGGAACGTGATCGTCACCTGCTCGTTCATGTCGGAGCCGTAGATCTGCGTGATCCGGCGACGCGACGTCTCCTCCACGCCCTCGAGCCAGCTGTCGAGCTGACGGAGGATGACCGGGTCGCGCACGCCGCCGATCACGATCGTCTGGTAGCCCACGAGCTCAGCGCCCTCGAGCTTGTTGGTGGTGTTGGTCGCGGGCTCGAAGCGACTGCCGCTCACGCGCACCGCGCGGTCGCTCATCGCCTCGAAGGTCACAGCGTCGGAGTACAGCGTGCCGTTTGGCTCCACGAGCTCGTACGGCGACCCGTTCTCGTACAGCGTGTGCGACGCCACGCTCACCGGGCTGCAGCGGTAATCGGGGTTCGGCGGCTCGACCACGAAGTGGTCATCCCGGATCCAGGCGAACATCGGGTCGGCGTAGGCGCGGTGCACGACGCACGCGGCGCCGCACTCGAGGATCTTCGCCGCGTGCCACGAGGGGCCGAGGGCGAACCCGCGCTGCGTCGGCAGTGCGGCGAAGATCGCGGCGTCCGTGGAGCGTCCGCTCAACACCACGTCCGCGCCCGCGTCCAGCGCGGCCTGGTACGGCTCGACGCCGGCCATCGCCACGATGTGATCGGCGCGATCGAAGGTGCTCTCGTCGATCTCGGGCGCGTTGGCGAGCGGGCGGATCTTGCCGCTGCGGAGGCGCTCCTTGAGGTACTCGCGCGGCGGTTCGCAGTTGACCGCGGCGAGCTTGAAGTGGAGGTTGTGCTGCTTCGCGATGTCCTGAACGAGCTCCACCGCCACAGCCAGCTGCTCATCCCCACCCGCGGCCACCGCGGTGCCGATCAGCATCGGGATGTCGGCGCCGCGCGCGGCGAGCAGCATCACCTCGAGGTCGCGCCTCAGCGAGTCGCGCGAGAAGTAGAGGCCGCCGGAGCCGAGCAGATACGGGCCCGGATCCGTCGATCCGCCGTCGCAGGCGATCACGTCCGGCTTCCACTCCATCGCGCGCTCGAGTGACTCGGCGCGGAAGCCGGCGCCGATCATGCTCGACGGCGACAGGATCCTGAACTCGCGTGTCGCCTCCATCACGCCACCTCCAGATCCACGAGCGGCCCGTACTGCTGGCCGCCCATCATGTCCCCGTCGCCGAGATCGCCGGAGATGACTGGGCGCGGGATGGTGACCTTGATGGCGTTCGCGGCCTCGTAGTTGGTGATCTCGATCGAATCCTCCGGCGTGCCGTAGAGCTGTGAGAACTCTTCGCGCGAGATCACGCCGCTCGAGAGCACGCGGTCGTAGGTGGCGCGATCCTCGAACAGGACGTCAATCGTCAGTTGGAAAGGGCCCGCGTTCTTGCTCCGGATGAGCTTCGCGAGCTCGTACAGCTTGGCCATTAGCGCTCCTCGATAGTCACGGTCAGGTTGCCCAGTTCGTCCTTCTGCGCGCTGCCACCGGGGCCGACGACCACCGTGGACTCGCGCTCCTGGACGAGGGCGGGGCCGGCGATCGCCTGCCCCGGGCGGAGGGCGTACCGGTCGTACACCGCGCAGGCGACGAACTCGCCCGCCTCCGGGAAGTAGGTGTTGCGCTCGCCGCGCCGTGCCTCGCCTTGCTGCGTCGAGGGGAACGCCAGCTCGTCCGCGTCTGTCTCGAGCCGCGCGGTGAGCCGCCAGTGCAGCGCCTCGGGCTCAGCGCTCGCCAGTCGCGATCCGAAGCGGCGCTCGTAGGCATCGCCGAAGCTCAGCCGGAGCGGCTCGGCCGCACGTTCGTCGAGGTCGCCGTCTGGCAGCGGCACCGACACCGTGTAACCCTGGCCGGCGTAGCGCATGTCCACGCTGCGCTGCAGCTCGGCTCCGTGCTCGACGCCCGAGCGGGCGAGCAGGTCGCGGGCCTCCGCCTCCATCTCGGCGTAGCGCTCGGCGACGTGACTCCAGTCGACCGAGCCAAGCCGGGCGGGGTACGTGCGCACGAGATCGACGCCGAACGGCGCTACCAAAAAGCCGAGCGCCGAGGCCACACCCGCCGCGGGCGGGCAGATCACCGTGCGGATCCCGAGCCGCCGAGCCACCTCATAGGCGTGCACCGGCCCGGCACCGCCGAAGGCGACCATCGCGAAGGCGCGGGGATCCTCGCCGCGCTCGACCACGTGCGTCTGGAGCGCCAGCGCCATCTGGCTGTTCACGATGTCGAAGATGCCGCGCGCGGTGGCGCTGGCGTCGAGGCCAATCTGCGTGCCCACACGCGCGAGGGCGGCGTCGGCGCGCTCTGGGTCGAGCTGCATCTCGCCGCCAAGGAAGTAGTCCGGATCGAGAATCCCGAGCGCGAGGTCGGCGTCGGTCACGGTCGGCTCCTCGCCGCCGCGCCCGTAGCAGGCGGGTCCCGGATCGGCCCCGGCGCTCTGCGGTCCCACGCGCAGCAGGCCGAGAGAGTCGACCCGGCCGATCGAGCCGCCGCCGGCGCCGATCTCGACCAGCTCCAGCGCCGGCATCTTCAGCGGAAGCCCGCTGCCACGCTTGAAGCGGGCCACCCGCGCCACCTCCAGGTCGGGCACGCGCAGAGGGCTGCCGTCGCTGACCAGGCACGCCTTTGTCGTGGTCCCACCCATGTCGAACGAGAGCAGGTCGCTCAGGCCCAGGCGCTTGCCGAAGTAGGCCGCCGCCATGGCGCCGCCAGCCGGCCCGGACTCCACGAGCTGGATCGCCAGATCCGCCGCCACGCTGGCGGAGGTCATGCCGCCCTGCGAGAGCACCACGTAGAGCCGGCCGCCCGCCGCGCGCTCCGCGAAGCCGTTTTCCAGCCGGCCGAGATAGCTGCGCACGAGCGGCCGCACGAACGCGTTCGCCACCGCCGTGCTGCTGCGCTCGTACTCGCGCCACTCCGGCGCCACGGCGGATGACAGTGTCAGGTCGACACCCGGCAGCTCGCGCTCGAACAGCTCGGCAAGGAACTGCTCGTGCGCGGGGTTGACATAGGCGTTGAGGAGCGCGATCGCCACGCTCTCCACCTCCGCCTCGCGCAGCTCGCGCGCGACCTCGAGCGCCGCCTCTTCCGTGAGCGGCACCAGGACGCTGCCGTCGCCCCGGATGCGCTCGTCGACCTCGAAGCGGAGCGAGCGAGGGATGAGCGGCTCCGGCCGCTCGAGGTAGAGGTCGTAGAGGTCATAGCGGGCCTCGCGGCCGATCTCGATGGCGTCGCGAAAGCCCACGGTGGTCACGAGCGCCGCGCGGGCCCCGCGCCGCTCGATCAGGCTGTTGGCCACGAGCGTCGTGCCGTGCACGATCCGCTCCAGCCCCTCGAGTGCCAGGCCCGCCTGGTCCGCGAGCTGCGAGGTGCCGGTCAGGACCGACTCGGACGGGTCCGCGGGGGTGGTGAGCTGCTTGTGGACGTGCACGTGCCCGTCGGCGTCCACCCCGATGAAGTCGGTGAAGGTGCCCCCCACGTCGACACCCAGCGCGGACATCAGGCCGCCTCCG
>Ga0157370_10008646_pt1 | contig 10957 bp, 11 predicted proteins | sample C35metaG_FD_113463 | JGI IMG/M metagenome (GOLD analysis project Ga0157370, IMG submission 113463) | Corn rhizosphere microbial communities from Kellogg Biological Station, Michigan, USA - C3-5 metaG | ecosystem: Host-associated > Plants > Roots > Rhizosphere > Soil | place: USA: Michigan... | reverse complement strand
CTCGGCGGCTCGTCAGGCGACGTTGCCGGCAGCGTGTCGCTCGATGCCGCCGGCAATATCTACCTGCAGGGCAACACAACATCCACGAATTTCCCCACGGCACACGCGCTGCAAGGTGCATTGGCCGGCAAGTCCGACGCCTTTCTCGCCTGCCTGAATCCCACGGGCAATCCACTCATCTCCTCCACCTCCTTCGCCGTTACGGCCCCCGACTATGCCTCCGGCACCGCAGACGCCTCAGGCAACGTATACATCGTGGGCAGTTCCGACTCCACCAATCTCCCCTTGCTTAACGCCCTGCAACCATATCTCGGTAACACCGACGGCTACCTGGCGCGGATCGATCCTACCGGCGCGGCACTGATCTACCTCAGCTGGCTTGGCGGCTCCGCCGCCGACTTCCCCAACAGCATCGCCCGCGATCCCTTCGGCAATCTATGGATCGCCGGATCAACTTTTTCGCAGAATTACCCGCTCCTCACCCCGCTTCAATCCGCGTTCCACAGTCCCGACTACACAAGCTTTCTTACCCGCATTGCCGAGGGACCAACGCCCCCGGCCAATCAATCTTCCGATATCGCCGTCACTCTCTCATCTGACCACTCCTCCATTGCTGACAACGACACCGTGCATTTCACCGCATCGGTCACCAACAACGGCCCCGCCCCTGCGGCCAACGTCATCCTCAAACACCTTCTAGATCTGGCTTTCGCGCTTAGTTCGGCAACCGCAACTCAAGGTACCTGCACCGGGAGCACCTACATCACCTGTTCCCTCGGCACCCTGAATCCGGGTCAGCAGGCCACAGTAAACCTCGCAGTTACCGTTCCTTCACATGCGGGCACCATTCAAGGGTCCTTTAGCCTCGTATTCGCCGCAACCTCCTCCACCAACGATCCAAACATGGCGAACAACTCCTCGCAGGTCGCTATTTCAGAGAATCTGAAAGGAACTGGTGGCGGCGGCAGCGCTGGCGCCGGTGGCTGCTTCATTGCCACTGCCGCGTTCGGCTCGTACCTTGACCCGCACGTGCAGGTTCTGCGCGACTTCCGCGACCGCCAATTGCTCACCAACGACGCGGGCCGCCTCTTCGTCCGCTTCTACTATCGGCATTCGTCGCCAATTGCCGCCGTCATCGTCCAGCATCCTGCTCTCCGGGCGCTCACGCGCTGGCTGCTCACGCCCATCATCTTGTTGATCGAGTTTCCAATTGTTGCTTGTGCCATGCTCCTGCTTCTGCTCTGCGCTTATGTATTGTCTAGGCGGCACCGGCAAAAGCAGGAAGTCTGACGGCTGGCGTAAGCCGTGGGCTGGGAACGACAAGCCGCAGTGCGCAAGCATCGACAAGTCTCCACTCGAATGCCCAGCCGTAATCCTGTACCAGAAGTGGGTGCCTCAAGGTCCGGATTCTCGGACCTGGGATAGCACGGCATCGACCCAGCCTCTCACAGACGGGTATGCTGTTGTCGCTTGAGTTGCCGACGGATAGGCGACAACCCGACCGAAACGACTATGAAGGGGAGATTCCGATTGAGGTCGATGTCGTTTTCGTATCCCTCATCCTTCCGAATCCCGACGCCGGATTCGGCGTGAGAGTTTCCTGGACATTCCGTAACTTCCACCAGCACGCGGTTACGATCTGCAATCCAACAACATAAAGGATTAGGCCATAAAGTTTAAAATCATCATGTGCGGCAAACCAAAAAGTTGCAATAGCGGCCGGCATGAGCGGCAAATGCCAAACCATGAGCATGGTCCTTATGGTCCTGCCCCGGTTGCGGTACCTGAACCAGAGCGCCGTACCCGCGATAAACATAAGCAACCACGCCACAGTGATGACTAGGTCCCTGCCCTTTTCAGGAAAGAGAAAGTTAACAAATTCATAGCGGATGCAGGCGAAGCAGTAATTCGTGAGTGTGAACCACAAGACGACGACACTTGCGTCAGACACGATTGACACATTCTTCGGTGCTGAGGGTTTTCGTACCAAGGCCACAACACCCGTGGTGACGGCTAACACCGCCAGCACGAGGCCCACGGCGTAGGCCACCAGCGTGAGCGGATCGAGCCGCGTCCCCAGTGCATCGATCTCTGTGAATACAAATACCCACTCCCCTTGCAACCTAAGCACGGACCAGCCCGTAGATTCATAGCCGACGTTGAGTGCGAGACTGCAGAGCATCAAAACGCCGCCTGTGAGGAATACGAGCCCGAGAAGCTTTGGCACAAGCGTCGGCTTTGTGTGAAAGAAGGACGGACCATCGCGGACGAAGACGGTACCGGCGATATACGCCCAGAGCGCCAACAGAGCGATGGCGATGGCGATGGCAATGGCAGAGCGGAATGCCCATATTCGATAAGTCGCGTCGTCAGATTCTTGAGTCAAAATAAGGCAAACCAAGACAATCGCGAAGGCGGCGTTCAATATTCCCGTCAACTTCAACAGTCTTAGCCAGGCGTGGGCGCGTTTGGTCGATCCAGCATTGCCGAACAATGCACGACCGTACACAAATGCGGCGCTCGCATAGACAACTGCCGGGAAAATAGCTGTGGGGAGCATGAGAAACCCGGACGACCATGGCCACATCATGATGCTGACAGTGATGAGCAGCGCGACATAAATTGCGGTCAGAATACGAATTGCTCTGAGTGCGCGAACGCAAACCTCAGAAGCACCAGTAGAGCCGGGTACGTCGGAGTTCATCGTTCCTCTCCGCAGCGGGCGAAACCCGAACGGACTTTACTCTCGAACTGATCCAATTGCAAGGCCACAGTGTTGGCCGTTCGGTCTTTGGTGGCCACGCTGTACTTGAGCAGAGAGCAACTCAGAATGCTCTGTGATGATTGGCCCATCTCCCATGCGGCTGCTCTGGTTAGTTCTCCGAAGGCTTTTCGATGCGGACAATCTGGAGAGCTTCTGCGAGACCGTTCGTGGCTTTGATCGTCAGCTCGAGCTGTTCCTGAATGGCGGTGAAGATGGAAGGACCTGAACTATCAGGCGCGGCAGACTCGGCCCTTGTCGGCGGTCCTTGCATCATTTCCGGCGAGTCAAAGTTGGGGGTCGACTTCAGTTCGAGATCGTAACTACCCTTGAGTCCTGTTTCGTCCACAACAGGCCGACCCAATCGCTGCGACAAAAACCTCACAAGCAGACTCATCGGAATTTTGTGCCCTCTCAATTCACCGCTGCCGCCGGAAAACTGAGATTCATTCCCCGGGGCTGTCTCCTGCAATTTAGAGCCACTCTTGGCTATAACCTGCGCGTAGATCGGTCGGGTCACTATCGTGTCGTTCGCCACCAGCTTGAACCGATCGGCAAGCAACGACTGCACCATCAGCCGAAGCTGCACGATCTGATCGTTGGAAGAGAGCATAGCGAGGGCTGCTGCTTACGAATTCTCAAGACAAATCGCCGTTATTTACTGGTAATGAACAACCTGCAACCAAGTCGGCCCGCACTGAGTATGTTGCAGTAATTGCTTTATTTCTCTCGATTTCGAGGACATTACAAATTTGTTTGGCACAGTTATGGCACAGTCGGTTGGATTCCGGATCAGCGTGAGCCACCGTCACCCTATCTTCCACTCACCCATTCAATGACAGAGGGCTTACCACACAGAGACGTGATCTAAGGCACATAAGTAAGTCATCCTTCTTCAGATAATCGCTAGTCACAATCCAAGTGCCGTAGTTCCGCGGACTTAGCGCCTCGCCAAAAGTCACCGCGAGCCGAATTCCAGATGAGACTACGGAAATCCTCACCATATCTGACGAACTCGCACCGCAAAGGGGCTGAGATGAGATTCGTTCGAGACGAAGAAGGACAAACGCTCATTATGACCGTGCTTTGCATGGGAATCCTGATCGGATTTTTGGGACTCGCGATTGACGTCGGCGTGCTGTTCCGGGCACAGCGCAGGGTTCAGACCGCGGCCGATGCGGCGGCTGTCGCTGCAGGGCTGGCATATTACTACGGCGGATGCATTCAGTGCGCTTCAAACGCTGCCGCGACCAACAACGGGATTGCTGACGTAAGCCAGGTGACCACCACAGTGGGTCCCACGCAGGGGAGCCATCTTGGCAGCGAATACGTTGAGGTCATCATTCAGCAGCCGAATCCAACCATGTTCATGGCAGCGTTTGGTCGGGTGCTTGGCAGCAGTTCCGATGGCCAGGTAAATGTCGCAGCCAGAGCGGTCGCCGGCATCACTGCAGGAAAAAATTGCATTTATGCGTTAGATCCAACCGCGGCCGATGCCGTTGATGTCCAAGGAAGTGCATCAATCAAAATGCCGAACTGCGTCTTGCAGGTCAACTCGAGTTCCTTGGGCGCCCTTTGCACAACGGGCAACGCGAACATAACGTCGGCGGGGATCCACATCGTAGGGGCGCAGGGCGGGACCGGCAAATGCAGCGGGTCCCAGCCAAATGCTCAAACCGGCGTGAGTCCTCTGGCCGATCCGTTTGCCGGATTGCCGTGGCCAACGTGTCCGGCTGGAAGCGTCACGGGGGCGACGACGATCACTCAGGCTGTTGCCGATACCCTTCCTTCCGCGCCTCTAACCATCGGTAGCGAACCGACCGCGACGACTGCGACTGTAACGTGCTTCAGCGGGAGTAATGTCACGTTTAATGACAATGTCATTCTCGGCGCCGCCGGTAGCAACGCGGTCTATGTCTTCCAACACGGGGTAAAGCTTGGCTCCGACACGATCTACGGAACGGTCGACGTGGCCGGGGGTAATTTCGCCCAGGGTAACCAAGATCTCTCGCTCTATGCACCCGCAGACGAAAATGCCACTTACAACGCAATTGCCTTAATGGTGGATCCCCTAAACACGTCGGTTACGTGCGCCGGCTCCTATAGTTCATTCAAAGGTGACCCGGCACCGGGTGGATGCCTTCAGATCCAGTTTGGGACCGGATCGACAACATCACTTGACGGCATGATCTACGCGCCTAAGGCTGCGGTGTACATGCAGGACAACGGTGGATCATCGATCGTGACCGCGATCGTCGCGGATGAGATTTATGACAAGAGCTCTAGCCTCACAATCACGTCGAACTACAGTGCCGTACACACGACATCACCGCTCAATCAGGTCTCATTGGTGGAATAAGGGAGGGATCGCGATGACCAACCTGAGGTTGTCCTTCGATAAAGTCATTCGTCAGCTGAACCGCGGTGAGGCGGGCTCCGCGCTGGTGGAGACTGCGCTCACTTTCCCGATCCTGATTTTGATGCTACTTGGTGCGGTGGATTTGGGAGACATCGCTTTCAAGGCAATTGAAGTAACGGGCGCGGCCAGAGCGGCCGCACAGTACGCCGCAATGAACGGCGGGAACTACATGGACACGCGCACGGGCGGTGGAATTGACCTTGCAGCTCGGAACGAAGCCCCACGAGCCACAACCAACTGCACCTCCTTTACGGTGACCCAACCGACGGCACCTACGTGCGCATGCTCTGGCGGAGGTGGGGCGTGCAGCGGCACAGCCGCTGCCGGAACTTGGGCATGCGCGACCGGTAAAACTGTGGTCACCGTATACATTGCGACGACTGCCGTTTGTCCCGGGATCGTCGGGATACCTGGTCTTTCTTCAGGTGGCTTCACTTTGCATGGTTATGCCGAACAGAAGGTCCTGCAGTGATGAAGGGCGAGTGAATATGCGAATGCGACGCGCTTTCTCGAAATCAGATGGGAAGAGGTGGATGGGGCGTCTGCGGGATATGCGCGGCGAAGAAGGCGCGTCACTCCTGGAGTTGGCGCTTGTATTCGCTTTCGTGTACATCCCCATGCTAATCGGCCTGATGGAACTTGCGATTGCACTATATGCCTACAATTTCGTGTCTCATGCCGCGCGACAGGCCACCCGCTATGCGAGCGTTCGCGGCGCGCAATCCTGCGCGATCGCTTCCAACTTTCCTGACTGCAATCTGAGTCCATCGAGTGGTTCTAATCCTTCGAGCTCTGACGGCAGTGCCTCACTGCAAACGTATATTCGGAATATGGGATATCCCGGAATAGATACAAGCCAGCTCACCGTGACAGCCACCTGGCAAAGCGCAAATATCACGAATCCTGGGGACGGCACATTCTCGTATACAGACTGGAATACACAATGTACGACAACGGACCTGAACGGGAATGTCTGCAACACACCCGGGAATGCAGTGAAGGTCGTTGTCAGTTATCCGTATACCGTAGCCGTTCCGTTCATCAAAAACTATTCGCTCAATTTGAGCGGTACTTCGCAAATGGTGATCAACGAGTGAGGGCTGAAAATCAACGAAATTCGGGATTAGCGCCCGTATCACCGAAATGAATCTCGGATTGTTACGATAAACGCCGGCCAGTGCTTCTCCTTCTTACAGCAAATTTCTTCTTCTTGCAGCCAAGAAGAACGCTACCGCGCCTCTCGATTGGAGATTCCGAACGAGTCATCGGTTATCGGGTACTTTGACAGGTTTCGCGTCCCACTACGCGACAATACGTCCAAAAGCTGCGAGAGCTATAATCCTTGGCGAAACCACGAATCAAGAATATGCGAAAGAATCAGCTCAAGTGGGCCACTGTCTTTGCTTGCGCGATCATCTCCTCTCTTGCCTGTTTTGCCTGTGAATGCAGTGCTCCAGCACCTGCTTGCTCGTACATCTCAGCCGCGTCAATCGTCTTCGTGGGAACTCCGGTCTTCTCGAATGACAACGGATCAGGAACATTTATCCAGCAGACGCTGTATAAGTTCACGGGGCACGCTCGGCAATTCCCCGGTCGCGCGCGCGGTCTCCTCTAGACGTACCTGAGTTAGCGGGAATTCGACCGCGAACTGCCGGATCTCTTTGCGATGCGCAGCGCCGTTTACTACCATGGTGCTCCTGCCCAGGATGTTACCCGATCGAAGGAGACAGTGGTCTATCGCCACGGCGACGAAGAAGTAGTGGATGACAAGATGCGGCAGATGGCCGACAGCAATCAACCACTTAGAAGTTACGGTACGTTTGGCCCGATCCTCAATTCGCTGCAAGTCCTGTTTACTGATCACTCGGGCTTTACATGGAAACGATGGGAAAAGGGCGCTACTGGCCGGCTTGCCATCTTCGCATATGAAAATCCAGGAACTCCCAGAGTGGCGCTGTCAGGCTGCTGCTTTCCCAACGACGCCGGGCACGGGCGTATGGAGGTATCCACCGCATCCCACGTGGAGGTTGCAATTGATCCGCGAAGTGGTGCAATTCTTCGCGTGCAGGTGCAAGACATTCTAGGGGGATTTGTGCCAACCAGGCGCAGTGACATGATGGTGAGCTACGGCCCAGTGGATATTCAAGGCAAGACCTTCATTGTGCCGGTGTATAGCGTCAGTATCGAGAAGGGACGGTACATTGAAATGGCTCCCGCACAATGGAATAGTCTTACTTTCACCAGTTGGGGGCCATACGAAACTCGCATGAGTGTCTTCACTCTTGACAAGTATCATAACTTCCGCAGCGAAGCACGCATTTTGCCGAACTAGGCAGCCCGGGCCCATTACAACAGTGCGAGTCACTCGTTGACGGTCGATTACAAAACAAAGACGAGCCCGGTATCGGAAAACTAACGTTTGCCGGTGCCAATCCTGCAATCGCGATCTAATCACGCCGCGCTACCAAGGGAACCGTAGCACCATTAATCGGCGCGTAAGGTGACAGCTGGTTCGACGCGCGTTCCAGCGCGAGCTGGGATAAGGATTGCGACGAGAGCTGCGAAGGACAGAAGCAGTGGAACAGCAATGTACGTGAACGGGTCATAGATGCTGACCTGGAACAGCAGTGTCTTCAACATGTGCGAAACCGCAAGTGCGGCTCCGAGTCCGACCGCTAAGCCTACCAGCACCATGCGCAAGCCGTCCGTCGCAATCATGCTCAGGATATGGCTTCGCGTGGCGCCGAGGGCCATGCGCAATCCGATCTCGTGGGTCCGCTGCGTTGTCATATACGCGATCAGGCCATAAAGGCCGACAACCGCCAGCACCAAACCCGTGAGAGCAAAAAATCCAAGCAAAGTTGTTTCAAAGCGCGGACGGTCCGCGAGTCGGTTGAGGGTTTGATCCAGCGGTTCCATCTCAACCGGAATGGTGCGATCGATGGATGAGACTTCGGATCTGATCCAAGGTTCGATAGCAACCGCCGACATAGCGCTATCCACGATGACCATTAAATGATTCCCGCTCCAGTCGCCGGGCACGCTTCGGCGCAGCGTGTACATCTCCGGATCACTCTGTTCAGTGAGTCCGTTGTTTTTTACGTTGTCTGCCACGCCAACGATTATGGCTGGTGCGCCACTTCTGATCTGCGCGCCGGGCAGGAGTCGCTTTCCAATGGAATCTTCACCCGGAAAGAGGCGCGCGGCCATCAGGCGGCTGATAATCACTTCGCGCTCATTGCCTGTGCGGTCCGCATCCGCGAAATTCCTTCCGCGCACAATTGGGATGTTGAGCGCCCGGAAATAGTCCGGTGTCACGGATCGGCCCACTCCAGTTCCACCGCTCCCTGGAGGAATCGGAGGCTTGCCCTGCACGTGCACGTCGGCGAATCTAAAATCGCTTTGCCACCCTCCCGGTGGAATCGAGTCCGTCAGCCCCACCGCACGTGTCCCCGGCAGCCGCCGTAGAGATGATTCAAGGCGAAGATAGAAGTCCATCACCTTCTGATCGGTGTTGTAGCGCCACCATGGGAGCGCGACATTCACGGTCAATACCCCTCCCGTCCGCATGCCGAGATTCTGCTCTTCGATCTTCGTAAAGCTGCGCAGCAACAGCGCGGCGCCTGACAGCAGGATGATGCTGATGGCGATCTGCGCCGTAACCAGGCTGCGCCTCCAAAAAGCGTGGCTGCGCGACATCGATGCCTTTGCGTTCAGCGCGGCCAATCCTGGTTTCTGAAGTGCGGTAGCCAGACCGAAGATCACTCCGCAGAGGCAGGAGACCAGAGCCGCAAATGCTGCAATACGCAGATCGAGATGCGCTCTGCCGATGAATGGAATTCCGGTCGGAGCGAGGTGGACAAACACCATCACGAGCGCTTGCGCAATCGCAAGCCCCGCCAACCCTCCGGCGAGTGAGAGCAAAAGCGCTTCCGTCAGCGCCTGGCGAATGAGCCTGCCCCTGGTCGCGCCGATCGCCGAACGAACCGCAAACTCGCGTTGTCGTCCCGCTCCGCGTGCCATCATCAATCCTGCTACGTTCGCGCACGCAATCAGCAACACCGCAACGACAAACCCAAACAGAACCCACGCGACCGGCCGCGCTTCCTGCATCTCGCGATCGCGCAGCGTCCGGATGCTGAAATGAGTTTCGCTTTTCGCCGAAGGAGGGAACCACTTGATGTCGTCGTTGAACAGAGGCAGCATCTGCGCGTACGCCTGCGCCACGCTTACACCGGGCTTTAGGCGCGCAAACACCCGTTCCGGGTAGCCAAAGCCCCCATTCACCGTCTGCTGAACTGCAGGATCGAGCGCAAAGGGAGTGATAATATCCGCTGATTCCAGAGTGGGAAACTGAAAATCTTTGGGTAGAACGCCCACAACCCGGGCGGAATCCCCATTCACATTGATCGTTCGGTCCAGGATGTGCGGATCGCTGTTGTAATGCCCCTTCCACAGTCCAAAAGAAATCATCGCCACAGGGGGTCCCTTGGGACGATCCTCCTCCGGGAGGAAGTTGCGGCCAACAACCGGAGAGATTCCGAGCAAGGGAAGGAAGCTCGCCTGGAATGAAATACAACTGAGTTGCATCGGATCGTTCTCAACCAGGTCGCAATTGTGGACCCCGGTGCTCTGTGCTGACATGGCTGAAAAAAAGGTTTGCTCCTTCTCCCACTCCACATAGAAGCGGCCCATCACGAACTCTTGCCGCTCCAGTGAGTGCACGAATCCCAGAGAGACAATTCGCCCTGCATCTGGATAGGGCAATGGCCGAAACAAGATACGGTCGACGACACTGAACACGCCAGTCGTGGCGCCAATACCCAGTGCCAGTGTGAGTAGGACAGTGATGGTAAACAGCGGATTGCGGCCAAATCCGCGAGACGCGTAATGAAGGTCTTGCAGGACGGTCCCAATCCACCACGCGGGGCGCTGCCGCTCGCATCGTTCCCGCGTGGGTTCGACCCCGCCAAATTCAATCAGCGCTTGACGGCGCGCTTCGGCTGGATCCATTCCCGCAGCAATTCTTGTTGTGATTGCCTGTTCGAGATGAAACTCGATCTCTTCATCGAGCTCAGTGCGCCTTTTCCGAAAAATCAGGAAGCGGAGCCGCGTCAGGATTTCAGAGATCATGAGGACGCCTCCGCAGCCCGGCCAAGAACGGACGCGATTGCCGAGGATAAGCGATCCCAGCCAGCCAACTCGGCCACGAGTTGCTTCCTGCCTGTCCGGGTGAGACGGTAATACTTCGCCCGCCGATTATTCTCAGTGATCTGCCATTCCGATCGTATCCATCCCTTGTACTCAAGACGATAGAGCGCTGGATATAGCGAACCCTGCCCGATCTGCAAGACGTCTTTCGAAAGCTGTTGGATACGCTGCGCTACACCCCATCCGTGCATCGGCGCAAGCGCGAGCGTCTGAAGAATTAGGAGATCCAGCGTTCCTTGCAGAAGGTCAGTTGATTGGGGCATGGGTCTTCTCTTGACGTTCGACAATAGCTTTACGCGGGTTCCTGTCGAATGTCAAGAGTAGTGTCGACAGGGCAATTCTCTCTCGCGCAACGGTTGAATGCATAATCGCCGAGTAACTCATGAGCCAGAAATCGGATTCCAGGTGAAAAGCCGCATATGTGGAAGTAGGGTCCAAATCGGGGTTAGTCATAATGTAGTGACCGGCCCGCTGCGCTCGTCGTGGGTTAGGCTGAGTTTGTTCGAAGAACTTCAGTCCAGAGCCACAAGCGGAGGAGCCGGTCATGAGAGAGAAGTTACGATTTT
>Ga0157370_10008644_pt1 | contig 10959 bp, 8 predicted proteins | sample C35metaG_FD_113463 | JGI IMG/M metagenome (GOLD analysis project Ga0157370, IMG submission 113463) | Corn rhizosphere microbial communities from Kellogg Biological Station, Michigan, USA - C3-5 metaG | ecosystem: Host-associated > Plants > Roots > Rhizosphere > Soil | place: USA: Michigan... | reverse complement strand
TTTCGCGCCATGCATTGCGCATTATCGGCGGCACTGTGATCACCCATCACAAGCGCTACGGTAATGGCACCGTCGATCAGGATCAGCAGCTGTTTGGCCAGTGTTTCCGCGTCGGCAGCGCCATGTTCGGTACAGAGCTCGCGCACGTAGTCGAGCAGCTTCTGTTTATGTTCTTTGGCAACCAGGCGAACCGGGTCTTGCGGGTCGCCGGTTTCACCACTGGTGTTAATGAAAGCGCAGCCACGGAAGCCTTCCGAGGCGAACCAGGCCTTGAGCACGGTAAACAGGTTCAGCAACCGGTCTGCCGGGGTCTCGGCCATGCCGACTTCCGTCCGGTACCAGTGCATCCAGCGCACGTCGCGCCGTTGCAGGGCCGCAACGGTCAGCTCCTCCTTGTTGGTGAAGTAGCGGTAAATACTTTTTCTGGAGACGCCGGCGGTTTTCACCAGAAGATCCATGCCAGTGGCAGCGATACCACTTTTGTAGATCAACTTTTCGGTGACATCCAGAATGATGTCGCGTGTGTCGTTGCTGGTTATTTTGTTCATGTGCTGAACAGTAGAACGATCATTCTTCATGGTCAACAAAAAATTTTACGCCTGTTTAAAGATCGTTCCCACGCTCTGCGTGAGAATGCATCCGGTGACGCTCCGCGTCGCATTTAGAAGCGAACGCGGAGCCATTCCCACCCAGAGCGCGGGAGCGAACTGAGGCGGCATTACAGACCGTAACAAGACCCAAACTGATCCATGGTGTAAGCTCTGTGACTATTCGGAATTGACCCATTGCGAGCCCTATGCCGTCGCTTTTCAAACGCTCTCTGCTGCCCAAACTGCGCAGTTTTCCGCTGACCGCCGATGCCGTCACCATCCTGTCTGGCGCTGCCGGGTTTCGTCGCTGCCTGCTGGAGAAAATCGCCCAAGCGACCCGGCGCATCTATATCGTTGCGCTGTATCTGCAACAAGATGAAGCGGGCCAGGAAATCCTCGATGCCTTGCACGCCGCCAAACTGGCGCGTCCGGAACTGGACGTGGTCGTGGTGGTTGACTGGTTGCGCGCCCAACGCGGTTTGATTGGTGCCGGCAAGCAACCGGGCAACTCGGCCTGGTATCAGGAAGCGACGCGTACCCACGCAAGTGAAGTGCCGGTGTATGGCGTGCCGGTGCAGACGCGTGAGCTGTTCGGCGTGCTGCATTTGAAGGGCTTTGTGATCGATGACTGTGTGATTTATAGCGGTGCGAGCCTGAACAACGTGTACCTGCACAAGTTCGACAAATACCGCTTTGACCGTTATCACGTACTGGAAAACCAGGCGCTGGCCAATTCGATGCAACACCTTGTCCAGCACGGTTTCATCGCTTCCAAGGCCGTGCATCGCCTCGATTTGCCGAACCTGCCGACCACTCGCAGCCTGCGCCACGATATCGGTGACTTGCGCAGCCGCCTCAAGCATGCCGCGTACGACACCACGGCGGGCACCACGGAAAAAGGTGGTTTATCCGTCAGTCCGTTACTCGGTGTAGGCAAGAACAATCCATTGAATCGGGTGATTTGCGAGTTAATCGCCAGCGCCCAGCACCAACTGACCATCTGCACGCCGTACTTCAACCTGCCACTGGCGGTGACTCGGGAAATAAACCGGGCGCTGGGCCGGGGCGTGAAGATCGATATTGTGGTCGGTGACAAGACCGCCAACGACTTCTACATTCCGCCGAGTGAGCCGTTCAAGGTGATCGCCGCGTTGCCGTATCTCTACGAGATCAGCCTGCGACGCTTTGCCAAAAAGCATCAGCACAGTATCGACAGCGGCAAATTGAACTTGCATTTGTGGCGTGATGGCGACAACACCTATCACCTCAAAGGCATGTGGATCGACCAGCGCTACACCTTGCTGACCGGCAACAACCTCAACCCGCGGGCGTTCCGTCTTGACCTGGAAAACGCACTGCTGATCGATGACCCGAAAGGCGAATTGCTTGAGTCGCGCGCTGGCGAACTGGTGCAGATTTTCCAGAATACCCAGCGAATCGAGCGATACCAGGACCTTGAAACGCTGCTGGATTACCCGCCGGCGGTGGCCAAGTTTCTCACCCGCGTCAGTCGGGTGCGGATCGAGCGTCTGCTGTATCGCATTTTGTAAGCTCCAGTTCGCGGGGCTTTGGCCACAAAGCCACCAACAGCAGTAACGCCGCGGCCACCAGATAGGGCAGGCGGGGTTCGAGGTCGTAAATCAGAGTGGCCGCCAACGGCCCGATCACCACGCCGAACCCTTGTGCCGCGCCGATGGTGCCCGCCGTCGCGCCTTGCTCCGAGGCCTCGACCGCATTGGCGGCCAACGCGGCAAAAGACGGGAAGATCAAGCCCATCCCGCCCGCCGACACGAAAAAGCACAGCCACAACCCCCACGCCGTATTCGCGAGGATGCTGCCGGCAAATCCTGCTGATGCCACCAGCGCCCCGGCGCGGATCAACCGCAATGGCGGCCAATCGAGTCTGCGCACCACCAATTGCGCACAGATCAACGCGAAACCGACCATGGTCAGGGCGATGCCTGCTGTTTGCGCGGCGTCGGCCGGGCTCATGCCGAGGCGGTCGAGGGCGAAAAAACCGACGGTGATCTGCGCAATCGACACACACAGCATCGCGACAAACGCGACAGCCATGGGACGGCGCAGGCGTGGATCGTTCAGGTGTACCTTGCGCGGCGCCTGGCGCAGGTGCAGTTCTTGCCCTTTGAGCTTGAAGTGCAACACCAGAAAAGCCAGCAGCGGCAGGACGGCCATGGCGTAGAACGGCAGGCTCAAACTGAAGCGTGACAGCAATGCGGCGATGGCCGGGCCGATTACAAGGCCGCACGCATTGGCGGCACCCAAGGCGGCCATGGCTTTAGCGCGGTGTTGCGGTTCGATGTTGTCGGCGATCAGCGCGTTGCCACCCACCGGAATCGCCGCATAGAACACACCGATCAAACCGCGCCCGATCATCACGCCGATGAACCCCAGCAGCGCCGAGGGTAGAAATCGCAACGAAGCATCGATGAACAGGCACAAGGCCCAATAGGCGAGGGTGAAGCCAGCGGTGGCGATCAGCAATATTCGTCGTCGACCATAGCGGTCACTGGCCTGGCCCCAAGGGCGGGCGAGCAGCATCCAGATCACCCCGGACACCGTCACCGCCGCACCAGCCTGCCAGGTGGCCAGGCCCAGCACGCGGGCAATCGGGCCGATCAGCGAGACGAACGCCATCATCGACATGGAACAGGCCATGTTCGCGACCATCAATGGGCGCAGATCGAAGGCAGGGGTGGTCATGGGGGAGTCGTCCGTGAGCTTTTAGAGTGTGCGGGGATAGTAGCGCGGGTTATGTGCAAGGCAGGAGGAGTATCGGTGGCAGTGATAATGCCATCGCGGGCAAGTCGAATCGTCGCACCGCCGCTCCCACAGATCTTGTGAACACCGAAGATCCTCTGTGGGAGCGGGCTTGCCCGCGATGGGGCCCGCTCAGACGCTAGAAAACGATCAGTTCAAACCCAGTTTACCGCGCAACGTCGACAGGTCTTCAGCCAAGGTATTCACCGGCCCAACCAACGCTTTACGGTCATTCTCTTTCACCTGGTCGTAAGTTTCGAAACCGCCATCCTGGGTCTTGTACTTGGCCAGAATCATGTCCACGGTCGCGAAGTTCTTGTCGACTTTGGCGATGAATGCCGCGTCTTGCTTCTCGATCTGCGGACGGAACAGGTCGACGATTTTCTTCGCGCCGTCGACGTTGCCCTGGAAGTCATAGAGGTCGGTGTGGCTGTAGCGGTCTTCTTCACCGGAGATCTTGGTGGCCGCGACTTCTTCGAGCAGCGCCGCCGCGCCACCGACGACTTTCTCAGGCGGGAAGGTCAGGCCGGCCACGCGGGTTTGCAGGTCCTTGACGTCTTTGTTCAGGCCGTCGGCCAAATCGCCCAGGCCTTGGGTGCTTTTTTCCGAGAACAGCGAGTACTCGATGCGGTGGAAGCCAGTGAAGTCGTCGGCTTTCACGCCTTTTTCGTGGTCGTCTACGCGCGAATCGATGGACGCGTCCAGGTCACTGAACAGCTCGGCAATCGGCTCGATCGACTCGTAGTAAACGCGGGTCGGGGCGTAGAGCTTTTGCGCGGTGGCCAGATCACCTTTTTTCACCGCGTCGGTGAACTGTTGGGTGTGGCTGGCCAATTCGTCCAGTTGCTCTGTGACGTAAATCTTATAGTCCGAAACCGGCCCCACCAGGTCCATCGGCGCTGTGGTCGCGAACGCCGAAAGCGGAGTGTTGAGCAAGCCAAGGGTCAGCAGTAAAGCGAGTGGCAACTTTTTCATGGGCGGTTCCGTGTTGGGAGTTGTCAGGCGGTTGTTGTTGAGGATGTGGCATGAAGCAGCGAGCGACCGATGAAGTCCTGGTCGCTGGTGACACCTGGCAGGGTGAAGAAGTAGCCGCCGCCGACGGGTTTCAGGTATTCCTCCAGCGGCTCGCCGTTCAGACGGGTTTGCACGGTGATAAAGCCTTTTTCCAGATCGGCCTGGTAGCAGATGAACAACAAGCCCATGTCGAGCTGGCCGTTTTTGTTCACGCCATTGGAGTAGTTGAACGGCCGGCGCAGGATCAGATTGGCTTGGGTGGCGGCGGTGCGCGGGTTGGCCAGCCGGATGTGCGCGTCGAGTCTGGTCAGCTTGCCTTGCGGGTCCTTGGCGTAGTCCGGGACTTCGGTTTCATGGGCGCCACCCATGGGCGCACCGGTGCTTTTGACCCGTCCGAGGATGCTTTCCTGTTCTTGCAACGGCGTACGGTCCCAGCGCTCAACGAAATTGCGGATGATCCGCACCGCTTGATAGCTGCCATGGGTTGCCCAGCCTGGTTCATCGCTGCCGGGCCGGACCCAGACGGTGCGGTCCATGACGTTGGCATCGTTGGAGTCAGGGTTGGCCGAGCCGTCGCGAAAACCCAGGAAATTGCGCGCGCTCTGCGCCGGAACACCCGGTTTCGCCGGAGCTTGCGGCGGCACGCTGCCTTCCTGTTTCCAGCGCACCAGGAGCAAGTCCGGCAGGTTTTTAACGATGTCGCGCAGGGCGTGGATGTTGGTGTCGGTAGTGTTGGAGCAGAACTGCAGGCTCAGGTCGCCGTGGCAGCAGTCAGCCTCCAGTGCATCGTTGGGGAAACCGACCATGCGCGCCAGTCGCTTGGGTTTGACGCTGGCCAGACCGAAACGCTCGTCGAACAACGACTCGCCCACCGACACAGTGATGGTCAGGTTGTCCGGTGTGACCACCGGGCCAAGAATCCCGGAATCCACTGGCGGCAGTTTCGGATCGACCTGGGTTACCGGGCCGCCCTTCATCAAGAACGCGATGCGCTCGTTGAGGGTGCGAAACAGCCGTTCGAGGTCGGCTCGGTCAGTGGCCAGCACATCAAACGACACCAGCATGCCGGATGCCGGACGTGGGGTGACGATGCCAGCCTGGTGTTTGCCGTGGAATTCGTGGCGGTCTTCAGTCTTGTCGCTGCTCGGCGCTTCAGTGACCTGCGCGGGGCTGGCGGCCATGACCGGACAGCTCAACGCCACGCCGGCCGCGCCCATGCCCATCAATATCCGTCGACGCTGGAGGTTGAATTGCTCTGAGTCATTCATGGGTTCAAGTCTTCTGCTTACAGGCCGGAGAGGCCAAGCGCGGGATCGATGGCATCGAGGGCGTCGGCCAGTGCCTGAGCCTTTTCGGCGATTTTTTTGCGCTGTTCGGCGCTGACGCTGTCGTAGCGGGCGTAACCATCGTTGACCTTGAGGCCGTTAAGTTCGGTGTCGAAGGCGACGATGGCGCTGTCGAGCGTGGGCAGTAAATCGGCGGCGGATATGCTCAGCATCGGGCGCAGCAAGTCGACAACTTTGCGGGCGACGTCGAGGTTGGCGGCAAAACCGTTCAGGTCGGTGTGGCTGTAGCGTTCTTCTTCACCGCTGCTGGCACGTACATCAGCGAGGGTATTGAGGTTGCGCACCACAATGCTCACCAGTTGCTCCGGCGGCAGCGGTTCGGCCAGCAGTTGCTGCTTGAGCGTGGTGACGTCAGCGGTCAGACGTTGGGCAACCGGGGCCAAACCATCGAGGCTACGTTGCTGGAACAGCGCATATTCCAGGCGATGGAAGCCGACGAAGGCCGGGTCCTGCTCGCGTTTTTGGAAATAGTCGGCGCGGGCATTGATCGCGTTATCCAGCTCGGCCAAGCGCTGGGCGGCCGGGGCGATGCGTTGATACGCAGCGCGGGCCGGCGCATACAAGGATTGCGCCTGGCTTAGGTCGCCGACCTCGATGGCTTGCTCAAGCGCGGTAACGGCTTTGATCAACGCCGTGCCTTGCGTGCTCAGGTACACGCGAAACTCTGACAACGGACCAACGAACGCGACCATCGACGGTTTGGCTTTTGCGGCGGCCTCGGACGCCTCGGTCGGGGTCACGTGCAAGGTGCCGCGCGGGTTGCTGAGCAAACCGCAAGTGATGGTGTAGTCGCCGGGCAACAGGTTGGCGTTGATCACCTGGCTCAGGCCCGGCGCGATGTTTTCGCGCTCTTCGAGCACCAGCACACCGTTGAGGATTTCCCATTCAACGGCCCGGTCGGAACGATTGACGATGCGAAAACGGGTGCGGCCGGCCGGGACCGTCAGCGCATTGGGCTCGCAGCTGTGCGGGTGAATGTTGACCACCACGTCGTCATGGTTGGCCTGGCGCTTGGCGGCGGCCATTTTCGAGGCGTAATAGAACAGGCCACCGGCGGCGATCATCACGATCACCGAACCGGCCACTGCCCAACGCAAGGCCCGGGACGGGCCGGCTGTGGGAATAGGCTTTGACATGAAGGCCCTTACTGACTGGAAACGGAAGAAGGCTGTTTGGCGGGCGTGGGGGCCGGGACGAAAAACATCACCAACGCCACTACCAGATAAATCAGGTAGGCACCGAGGGTGCTGACCGTTGGGGCGTCCTGATAGCCGAACATGCCCGCCAGCACCGAGCCCAACGGGCCGTCCATCGGCAGCGTTGCGCTGAAGTCGAACAGCACGGTTTGCAGGTGATTCCATAGCCCGGCTTCATGCAGCGCCTGCACCGAATTGGAGAGAATGCCGGCGGCCACGAACAGGATGAACAACCCGGTCCAGCGGAAAAATGCACCAAGGTTCAGGCGCATGCTGCCGCTGTAGATGAGGAAACCGACGGCGATGGCCAGGATCAGGCCGAGCAGGGCGCCAATGGGCGCGGCCGGGCCCTCGCTCTGTTGGAACACCGCCAGCAGGAAGAACACCGTCTCCAGGCCTTCCCGGGCCACGGCGAAAAACACCATGGCGATCAGGGCGATGACCTGGTGTCTGGAGCCGGCCAGCGCGTGATCGAGGGACGCCTGCAGCGAATGTTTGATCGAGCGCGCCACTTTGCGCATCCAGAACACCATCGAACTGAGAATGCCGACGGCCAGCAGACCGATCACGCCTTCAAACAGCTCTTGTTGTTTCTGCGGGAATTCGGCGCTGACCAGCTCCAGACCACCCCCCACCAGCAGGGCCAACGCCGCAGCGAGGAACACACCGATCCACACCGCGGGCATCCACTGACCCCGGCCGGTTTGCTTGAGGTAGCTGGCGATGATGCCAACGATCAACGCGGCTTCGATGCCTTCGCGCAGCATGATCAGGAAAGGGACGAGCATTCAGCACCGGGACACAATTAGTTAGGGTGCTAATTTGTAACATAATGACATTCATTCCCATATGCCAATAATTGACATTTACCTGAACCTAAGCTGAACAGCCCTGAACATCACTGTGGGAGCGGGCTTGCCCGCGATGACGCCGTCACCTTCGATACATATGTCGGCATATCCACCGCTTTCGCGGGCAAGCCCGCTCCCACAGGATCTCCTTTGCTCAAGCGTGCTGCGGTAAGATGCCCGCACTCAAAAAACAACAGGGCTCACCGCGCTCAATGTCGGAAAAAGACACCATCTCCATTCAACTGGTGCGCGAAGCGCTGTTGCAAAGCTGCGCCCCGGGCCAGGCCACCGATGAGGTGTTGAACAAGGTCGGCATCGATCCGGCATGGTTGCAAACCCCTGACGCGCGAGTTCCGGCGACGGCCTATGCGCGACTCTGGCGCCTGCTGGCGCGACGCGGTGACGATGAGTTTTTTGGCATGGACCCGCGCAAGCTCAAATCCGGCAGTCTTGAGTTTCTGTGTCGTTGCTCGATGGTCCAGCCGAGCCTGGCCGCTGGGCTGACCTCGGGCCTGGGTTTTCTGTCGCTGATGCTTGAAAACATGCCCGCGCAGCTGGTTCGCCAGCAAAGCCTGGCCGAAATCGTGCTGGCGGAAGACGATCAGGATCCGCGTCGTGCCTTCACTTATTTCACCTACTGGATGATCGTTCACGGCGTTGCCTGTTGGCTCGCGGGGCGGCGGATTCCAATCCTGGCCATCGAATTGCGCTGCCCGGCGCCGGATTTTTGCGGCGACTATCAGGTGATGTTCTCCGAAAACCTGCGCTTCGACCGGCCGCGCACGCGGATGATTTTCTCGGCTGAGTGCCTGGACTTGCCGATCAAGCGCAGCCCGGAAGAACTCAAGCGTTTCCTGGCGCACGCGCCGGCCAATATTCTGGTCAAGTACCGTGATCCTGAGAGCCTGGCGAGCCGCATCAAACAGAATTTGCGGCACTTGCCCGCAGAACATTGGCCGGAAACCGAACCGTTGGCGCAGCAACTGCACATGTCCGCCTCGACCTTGCGCCGACGTCTGGCGGAAGAAGGGCAGACCTACCAAGGGCTCAAGGACAGCGTGCGCAAGGAACTGGCGATCGTTTGGCTGGCAGAGCCGAACATCAGCTTCGCCGAGATTGCGGCCCGGCTGGGGTTTGCCGATACGAGTTCGTTCTACAAGGCGTTTCGCAAGTGGTCGGGGTCCAATCCGGGGCATTACCGGAGTTTGATCCTTAACGAGGCGCACTGATCCGGTCCCCATATTGGATCGACTGACGCCATCGCGGGCAAGCCACGCTCCCACAGGGGAGTGCATTGCAAATGTGGGAGCGTGGCTTGCCCGCGAAAGCGTGCGCCCAGGCGGCACACCTCTTGAATTTTGGCCAAACCAGTCACGCAATCTGAAGGCTTTGACCATTGCCCCGTTCTACGCACGGAGCGAGTATTTCTCTGGTTTATACGGTTCCCCCAACCTAATAAAAATACCGAGGGATTCTGGCAATGCGCGATTACTTGTCTGCCACATCACAGTTCAATTATCAGCACACCGTCGATGCCGCACTCAGTGGTTCCTTGCAAGCGCTCAACGCCTGCGTCGAGTGTTGCGACCGGCACGCCTTGCCGGGGCGCATTGCGCTGTTCTGGGAAGGGCGCGATGGCGCCAGCGCTTCGTACACCTTCACTGACTTGCAGGACAAAGCGGCACGGTTTGCCAATTTCCTGCTGGCCCAAGGGGTGAAAAAGGGCGACAAGGTCGCCGGCCTCCTGCCACGTAATATCGAACTATTGATCACCGTCTTCGCCACCTGGCGCATCGGCGCGGTGTATCAGCCACTGTTTACCGCTTTCGGCCCCAAAGCCATTGAACACCGTCTCGGCAGCTCGGGTGCCAAAGTGGTGGTGACCGACGCGGTCAATCGCTCGAAACTCGCGGAAGTCGCCGACTGCCCGACCATCGTCACGGTCGGTGGCCCTAAAGGCACGGGCATCGTGCAGGGCGATTTCAGTTTCTGGGCCGAACTGGCCAATTTTTCCGCAGACTGCGAACCGGTGCTGCTGACCGGCGAAGACCCGTTCCTGCTGATGTTCACCTCGGGCACCACCGGTCCCTCGAAAGCGCTGTCGGTGCCGCTCAAGGCCATCGTCGCGTTCCAGAGCTACACCCGCGACGCCGTGGATTTGCGCCCTGAAGACGCGTTCTGGAACGTCGCCGACCCGGGTTGGGCCTATGGCATCTATTTCGGGGTCACCGGGCCGATGGCGATGGGGCATCCGATCACCTTCTACGATGGCCCGTTTACCCTCGAAAGCACCTGCCGGGTGATCAACAAGTACGGCATCACCAACCTCACCGGATCACCGACCGCGTACCGTCTGCTGATCGCGGGCGGCGACGAGTTTGCCAAGTCGATCAAGGGCAAGCTGCGCATCGTCAGCAGCGCCGGAGAGCCGCTGAACCCGGAAGTCATCCGTTGGTTCGCCGATAACCTTGGCGTGGTGATTCACGACCATTACGGCCAGACCGAACTGGGTATGGTCCTGTGCAACCACCACGCACTGGAACATCCCGTGCACGTCGGCGCCGCCGGTTTTGCTTCACCCGGCCACCGCATCGTGGTGCTGGACGAAGCGTACAAAGAGCTGGGTGTGGGTCAGCCGGGCATTTTGGCCATCGACCGCAGCCAGTCGCCGATGTGCTGGTTCAACGGTTACGAAGGCGCGCCGACCAAAGCGTTCGTCGGCGACTATTACCTGAGCGGCGATACCGTGGAATGGAACCCTGACGGCAGCATCAGTTTCGTCGGTCGCAGCGATGACGTGATCACCACGTCCGGCTACCGCGTCGGCCCGTTCGACGTGGAAAGCGCGTTGATCGAACACCCGGCTGTGGTCGAGGCCGCCGTGGTCGGCAAACCCGATCCGGAGCGTACCGAGCTGGTCAAAGCCTTCGTGGTGATTTGCTCGCAATACCGCGCCACGCCGGAGCTGGCCGAAGAACTGCGCCAACACGTGCGCAAGCGTCTGGCGGCGCATTCTTACCCCCGTGAAATCGAATTTGTCAGCGAGTTGCCGAAAACCCCAAGCGGCAAATTGCAGCGCTTTATCTTGCGCAACCAGGAAATCGCCAAGGCTCAAGAGGCCGCCGCGAAGAACGTTTCAGCTTGAATCCAAGGAAACAATGATGCAGATCGAAAACAAGGTTTT
>Ga0157370_10008643_pt1 | contig 10959 bp, 6 predicted proteins | sample C35metaG_FD_113463 | JGI IMG/M metagenome (GOLD analysis project Ga0157370, IMG submission 113463) | Corn rhizosphere microbial communities from Kellogg Biological Station, Michigan, USA - C3-5 metaG | ecosystem: Host-associated > Plants > Roots > Rhizosphere > Soil | place: USA: Michigan... | reverse complement strand
TCTTCAAAATTATGTGCATGCGGTTCGTTTACAGACTGCATTATTTTTTCAGACTCTGCGGCTGTAACGCGAAACATTTTGAAGATTTCTGTCATGGGATTAAATTTTGATGGTTAAAGATAAACTGTTAAAATCTTATGAATTATCTACTTAATAATGGTAGTCTTATATATTTATAACAATTCATATTCTTTTAATGTTTATAAGTGCTGACTTTATGTAATTATAAAGTTTGAGGAATTACAAAACAATATAATGTTAATAAAAATTAAAATTATAAGAAATATTTGGTTATTATTGTGTTTTCTTCTTTTTTAAACTTAATAAAGAATATGAAGTTGCAAAGTGCTTATAATCAAAAATAAAAACTATATCAATAATTTATTTATGAAATTTAAAATTACAATTTTGTTAAGTATTTTCCTTTTTAGTGTTTTTTCAGGATTTTCTCAAAATATTGATCCTGGAATAACAAAAAATCTGCCACGAACGCCACAAACGGCAAATTTAGAACAATATGGAGATATTCAAATTGGAGAGTACTCAGGAAAGCCGGAAATTACTATACCTATTTATAATTTAAAAACAGGAGGTTTACAATTTCCAATCAATTTATATTATGATGCTACTGGTATTCGTGTAAATCAAGAAGCCTCTTGGGTAGGTTTGGGATGGGAACTTTCTACAATTGCAGCTATTAACTACAGAACAGTTGGGAAAAGTGAGCAGAATTCTATGTTTTATAATGAAAATCATACTGTTCGTAAGCAATGGAGATATTTTGATATTCTTTTGGATGATATATTAAAGCAAAGTATGCCAAATCCAGAAAATTATCGAGACGAAAAAGATCCTGCAGCCGGTTACGCTAAATACACTTCTGAAGGAGATCCTATATCATGTTATAGAGGTATAACTTCTTCAACAGAATATGATGAATTAATGGAAATTGTAGATTTTGCAACAAATGAATATACATTAATAGATTATTTTCAAATTAATTGTCCAGGGCTTGCAGGCAGTTTTTATATACATCCTGGAACAGGACAAATCAAAATTTACGGAGAAAAAAACAAATATAAAATTTCGGCTTTAAACAATCATTTTGGATTTGAAATTATCAATGAAGATGGTGTTAAGTACATATTTACAGAAAAAGAGATGGCCCCCTCTCAAAATGTTAATGCTTGGTATTTGTCAGAAATTAGAGATCTTAAAACTAATCATTGGATCAAATTTAAATACACTAATTTCGGAAAAATTAAACCTATTATATCTTTTCACGAGCAGATAAAAACCGGCTATGTTCCTGTTGTATCAGATCAAGTCCAATCTAAATTAGTTTATGATCCTACAGCTTTACTTGAACCTCTTGTTCTTACTGAAATAGAAACAGATTCAGAAAAAATTTTGTTTAACTTAAGTTCTTTAAGAGATGATATAGAAGGAGAAGGAAAAAGGAAACTGAATTTTATTGAAATTGTAAATAAAATTACGAATAAAAAAAAATATTTCAATTTTGAATATGGATATTTTGAGAGTACAAATGTGGGAGGAGATTATTATACTAAAGACACTTTTGTAGGACCAACACACACTACACCAGATTATTTCAAGAAAAGACTAAAATTAGTAAGTATTTCAGAAAGTGGAGAATTGAATAGTTTAGATATTAAAAAACATTCATTTGCTTATAATGTTACACCGTTACCTTATAAAACATCATTTGCTAGTGATTACTGGGGATTTTATAATGGAGTAAATAATAAAACATTTATTCCTAATCTCTTATCGGTAATGGCTTTGGATATTGGAATTAGAAATATGTACAAAAATAATAGGTGGCTTTTTGATAATTTTTTTACAAATAGTGATTTATTAAATAAAGGTATGAGAGGTGCTAATGAGGAATTTATGAAAGCTGGGATATTATCTTCTATAACTTATCCTACAGGAGGTAAGACTCTTTTTGATTTTAAACCACATACTTTTACGAATCAAGTTGTTTTATCATCTACCGAAGATTCTAAAGTTGGAACAATGAACAATAATTACTTGGTTAGTTATAATGGTCACAGCTCTTCTACACCAAATACAGTTTTTACTTTAACAAAACAAACCTTAGTAACTTTATTTGGAAATATAAATAATGTTAATGGTAAATATAATTGTGCTCAATTAGCTGGAGCACGAGTTGGTATTTTTGGTCCAAATGGGAGTTTCTATGTTCCTTATCTGGAATTTAATTGTGTTTCTTTAACAGCTAATGGAGGTTATCAGTCTATTAAAAAGGAAATATTATTAGAGCCTGGAACTTATGTTCTTATGGCAACAGGAACAGGAAGTATTACCTCTGCCAATTCATGGGATCAGCCTGCTGTAACAGCAACAGTACAATATTCAAGTTTTAATTTAGATGATGTAATTGCAAGTCGTTCAGAGTCAATTGGAGGGGGACTTCGAATAAATCAAATAATAAATTATGATTCTAATGGACAGTTTGTAAATAGTAAAAAATACACTTACACTTCTGGTAAGTTAATGAATCAATTAAATATGATCAGAACGTTAGAATATACGCCAGTTTCTTCAGTAGGAAGGTATGTAGGAACAAGATACGCTAATTCTGTTAGGAATTATTTAACTGCACCTATTGGAGCTACTGTTGCTTACAACAAAGTTGCAGTGCAACAGATTGATAGGTATTCTAGTGATAATGGAATGATAGAAAAATATTTTAAAAATACGGCTGTGTCTCCATTTTCATTGATAAATCATTTAAGTGATAATTCATTACTTAATGGCACAGTTGAAAAGATAGATTATAGAAATAAAAGTAATGATATTGTTAAAACGGAAATTTTTGGATATAATACTTTTGATTTAGAAAATAATTTTATAAATATTATTTATCAATTAAACAGAAGCCATCTTGGCGAGCAAGTTTTAGCTGTATCAGCTGGAGAACGAAATTGTTTTTTTGGTGTAGATGTTATGTATGTTTATCCTTATAGAAGCTTTAAAAATCTATTAATTGAAAAGAAAACTATTGATTATTTAAAAGAAAGTCAATTAGAGACTGTAACAAGTTATGACTATAATTTTGATAATTATTTAGTAACTAAACAAAAAAAATTAAACAGCCGTAATCAGGAAATATTAACGGAATATGAATATCCAACTAATTATGCAAAATTTAACATATATCCTTATGATGTTATGGTTTCAGACAAAAATTGGCTCACACCAATAATAACACAAACACAAAAAAATACAGGAATTGTTGTAAACAAGATTTCATCAGATTACAATGGTTTTGGAAATGTTATAGCTCTTAAGGCTATAAGTAAAACTAAAGGTGGTTTAAATTTACAAACGATACTTTCTTACGACCAATATGACGACAAAGGCAATCTATTACAGTACACTCCAGAAAACGGTGCCCCAGTGTGTATTATTTGGGGGTATAACAAAACCCAGCCTGTTGCCAAGATCGAAAACGCTTCATACAGCCAGGTATCACCTTATGTTTCAAATATTCAGGATCTTTCCGATACCGGAAGTGAAACAGTACTGTTGAGTGCCTTAAACACTTTACGCGCTAATCTGCCCAATACCATGGTTACTACCTATACTTACATTCCGCTTGTAGGGGTAAGCACCATTACCGACCCGAAAGGACAGACCACAACCTATACCTACGACAGTTTTGGAAGACTTGAATTTGTAAAAGACAACAAAGGGAATATCCTTTCTGAGAACCAGTACAATTACAAACACTAAACCAAAAGCATCATGAAAAACTTCTTAAAACTTCTTTTGGTTTTGTTTCCTTTATTGGTAAAAAGCCAGACACAAAGCGAGAATTACATTAAAGCTGTAAAATACAAAGTGCCCAGCACCACACCTATAACATCACCTTCCATTTCTCAGGCTTCGCAGGACATCACCTATTTTGACGGACTGGGCAGACCCGTTCAGCAGACTGCCTCACAGCAGTCCAAATCCGGCATGGATATCATCACTCATATCGAATACGACGGTTTTGGAAGACAGGCTGAAGAATACCTGCCTTTTAAAGCAGAAACCTCCAATATGGCTTTTGACCCTTCGGCCAGAGCAAAAGTGATGTCTTATTACGGAAATCCTAACCCGGCTCTTAACGGAAACCCAGCCCTTGAAGCCACCTCTTATCCTTTCAGCAGAAAAGAGATTGAAGCCTCTCCTTTGAACAGGGTGCTCAAACAGGCCGCTCCGGGAAATGCATGGTACTCTGGATCGGGACATGAAATAAAAATGGACTATCAGACTAATGCCTCAGCAGAGGTAAAACTCTTCTCTGCCAATACACAGTGGAATGCTGCATCAGGATTATATGATATTACCCTTTCTCTTAACGGCCATTATACTGCCGGGGAGCTTTATAAAACCGTTATCTATGATGAAAATACAGCCGTAGCTCCGCTTGAAATCAACGGATCAACGATAGAGTTTAAAAACAAAGAAGGACAGGTGGTATTAAAAAGAACTTATGATGTCCAGGTAAAGCACGACACTTATTATGTTTATGATATTTACGGAAATCTCACCTATGTTATTCCGCCTAAAGCGGTTGATTTAATAGAAGGCTCAGCAGGCCTGCAGGCAGATCTAACCTCAAATATTACTGTAACTCGGGAAACTTCCCTGCATTTAACGGCTTCAAACTCTATTAGATTAACAGATGGTTTTCATGCAGAGGCAGGAAGTACTTTTTCGGCTGTGATTAACAACGGCGCTCAGGCTGTTTTAAATAATTTATGCTATCAGTATAAATATGATTACCGCAACCGTCTGGCTGAGAAAAAACTGCCGGGAAAACAATGGGAGTTTATTGTCTATGATAAACTTGATCGTGTTACGGCCTCAGGACCTGCCTATTCCCCGTTTTCTGATTTAAGCTCTGCAGGATGGATCATTACCAAATACGATGTTTTTAACCGCCCGGTTTATACCGGATGGACGGCCTCTGCAATAGTAAATTCTGCACAGAGGGCCTCCATGCAGAATGCTCAGAACAATGCCTCTGTAATTAACGAAACCAGAACGGCTTCTGGAACCTTGGACGGAATACCGGCTTATTACAGCAATACGGTGTCTCCTTCTGATTTTAAGCTTCTCTCGGTTAATTATTATGATAATTATGTCTTCCCGGGCGCCCCTGCTGTACCGGCATCCATAGAAGGACAGGATATATTAAACAGCACGCAGGTCAAAGGACTTGCCTCGGGTTCATGGACAAGGGCACTGAATTTGAGTACTGAAACGCAAGGTGAAACTGCAGTTACTTTCTATGATGATAAAGCAAGACCTGTCAGGGCATATCTGCAGAATCATTTAGGAGGTTATACCTATACCGATACCAAACTCGATTTTTCAGCAAAAACACAGTACAGTATCACCAGACATAAAAGAACAGCAGCAGATGCTGAACTCACTGTCAAGGACGCTTTTACCTACTCGGCACAGGACCGTTTAATGACCCAGACCCATCAGATAAACAACGGGCCTGCTGAGCTTATTGCCGATAACACCTATGACGAGCTGGGACAGCTTATCTCTAAAAAGGTTGGAAACAACGCCCAGAATATCAATTATACCTACAACATCCGCGGATGGCTCACAGGTATTAATAATGTATCTTCTCTCGCACAGCCGGACGGGCCCAAAGACTTGTTTGCCTTTAAGATCAATTATAATGCCCCTTCTTCTTTCAGCGGGGTAAACGGACTCTATAACGGAAACATATCTGAGACCCAGTGGGCCACAAACTCAGATAATGGTATTGTAAGATCTTACGGCTATAAATACGATAACCTGAACCGTTTAAAAGAAAGTATTTCTGCTAAAGCAGGCTCAGTAAACAATGCTTACAATGAAAATTTATGGTACGATAAAAACGGAAATATTACCGGTCTTATCCGTAACGGAAACAGTGAGAGTGTCCAGCAGATCGACAATTTAATCTACACTTATGCCAATGCTGATAACAGCAACCAGCTGGCTAAAGTAACAGACAGCAGTAACAAGGCACTTGGTTTTACTGATGGAGCCAATACAGGAGATGATTACACTTATGACCTTAACGGAAACATGTTATCTGATGCCAATAAAAACATCACCTCTATTACTTACAACCATCTTAATCTTCCCGCAAAAGTAACCTTTGCCTCTGCAGGAAATATTGTTTATATTTACAATGCACAGGGACAAAAATTAAAGAAGATTGTAAGCGAGGCAGGGAAAACGGTTATCACTACTGATTATCTTGGAGGGTACCAGTATGAAAACGGCGTATTGAAGTTTTTCCCAACAGCCGAAGGTTATATCGAGCCTTCTGCAGGTTCTTATAAATACGTGTACCAGTACAAAGATCATCTGGGTAATATCCGTTTAAGTTATGACAAAAACCTTGTCATTCAGGAAGAAAACAACTACTATCCGTTTGGTTTAAAACATATAGGATATAACGGCGGGATTAACTCAACTAATACTGCTTTAAAGTATAAGTACAATGGAAAGGAGCTTCAAGATGAGCTGGGGCTTAACATGACAGCAATGGATTACCGTCAATATGATAATGCTTTGGGTAGATTTGTTGGGATAGATAGACTTGCAGAATTTGCTCCATCAATAACTCCATATAGATTTGGCTTTGACAACCCAATTATGTATACAGACCCAACAGGTCTCTTTGAAACAAGAAAGGAAGCAAGAGCTTATAGGCGTGAACATAATATTAGAGGTTCAATTAGTAAAAATGATGATGGTTCTTTTGCAATAAATGACAAAAAAAATCATGTAAGTTATACTAAAGGAGAGGAAGGTTCTAATGAAAAATTTAGTAATGATGGAGTTCAAGAATCAGCATTAGTATCAGCTCCAGAGCCAAGTAACACAATGTCAACGATTGGACAAGTTAATGCGATTGCGGGATATGGTGCAACAGGTATTGAACAAATAAATGGTTCTTTTCGAATTACCAATGGCGTTTATAATGGAAGTCAACTTAGTTTAAAATATTACCAAAGTGCATGGGCTGGAGGAAGTCGTGCTAGTATTACAACATACAATTTTGGTAAAATTGGTAAAGGTATTGGACAAATTGGATTTGGAATCGGTGTGGCGAGTGATATCTATGGAGTTACTCAATGGGCAAAAAATCCAAAATCGCCAAATGCTGTGCATCCTGCTAAAGCAAGTCTTAATACAGGTATGGGAGCATGGGGATTGATGGGAGGTCCTCCTGGAGTAATTGCTTCAGCGGTCTACACTGGTATTGACGTCTTTTATCCAGGTGGATTTGAAGGAGCTTCAAATACAGTAAAAAGGACGGAAGACCAAGAAATGAAAATGACAGGACATTCACTTTTAAATGGCTCTGCTTTAAAATTTTAAAAATATGTTATTAAAAAAAGCTTATTATTATTTTTATTACAAGATGTATAAATTAATTAATTATACATCAGAAAAGTCAGGAGGTAAATTTTTAACTGATTTTAAAACCACCTTAGCAATAATTGCTTTAGAACTTTGGTTAGTAGCTTCTCTACTTAATTATTATAATATTTTTATTGATAGTAGTCTAGATTTTTCTAAAGTTACCTATGTAGTTATTGCTGTAGTTATTGCATTATTTAATTATTTAATTTTCACAAATAATGTTTCTTGGAAAAAGTTCAATAATCAATTTGAGGAACTTCCAGCAACAGTAAATAAAAAAGGTAGTTTCATATTTTTCGGAATAGTATTATTCATTATTTGCAATTTTATTTTTTCAATTTATTTATTGTATTTGGAAAATAGAGGATAATTATTGGTAATGTTACAGATTAGGTGTTTTTAGGTAGTGTTTCAGATTAGGTGTTTTGATAATATATCCATGTAACTAACTGAAAAAGAATATTACAATTAAATTATTGAATAGAAAAAGAGACGACCATCAGGTCGTCTCTTTCATTTTTTGTCTTTTAATAATCCTTAAAATGCTTTTAGCTTACCTTAGTGTTTCAAATTAGGTCATGAAAATAAAATGTAATTTTTGCAATGGTAAATGCATAAAAAATGGATTACAATCTAACGGAAATCAGCGTTATAAATGTTGTGTTTGTAAAAAAAGACAGCAGATTGAATATAGCTACAACGCTTACAAAAAGGATATCAATCAGGAAATAGTGCTGTTCACCAGAGAAGGATTAGGAATAAGAAGCACGGCAAGAATATTGAAAATATCAGCTACAACATTACTAAAAAGAATTGTTTCAATTGCCAGAAACATTACCAAGCCAATTATCAGCAAAGGTAAAACTTATGAAGTCGATGAACTTTGCACTTATATCAGACACAAGAAAAATTATATCTGGCTGGTTTATGCATTGGAAAAGAATTCTAGAACTGTTGTAAGTTTTAATGTAGGCAAACGAACTAATAAAACTCTGAATCGCGTTTTGGAAACTTTGAAATTGGCAGAAGCAAAAAAGATATTTACGGACAGACTTAAAAACTACAGATATCTGATTGACGAGAAGCTGCATTCTGTAAAGCGTTTTGGAACAAACCATATTGAAAGAAAGAATTTGACGCTCAGAACCCATCTAAAAAGACTCAACAGACGTACAATCTGTTTTAGCAGAAGTTTGGCTGTTTTTAATGCTGTTTTAAAGATTTATTTTTGGATTTAAGCAGTAAAACAGTAAGTTTATCCTGCAAAATAATGTTCTTAAAATTATTGTATTTAATAGGTAAAAACTTGTAAAAATAGTCGCAAACCCTTATAAGTATAAGTACAATGGCAAGGAACTTCAAGACGAGCTGGGGGCTTGGGATGTACGCAATGGACATGCGACAATATGATCCTGCAATTGGAAGGTGGGTTGTTCAAGATCCAGTAGTACATTTGAGTGTATCCCCATATGTTGCTTTTGATAACAATCCTGCTATTTTTTCTGACCCAAGTGGAGCAGATTCTGTATATAACAGCAATACAGGTAAATATGTAATTAATGGTAATGAAGTTTCATTTGAAGATGCTTTGTCCTACGTTAATTCTGGAGGAAATAGTGATGGTCAAAATAATAATGAAATTGATCCGGGAAGAAGAGGAGCGAGACAAAGAGATAGAAATCGTAGCAGGGCAGGTAGCGGTAGTATTCTTTTTGATGCTCGAGGGCAAGAATTGTTAAGTCATTGGTTGTCTGGATCTGGAAGAGACTTGGTTTTAGACAATGAGGCGTGGCAAGATTATATGAAGGAAAATGAGATACTGAATGATGAGATAATAAGGAATGCTTTCGAAATTGCTAGCGGAATGTCTATTGATAAAAAGAAAAAAACATTTGTCGAATCAGGAAATTATCATGTTGACATTGAAGATGGTTACTTTACAGGTTATCAAATGTTACATGGTACAAATTTTTTTAGTTACGGAGTTGTTGGGAAATATGATAAAAAGACTGACAGCTATACCTTTAACTTTAATTTAAAATGGTTTGATACAATTGACCCAAATCATAGTTATCCTTTGGATTCAGCGCTTAATAATGCTTTAAATAAAGTGTACTCTCCAGTAGATTATAATGTAGCAATAAAATGGAAACAAACAATAACTGTGTCGGGTGCAGATATAAAAAATGGCAATGTTACTGGAACAATAGTTACAGGACAATAATCTTAAAAAACGTAGGAAATGAAAAAATTACTGTTAGTATTATTAGTTTTTATATGCTCATGCTGTAAAAATGATAATGACCGATTTATAAAAAATAATGAGTTTATATCTGAGCCTGGAAATTATTATCACAAAACAATAAAAATAATTGTTAAAGAATTTAAAGATGGAAGCTTAATTTACGGAATTGCTGATCTAAAGAATAATATTATCTATCAACAAGAAATTAACCATAGTTTTAGCAACAATAGCAGATGGGTTTTATATATTGATAAAAATGATAATATTTGGTTTCATACGTCAGATCTTCAGTTAACAAGTGTATTACTTAAAGGAAACCGTAAAGATGAATATGTATATAAAAGAATTAATGATAATAATACTGTCCCTATTCCAAATGAATTTAAATTAAAGCTTAAATAAACTTTAGATAGAGAGCGTATAATGTAGATACTAAAAAGGATGAGCATTGTTTGTCCTTTTTTTTGATCGATATAGTTTCGAAATTCAATCTCCATTTTCCATTTTATTTGGTAATGTATCAGATGTGTTGGTGGTTAATTATTGCATTTAACATTTACAGAAAACCAGATATTTATATTAATATCGCATAAAAATTAAAACAGCCTTTGGGCTGTTTTTTTATTTTATAATGCCTTAAATCGAAAAAAATGAGCTTAAACCAGACTAGGTGTTACAGATGTGTTGGTGATATTCAAAAGATGATAAAATATGGAAAAACAAAGTCTGGCAGCCAAAGATATATTTGCATAACATGCGGAAAAACCAGAGTTGGAAATTATGTTTATCGAGCATATAGAAATGATACAAATCAGAAGATTATTCAATTAATCAAACAAGGTCTAGGAATAAGAAGTACGGCAAGAATATTGAAAAGGCTCAACTGCAGTACAATCTTCTTCAGTAAAAGTTTAGTGATTTTTATGGCTGTTTTAAAGATTTACTTTTGGATTTGAGTTGTAAAAGGGTAAAATTATAAGTAGATAATCCCCGATATTTGCATCATAAAAAAACACTTCTAATTTTTATGATAAAAATTAACGAAAAACATACATACCCATTCAAAGAAGTTCTTTTCACTTTTGCATTAGCTTCTGAAGCTGCAGAAGTTTTTAAAGACCATACAGCGCTTATAACCGGAATTGGAAAAGTCAATGCTGCTTACGAATTAACGAAAGCCATACAAGTACATAAACCTTCATTAATTGTCAATCTTGGTTCGGCGGGAAGTA
>Ga0157370_10008642_pt1 | contig 10959 bp, 11 predicted proteins | sample C35metaG_FD_113463 | JGI IMG/M metagenome (GOLD analysis project Ga0157370, IMG submission 113463) | Corn rhizosphere microbial communities from Kellogg Biological Station, Michigan, USA - C3-5 metaG | ecosystem: Host-associated > Plants > Roots > Rhizosphere > Soil | place: USA: Michigan... | reverse complement strand
TCCCCAAGTTCTAATCTTTCCCTCTGTACTTAGTGCTACAGAATGATCGTCTCCACACACAAAATCAACACAGTCAAAAGAGTATAATTCGGGAATATTATAATTTTGTTGACAAATAAGATGTCCCCAAATTTCTATAGAACCCTTTTTCCTGAGCGCAATTGAATGTTTACTCCCGCAAGCAATTTTGGTAAATTTATTCAATTCATTTATTTCTCTCTTTAAATCGGGGTTTAAATGTATTTTGTTAATTATCCCCATATATTCAATTGTAATTAAAATATTGGTTAATTTTTTACAAATTAAAAAATTCATATCTTCAGCCATTTTAGCCAAATTATCAACCACCTTATCATCTACCCATGTGGGTTCATCACCATAATAAGATATTAATAAATTGAAATTAACTTTTGTGAAAAAATTTAAAATAAGGTTATGATCTTGTGAATTATTTTCTTGTAAAAAACTTGTAAGTACTTGTGAATCTTCAATTAATTTATCCATTTTATTTTTTCCAAATTAAAAAAATAAAAAATCAATTCAGCAAATCTTCCAAATCATCGTCTTTGGTATCATTTTTGGGTGGATCTGTTTTGGGTGGGTCTGTTTGGGGAAGATCTGTTTTAGGTGGGTCTATTTTGGGTGGATCTGTTTGGGGAAGATCTGTTTCATTTTTAGGAGGATCTGTTTCATTTTTCGCTTTAATTAACATTTGATGTGTCAAACATAATTCATCATGCATAAGTTTAATATTAGGATCTACTACAATCAATTTTGACATACTTTCATTTATAGAATTTATTAAATTCTCAATTGATAAAAGTTTATTTTCGATAAATGCCAATTTATCTAATATTACTCCATCTTGTTCAACAATCGACTCTTTTAGAAAAATTTCATCAATATCCATTTTAATTCAATTATTTAACATTTATGATAAAAAACTCTGTTTACCTACCAAAAATTTGCTCATAAAAATCTTTCTTTTGGTTCTTATTATCACGTCCAAACATCTGAATATCTCCATGTTTATCAAGTGCAAGCCCATGATAATATCCACAAGCAATGTCGATGTATTTATCAGCACCATACAGAATTTGCCATTCATAATCCATATCGATAAATCTACGTCCCCAAACAATAACTTGTCCATTATTACGAATTGCTGCTGAATTAAATAAACAACATTCAATTGCAATATATCCATTTTCAGTTGGACAACCAATCGTTTGATCCATATTATCATTTCCCCACATAGCAATGCTTCCATCTCTACGAATAGCAATTGAATGAAACTCTCCACAAGCAATAGCAATATAGTTTTTATCAGTTGGTGAATTTTTCAATTGATTCCCTTCATTATTACCCCACGTTACTATGCTTCCGTCACTATGAAGTGCTGCTGAATGATCCCCTCCACATTTTACTGAAATAAATCCTTTTCCTGTAGGAGAACCAACTATGTTATTTCCCCATGTAACAACAGATCCATCTTCTCGCAAAGCAACAGAATGATTATGTACACAAGTGATACACACATAACCATCACCTGTCGGCACCCCTTTTCTTTGATTATACATATCATTTCCCCAAATCGCAATTGTCCCATTATGGCGAAGTGCAACTGAATGGTAATCTCCACACGATATAGCAATAAATCCATTCTCAATGAGGGAGTCTTTTCTTTGACCATATGATTTATCTCCCCATGTAACAATTGTCCCATTTTTTCGAAGAGCAACAGAATGCTTATTTCCACAAGCAATAGACATATATTCGTATCCAGTGGGTAAATCTTTCCTTTGATTATCTTGTTTGTTTCCCCAAATAAAGATAGCTCCATCTTTTTTAAGTGCAACAGAATGATTTTCACCACAAGCAATTTTAATATATTTGTTTAATTCCCACATCTCTTTTTGTAAATCTTCATTTAACTTGCGATAATCTATTTGAGAATCTCTTATTTTAATTAAAATCTTTTCAAGTTCTCCACAATTCAATAAACTCATATCTTCTGCTAGTTTTATCAAAAAATTTTTTTTAATATGCTTTCCCTGATAATAGTTTATTAATAAATTATAGTCAATTGTTGGAAATAGAATTTTAATATCTAAGAAAGTATCATCATTCTCTATTAAATCTTTAATTATTTGAGAATCTTTTGTAAGTTTCTCCATTTTAAAGAAAAAGAAATTTAGTTTAATTTTATAAATTTCTTTAAAAAGAAATTTATAAAATTAAAATGATTCGTCTTCATATTCCTGGTATTCCACATACAATTACTAATGATGAATATAGTCATTGTGCATTTACGGGGAAAGTTTTAAGATTTCCTAAAATGATGATGAGTAGAGGATTCGAAGTATATCATTATGGTATTGAAGGTTCAACTACGGAAGCTTCTAAAGATATTGTTCTATTAACTACAGAAGAGAGATTAAAATTATTAAGAGATAGTTATAGATACTTACATCCTAACATTACAGATGATGAAATTGATGAAAAAATGTCAAATAAGAAAAATTTTGTTGGAGATTTAGGAAATTGGGGAACTCCATTATATAGAGAATTTAATGCAAGATTTAAGCAAGAATTAATTAAAAATTATAGAAACAAATCAACTGATATTGTATGTCTTCCATTTGGTCCTGCTAATGAAGATGCCATCCGAGATTTGGATATTGTACCGGTTGAGTCAGGTATTGGATATCCAAATTCATATAAAAGATTTCGTATTTTTGAAAGTTATTTTAAGAAAAATGCAACTCTATATAAGGATGGAAAAAATGAAAATTACTATTGGTTTGTTGCTCCTAATTATTATAATGTATTAGAGTGGCCTCTTAATTTAACACCAAATAGGAAAAAAGTGGGATTTTTTGGAAGAATTTGCAAAATTAAAGGTTGTAATATAATTTACGATTTATCTAAAAAATTTCCTGAATTAGATTTTATAATTTGTGGTCAAGGGGATCCAACTCCCTATTTAACAGATGAAACTCCTAATATTATATATAAAGAACCTATTCATGGAGATGAGAGAGGAAAATATTTAAATGATCTACTTGTTTTGTTAACACCAAGTGAATTTTTAGAACCATTTTGTGGTGTTAATGTTGAAGCACAATTATGCGGAACTCCTATTTTATCTTCAGCATGTGGAGTATTTAATGAAACAATTGAACAATTTAAAACAGGATTATTATGTCATACTTTAGGAGATTATTGTGAAGGAATCAAAATGGCACTAGACGGTAAATTTGACAGAAAATATATTAGTGAAAGAGCTAATAAATTATATGATATGTATAATGTGGCGTATCAATATGAATATATTTTTAAAACAATATTAGATATTTATAATGGGAATAATGGATGGTTAAGTGAAAAATCTTATATTGGTTTGAAAGAAGGTAAAGTATAAATTATATATAATTATATATAATTTCATATGGTTCATTTAAGCACAAGTTTCCCTATATTCATATCCTATTTCCATATACATTCTTTGTACATCAATTTCATAACCCCTGAATCCTTGTGTATATGCAGCTGATACGCCTATCTCAACATTTTCAAAAGCGCCAAGATAGTTTCCCTTAACAAATACAAATATATATCCATCAGTAAGTTCTCTAAATCTTTCAGATAAAAAGTATTCCCTTAAAAATTTACTTGCAAAATTTCTTTTACCTTCAACTGTTATTGAAATTGACATTATTATTAAACGAGCAAATTCTGGAATTTCATCCCTTGTTAGAGGAAAATCTTCATATCTTTCAGGAATATTATTCAAATCTGGATAGTCATCGTAGTTAATATACCTTATCGGTTCTCCTGTTCTAGTGTCAATCTCCATTTTTATATTTTATAATAAGAAAAATATAATTCAATTGTTTACAATTTTATTGACAAAATTATTTTTATTTTCAATATATATTAAAATGTATCTAAATTATAGATGTTACAAAATAACTCCATCTATAGTTGAAGAGATGGCATCTCAATTAAAATTATGGCCTCATAAAGAATCTGATCATAGAAATACGGATAGAGTTTTATGTAAACTTGGGAAAGGATATATAAATTTTATTGATACAAATAAAAAAATAATATGGATGAAGACTTAAGTTTATATTGGGATAAACTTAAGTTTCTATCCAAATAAAGTATATCCAGATTTAAGATTACTTGATATAAAATAATATTTTATATCAAGTCAAATAGATATATATTTTTATATTTAAAAAATATAAAAATTACTTCTTTCCGGAAGCAGCTATCTCCAATCTAATTCTAGCTTTGAATTTATCAATAGAAATTGTATCAAAACTTCTGAAATATATTTTATTCCTAGTAAAATCATCAATGTCTATCCATTTAATTTCTCTAGATGATTCGGTTAAAAACGTTTTATTTTCAAATTTATTCAAATCCATATTTGCTTCTTTATCAGTAGCTTTCACATAAAATACGAGACATTTTGCATCTGCAAAATAGATATAATTATCATTCAATCTATTTTCGATTTGATTTCTGTCAATATTAGTTCTAGATTCTTCATAAAGTTTTTTACTTGCAGTATTACGCAAATTATTATCAAAAATATCAACTCTACATCCAAAATCTGAATAAGTTCCATTTTTCTCAGTTACTAATAATTTTATCCCATTATCTTCTTTGTATAAAATTATACCAGCACAAAATACAACATTATTATCCATATACAAAGGTTTAGAAAATTGTTTAATAAAATTTTCACCAATAGAATCGATGATTTCACAGCACTTTTTTGAGATATATAATTTTTCGGACATTTTCATATTTAAATAATGAAAACTTGTTAATAAATTAACAACGTCTTTAACGGTACAACTATTTTTGTAGTCACTGTTTATATTTATTTTAATAATTTCATCCAAATAATCTTTGGAATTGTTTGATAAATTATGATAATCATAAACAGTTGCATTTTGTACGATCAAATTTCTTATTTTTCTAGGAATTTCTTTCATCACTTTAACACTAAGACCAAAATTCAATATTTTCAAATAAATTAATAATACTGAATCATAATTATTTAACAAACTTTCATTACAAGAAAAATTTTTGTTAACATACTTTTGATAAAAATCTTTAATATTAACCGAAGGTTTTCTTTCAATTTTTCTATCCTCTCTTCGATCATCTTTTCTATCCTCTCTTCTTTCATCTCTTCGATCATCTAAATTAGAATAACTTCTCTTATTGGGATTTTTTCGAACATCAGCGGTTTCTCTAAATTTAACAAAATCTTGAAATTTTATATATTCTTCCATAAGATGTGCATCAATACTTTGTTTTGGCAAATAATTGGGGATACGGGGCATATCTCTAGGATAAGGCGGCCTATCTCTAGGATAAGGCTGCATGTCTCTAGGATAAAGCGGCATGTCTCTAGGATGAGGTGGCATATCTCTAGGATGATGTGGCATATCTTTAGGATGATGTGGCATATCTCTAGGATGATGTGGCATATCTCTAGGATGATAATTGAATTGCATATCTCGAGGAGATTGTATATGATCTCTAGAAGGATAATCTGTAGAATCTCTTGAAGGTTGAATATGATCTCTAGGAGGATAATCTGTAGAATCTCTTGAAGGTTGAATATGATCTCTAGGAGGATAATCTGTAGAATCTCTTGAAGGTTGCCTATGTTCTTTAGGATGATAATTTTCCCTAGGAGATTGCAACTTTCTATGATCATTTTTCTGGATCAGTGAATCTAATTTTTCTCGAATTAAATTCACGGCTTTTAAAGTATTATTTTCCACTTTTTTCACATTAACATCATTTGAATTTTCATAATACATATTTAAATAATGTTCTAGATGACCTGTATTCTGATTAGTATTCATTTTATTTTCGACAAAAAATAAAAATATATTTTCAGTTTTATTTTTGATCGAAAATATATCAAAATTTAGAAGGAGAAATTTTTGGAAAATGAAAAATAGAAATTTTTTTTATTTGACTTAAATGCATATTGTTATTCAAGATTGTTCTATCAGGGATGAAACAAAATATAGATGTGAAATAGGAATTTTACTTCCTTTGTATGAAGGAAATTATGAAAATTTCAATTTATATGATGTTATGAACAGTATTAAAGTTGTAGAATCTAAGTCAATTTGTAATGATGTTTTATTATTTTTATACATTAATGAAAAATATGATCAAATCATACAATATAAAGAAATGTTTAAACTGAACAAAGAATATCTAGATTCAAAAATTGAAAATGCTAAGTTATCAATATTAGGTGATATTCCTCTTAAATATTTTGCGCCTATTGTATTTGATTCTGTTAATTTACTTAAATATTATGGTTGTGGTGAATACATGGATGAATTAGTTATATTTTCATTATTATTGGATTCTAATAAATGTTTTAAATATTTAGATCCAGTTATTAATTTTAATAGTCCTGTTATTATTAATTTAGCTAAAGGGAACCATCGTATTTTGGAATTTTTAAATATGTGTGGCGATATCGTTCCAAAATATTTACTCAAATTACTTGTTAAATGTATAAAATTAGAATATTTTTATGTAATTGAAACTCTAGTTAAAAATATACATGATGAATCCTTACCTAATATTCTATTTGAAGCAGCATGTAATTATTCTAATATGTCAATTATAGAAATTATATCGAATTTAGGATCTCCGATTATTTATAAAAGTTCTTATTTAATAAACGCATGTAAAGGAAGTAATAAAATAGAACTTATTGAATTTTTGTTAAATAAGGGATTAGATATCAATACTCATGATGGAGAGCCTTTACTTAAAGCAATTGTAATGCAACATCATCAAGTTGTAAAATATCTTATTAGTAGAAAAGCCAATGTTAATATAAGAGATACTCACGGATTACGGTCAACTGTTAGTATGGGTCACACAGGTATGGCTATTTTATTAATTGAAAACGGGGCAAATGTTAATGTCGGAAATGGTGAGTGTCTCATATGCGCTTCTAGAATGGGCAATGTAGAACTTGTTGAAAAACTCATTGAATATGGAGCAAATGTGAATTTACAAAATTCACAGGCACTTAGAAATGCCGTTCATCATGGAAAAGAGAATCACTTTAAAATTGCAAAATTATTAATAATGGGTGGAGCTAATGTTAATTCCCTCAATGATGATAATAATAATTATAATGGTAATTTATTGGTAATTGCTATTAGAAGAAGACTTCCAAATTTCGTTAAATTATTACTAGATTCTGGAGCTGATCCTAATTTAACTCCTCAAACATTAGTAATTGCACTTAAATCATTTAATGAAAAGGAGTTAACAGTAAATTGGCTCATAGAAAAAGGGGCAAATGTTAATTTTAATAATGGAGAGCCTTTAAGTATTGCTTGTATGTATAACTATACAGAAATTGTTAAATTGTTAATTAAGCATGGAGCAGATGTCACATTAAATTATAATTACGCCTTGTTTGTAGCTGGTCACAATGGAAATAAAGAGATTGGAAACTTACTTATTGAAAATGGGGCTTCATATAATTATTTGAGTAAAGGTCACCAAATTAAAAGTATGTATTAAAAATTATATATTTTAAAAGTAAAATATATAAAATATAACAATTTGGGTTAACTTCAACTAAAAAATGAGTGAGAGTGAATTATATAATATGGTTATTAATTTAACCGAAAGACTAGATGAACTAGAAAAATTTGTTAAAAAGCCTGCTAAGGAATAAAATCTAACAGTTTCACAAAAATATCTAGTGATACATCATTTGTGTTAGTTGTGTCTTGGAATTCAGATCAATTCATCTGATTCAAAATGGACATATTTTTAAAACAAATTTATGATTTTTTATTATTTTTAATCAAAATAATAAATGGATGAAATACTTCTACAATTTAATGAATATAAAATAATAAATAATCGGAAAATATCTGTAACCGTTAATAAATATGAAATAAATATAGAATTAGATCCAAAATCTAAGTGTCTATTTATAGAGGAAGAAAATAATTTTGAAAATGGGGGATTAGACACAGGAATATTAGATGAAAATTTTGACTTTTTTTGTCAAGGAGGGCCAAAAACATATTATATTGAAAACATATTTCAAAATTTAGATAAAATTCAACAATTTGTAGATATAGTTAATAACTATTAAAATGATTTTAAAAATATAAAATTTTTAAAATCTAAATGGAAGCAATTAATTTAATTATGGATAAAATAGAAGAATGTGATAAATTGATGCAAGAGAAGGAAAATAGAGAGATAGAGTATTATAATCTGTACAGATCATCATTGAATACAATTATAATGGAGTGTATTCAATATGATATTGATATAAGAAATGTAGATAATGATATTTATCAAAATATTTTATCTACAAATGACTATCCTTGTTCGACACATAAGAATCATTTTATGAGAATGGTGAATAAAGGGATAATTAATAAATGTCTCAAACATCACTCAACAATTACATTAAAATCATTAATAGAAATGAAAATAGAACCTGATGTTGATGATTTATTTTATTGTTATGATTTGAATACTATTAAATTATTATTATCAACAAAAGTTAAATTTAATATAGTTAGAGGGAAGCATATTTTATTTGGTTTTGTATTTGATTATGCTTACGAAATGTTTGAATATTTAATTAATAATTTAAACATTGATTGTTCAAATTTAGATATTGAATTAGTTACCGAAATAATTCAACATCGTACTTTCGAACTGATTGCTGATAAAATTAAAAAATTTAAACAATTATATTTTGAGATAGAATATAATGAACAAAATATTTTAATTTTGCATAAAAATGGATTTGATGTCAACGAAAGAGATAATTATGGTAATACAATATTAAATAGTTGTAAGCAAATAGACTCTATAATTGAGATATATTTAAATTTAGGAGTAGATCCATATATTGAAAATATGTATGGAATGAATTATTTAGATTTAACTATTATTAATTTTAGTAAAAATTCCAAAAAATTAAAATTATTACTTATCAGAGGATTGAATATTGATAAATTTTTAAATAGTCGTATATGGGAATTATTATTTACAGAGAAGTTTGATATTTTAAAATTAATTAAAACATATATCGATAATATTTATAATATAATTTATGATTACGTAAATGAAAATATTGATAAATTTAAAAAACATGATTTTAAAAAGAGTAGAAATAACTCTTTTATAAGTGTTCCCAGATTTTTAAATGTATTAAAAATTTATAAAGATAATATGATAGTACCATCTATTCCAAATATTAAGTTTTTAAATCTTGATTTTGTCAAAAATAAAAATAGAATAGGGGATTTTTTAAGGATGAGAAATACATCGCAATTTAAAAAATTGAATATACCTATAATATATCTCAATAATTTTCAATATAAATGTACATACTTTGGAAGAGGGGAGCATTTAGGATTTGTCTATTTCGAAGAAATGGATACATTTAAAAGATTATATCTAAGAATTCATTGTTTAGGAAAACTATTAGATAATTATGGAAATCATATCATTAATAGCAACACATATGTCATCCCGGTTAATTGGAAAAAATATGTTAAACCTCTAGATAAGGAAAAAGATAAGAAGATATTAGAGTTCATAAATGATAACAATATTCGCTATGATTCGACAAAAATTAATTATTTATTAGACATGATACATTAAATATATAAATATTTTTATATATTTTAAGCAAAATAGTTATTTTTGATTTATTAATTTTAATTATTTCAAAGTATTAAAATGTTACAATCATATAATAATTTGACATATGGAGAAGTATTAGAGATAATGAGCAAACACCCTTTAGAATTTAATGAGTTCATGAAAGATGCAATTAAAGATTATGATACAATATTCTGGGAATGTATACCAATAACATATAATACTCTAAATAGAAAATTTCAATTTGTAATTATAGATTCTCCTCAATTAAAATATGTTCAATTTGATGAGACGGCATTTCTGAAGTATTTCAAAAATAATAATAATTTAGCAGTGCAGTTTCCTAATATTAATGGAGATGCATGGTTAATTTCTCCTAGACCTGTATCATGTAAAGATTTCTCATCATTAGCAAGATTTATTCGAAACGCTAGTACTGAGTATATATCAAGTTTTTGGAGTTGTGTTTCGAACACTTTAAAATCTAAACTTTTAAGCAATAGAGATAAAAAATATTGGTTATCAACTAGCGGATTGGGAATATCTTGTTTACATGTAAGAATTGATGATTATCCTAAATATTACAATTGTAACTTATTAAAAGAGATGTAAAATGATTTATATTTTATATTTATTTCTAAAATAAATATATGGAACAATTAAAAAAAGATTCCGAGTTTTTAACCAATTATTTTGAAAATTGTGATGAATTGACTGATGAATTGCGAGCCAAAACAGAGATTCTTATCCCTTTGTATGAAAACAAATATTTTGATGTTATCAAATTTGATTTTATCAAAGTACTAAAAGAAATAGATTACTTCCAATGTAATAAATTAAAAAATGATGTACTCTTATTTCTATATTTGTATAATTATGGAAATAGGAAAAAAACTAAGATTATAAATAAAACTTCAGAATACATAATTTATAATTATAAGAATTTACATCAAAGAATTAAAGAGTATAAAGAGATATTAAAAGCGCAAGATAAGTTAAGATTTAATGGAATTTCTGATAATTTATTGCTTCCTGTTTTAATAGATTCGGTTACTTTATTATATCTAAATTATAGTCCTAATATAGAAATGATAAAAGAACTTTTTTTATTTTCTTGCATATTTAGTAGTTTGGACTGTTTTCATTTTTTAAATAATCTTTTAGATGAAAATGATATATATATAAATGCTATTAGATTCGCTATCAGATATAATCAAGTTAAAATAGTTGAAATTTTTA
>Ga0157370_10008641_pt1 | contig 10960 bp, 12 predicted proteins | sample C35metaG_FD_113463 | JGI IMG/M metagenome (GOLD analysis project Ga0157370, IMG submission 113463) | Corn rhizosphere microbial communities from Kellogg Biological Station, Michigan, USA - C3-5 metaG | ecosystem: Host-associated > Plants > Roots > Rhizosphere > Soil | place: USA: Michigan... | reverse complement strand
CGTCCCGGTCGGGCTCGGCGATCTCGGTCTCGACGGCGACGACGCCGGCGAGACCCGGAACCAACTCGGTCATGCGTGCATCTCCTCCAACTCGAACTCCTGTCCGATGTTCCGCTCCCGCGCAGCACGCAACACGAGCGCTGCGGCGGCGAGGTCCTGGGTCGCGACCCCGACGGACTTGTACAGCGTAATTTCGGCGTCGCTCCCTCTGCCGGGCCTACTGCCCGCCACGAGCTCCCCCAGCTCCACGGCCGCCGCGGGATCGACTCCGGCCAGCTCGACCGCGCCCGCCGGGGGCGCGGCGAACGACGACTCGCGGAGCTCGACGCAGACGACGTCGGCCTGGTCCACGATCGCCGGGTCGAGCTCCGATCCGGGCGGGTGGTAGCCCACGGAGGTGACGTGCGTGCCAGGAGAGAGCCACTCGGCCCGGACGACCGGCTCGTCCGCGGCCGTCGTCGCAGCGACGACGTCGGCTCCGCGCACCGCAGCCTCGAACTCGCCGCGCCCGGCGACCCGCACCTCGGTGAAGCCCCGCACGCGTTGGAACATCTCGACTGCCGCGCGGCTCTGCACGCCCGTCCCGAGAACCGCCAGCACCCTCGCGTCCTCACGTGCGAGCAACTTCGTCGACAACGCGGCGGCGCCGGCCGTGCGCATCGCCGTGATGTAGGTGCCGTCGAGCAACGCGAGGGGCGAACCGTTCTCGGGCTCGAAGAGCATGATCGCCGCTTGATGCGTCTCGCGGTCGGTGTTCTCCGGGAACAGCGACACGAGCTTGCACCCGAGCCCCGCCGACGGAAGGTAGGCGGGCATCGCTCCGAGCAGGCCGACGGGTGCGAAGGCGGCAATTCGTGGCGGCATCGACGCGTCGCCCGCCGACAGTTCGGCGTGTGCCCGCGCGAGCGCGTCGATCAGCTCGTCGAGGTCGAGCAGCGTCTCGACGTCACGGCGCGAGAGAACGAGCATGCGTTGACGTTATAGGCAGGGGCTTCACGGGCGGTTTGGAGTCGACGAGCACGGCCGCGACGAGGAGGACCGCCATCGCCACGGCGCTCTCGGCCCAGAGCGACCCGCGGACGCTTCGCCCGAGGAGCTGGTGCAGCGCGCCCCAGCACAGCGCGACCGAGACGAGGGCGAGCTTGACGAGCAGGATGCGGCCGTAGTGCGTCGTCCAGAGGTCGTGCAGCGCCGGGAAGCGCTCGATGCTCAGGTACGTCCCGGCGAGGATCAACACGGCGACGCACGTCATCGCGAGCCGGGAGAACCGGCGGAACGCGTCCGCGTTGCGCGCGACGACCGCGAGCTGCACGAGCCCGCCGATCCACAAGGTCGCCGCGGAAAGGTGCAGCCAGTCGGCAACCGACTCGGGCACTGTCGCGGACGAATGGCCGGAAAGCGAGAGCCCCGAGCCGAGGCCCAAGCCGAGCACGAACGCGACCCACAGCAGCGCGCGCCGCTCCGTCAACCACGCGAGAAAGAGCAACGCGGTGACGAGCGCGAACCCGAGCTCCATCGCGATGAACGCCTGGCCGAAGCGCGTGCCGCCGGAGATCGGCGAGAGGTCGCCGTAGAGGAACGCCGTGAAGGGCAGCTGCAACGCGTCCTCGGCGCGCAGGAGGAATGCCGTGATCCCGACCTCGAGCGTGACCACTGCGCCCGTGCCGACGACGAGCCAGAAGCGGCGGCGCTCGGAGACGCGCTGCACGAGGAGGTCGAAGCCGATCCCGCCGACGAGCAGTGCGAGGCCGAGGAAGTAGAGCCAGCGCACCACGTGCTCCGTCGTCGTCGGCCCCTGCGCCCCGATCGCATCGGTCACGAGCGGCGCGCGCACGCGCACCCCGAACGTGTAAACGCCGTTGACGACGTGGCCGTCCGTCGACAGCGCCTTCCAGCGGACCGTGTAGGGGCCGCGCGGCAAGATCGGTATCCCCGCTTCGAGCCCGCGCGTGATCGCGTGCGTGGGCCCGGCGAGGTTGCGGCCGTTCGGGTCGAGCACGCGGATCGCATTCGGCAGCACCTCGACCGACTGGTCGAAGCGGAGGATGACGTGGCGCGGCGAGTCGTTCAGGCGCTCTCGGTACGCCGGGAACTCGCCGCGAATCGACGCGTGCGCGAATGCCGCGGCCGGCGCGGCGAGCGCGAGCAGGCATCCGAGGAGGAGCGCGCGTCTCACCGGTGCGGCACGCCCGCGAACTGCGAGAGGTGACCGAAGATCGCCGCGGTGTCGCGATCGGCGAAGAGCAGGACCGAGATCGCGAAGAGCACCGACGCGAAGCCGAGGGCAGCCGTCCGCGACCCTGGCCGGAACGCCTGTCGAAGTGGAAAGACCGCACCAACGAGGAGCGTCCAGCCGAGGACGTGGTGCAGGAACGCCGCGCGCGCGAACAACCAGTGCTGCTGCTCGTGCACGAGGAACGCGGCTCCGGAAACGACCATCGCGAGCGCGGTGCACAGCCGCCACCACTGGGAGCGGAGCTTCCCGGACGCGAGCCCGAGCTCGGCGCCGCCGGCGAGCATCAACACCTGCGCCCACGAGCCGTGGGCGATCATGTGGATCGTCGAGTTCGTGTAGAAGGTCATCACGGGCCAGAGCAGCACCCCCATCAAGAACATCAGCCCGGGCAGCAGGTAGCGCCGCCAGGGCCGCATCGCCCACACCTCTTCTCCGACCACGACCCGCGCGACGGCGAGCAGCCCGAGCATGAGGAAGCCGCTCGCGAACCACCAGTGCACCATCTCGGCGTGCGGCATCACAGCGAATCGAGATCTTTCGCGAGGGGGACCGCAACGACGCGCCAGAAGACGAGCCCGGCGAGCACGACGTAGAGGGGCGACTCGCCGCCGACGAGCCACCAGAACCCCTGGCCGAACGGATGCAGGAGCGTGATGCGGTACGGCTGCACGAGCGCCCACACGAGCCCGCCGAGCATGGTTGCCGGGCCGAGCGCGAGCACCACGCGCGCGCGCAGCGACCGTTCGATTGTGCGTTCATGCAGTGCGTGCGCGAGTTCCGCGCTCATGGAAGCCTCCTTGGTGTCGTCGTTACTGCGCTACAGCGCAGGCGACGGCGGCGGGCGCGACTCGAAGGCGAGCCCGAAGAGGCGACGCGGCGGGACCGCGTCGGCGGTATGCGGCCGCGCGAGCACCGGCCGGTGCGCTGCGACGTGCTGGACGACGGCGAGCGCCGAGGCGGCAATCCGTTCGTAGTCGCCGAGGAAGCGCTCCGCGGTGCGGTAGCTGACGGCGACCAACACGGCGAGCACGGCGAAGACGGGGACCGCGGAGGAGTGGAGCACGGCGCGCTCTGCGTTCGTCTGCGCGAGATAGACGGCCGTGGTGCCCACGAACGAGCCGAGCCACAGCCGCCACGACAGCTCGAGTCGCAGGCGCGGTGCAGCGCCGAGCAACGAGGCAACGCGGCGCGCGCCGAAGAACCGCCACGCGATGCGTGCGAGCATCAGCGCGACTCCGATCTTCACAGCGGCGAGCACGAACGGGTAGTACGCGGCGTCGTGGTACGAAACGCGGACGTGGCGGCCGACGTCGAGCCGGTGCGTCAGGCTACGGCCGCTCAGCTCGGCGACGAGCACGAGCAGCGCGAGCGCAAGCCGGGCCAGCCACTTCCTCATGAGAAGAAGTGTGCCGCTGTCAGCCCAGTAGCGTCAACGACCACTCGGCGCGATGGTCCACGTCGAGCGAGAAGAGCAGCACGCGCTGGTACGTACCCAGGCAGAGGCAACCCTCGCGAAAAGGCACTGCTTCCGTGCGCGGGCCCATCAACGCCGAGAGAACGCGCTCGCGCGCGGGCGTCGCGCCCGGCACGACGCGCTCGAGCAGAAGTTCAAGATCTTCGAAGAATCCCGTCTCGCGCTCCTGGATGCGGACGACCGTGGCAGCCGGGATGGAGTGGATGTACGCGATCCCGTCTGCGCGTCCGGACGCCGCGACGGCCTTCGACACGTCGTTCGTGATGTCCATCACCGAGAGCGTCGGCAGTGCCGCCGCGATCGAGTACGGGACCTCGATGCTCGTCATGCGCTGGCGACCTCCTTCGGCAGTCGGAAATGAACGTCTTCGCGGGCGACCGTGATCTCCTCGAGCGTCGCGAAGCCTCGCGTCGCGAGCTCGGCCGCCACCGCTTGCACGAGCGCCTCCGGCGTCGAGGCGCCGGCCGTCAGGCCGATCGTCTCGTGACCGTCGAGCAGCTCGACCGCCACCGGCGTCTCGCCGTCGATCAGCGTCGCTGTCGCGCCCGCGGCCTGTGCAACCTCGACGAGACGCACAGCGTTCGAGCTCGTCAGTGAGCCGATGACGAGCACGAGCGACGCGCCGTCGGCCACCATCGCTTTCACCGCATCCTGCCGGTTCTGCGTGGCGTAACAGATGTCGTCCGCATGGGGACGGCGGAGCGAGCCGAGGTGGTCTTCCAATGCGTCGACGATCGGCGCGACGTCGTCGAGCGACAGCGTCGTCTGCGTGATCACCGCGACCGGCTTGTCGGTCTGCAGCTCACGTGCCTGTTCGGGCGACTCGATCACGACGGTGTTCTCGGGCCGCTCGCCGAGCGTCCCGATCACCTCGACGTGGTTCTTGTGGCCGACGAGCGCGACGAGGTGGCCGCTGTCCGCATACGTCCGCGCCTCCGCGTGCACCTTGTTCACGAGCGGGCACGTCGCGTCGACGAGCCGCAGGCCGCGGCGCTGCGCGTTCTCCTTGACCGACGGCGCGACCCCGTGCGCGGACAGGACGCAGATCTCGCCTTCCGGGATCTCGGACTCGTCCTCGACGAAGACGGCGCCGAGCCCTTCGAGCCGTCGGACGACGTTCTCGTTGTGAACGATCTGGTGACGGACGTAGACCGGTGCGCCGTGCTGCTCGAGGAGGCGCTCGACGATCTCGATCGCCCGGTCGACGCCGGCGCAGAACGAGCGGGGGGCTGCGAGCAGGAGGCGGCCCATTAGTCCCGCTCCAGCGCCGGCAAAGCCGGCGCCTCCGGTCTTGGGCGCGCTCCGTCGAGCCTACGCGCGTAGGCAACACGCTCCAACGCACGCAGGGCGGTCAGCGCGTCGCGCATCGACCGCAGCGCATCGCCGCGCTTCGCCGCGACCCAGCGGACGAGGCCGACGACGTTCGTGCGGCCGTCGGGATGCACGGTCTCGTCGACACCCTCGATCGTGCTGCGCACGTCGTCGGAGACGACGCGCAACACGCCGGCGAGCCGCCCGCTGCGCGCGAGCACCCCGCTCTCCATGTCGACCGCGTCGGCACCGGTGGCGTCGTGCAGGCGGGCGCGCTCACCGGGATCGTGGACGAGCGAGTCGGCCCCCAACACCGTTGCGCTGCGGCCGACGCCGAGGCCCGGGCCTTCCCAGAGCACGCTGCCGTCGGCGGCGACGACGCGGGTCCCGTCGAGCACGTCGCCGACGTGCAGCGCCTCGTTCAACGCGCCTGCGAGCCCGAACGACACGAGCCTTCCGTCGGGAACGCCGTTCGCGGCGCGGACGCCGACGCGAACGGCGGGGACGCCGAGCTTGCGGGCGGCGCGTTCCTCCGCGGTCGTGGCGCAGCAGTACGTCAGCCGGTCAGCGTCCATGCGAGATTGCGGACCGTCTCCTTCATGCTCTTCGACGACTCGAACGCAGCCGAGGGCTCGAAGCCCGAATGGATGCCGCAGTGCTCGCAGCGCGAGTCGTTGCCGGGGCCGTACGAGTCCCAGTCCATCCCCTCGAGCAGCGCCTCGTACGTCGGGAAGATGCCGTCGGTGAGCAGGTAGCACGGGCCCTTCCAGCCGTACGGGTTGCGCGTGATCGACCCCCAGGGTGCACACGAGAGCTTGCGCTGGCCGGTGAGGAAGTCCTGGTAGATCGGCGTCGCGAGCCACCGGTAACCGTGCTCGCGGACGGCCGCGCGGATCGCCCTGAACTTCACCTCGTGCTCCTCGCGCGTCATCGTCAGAGCCGGGTCGATCTGCGAGTACTGGTAACCGGGCGCGACGAGCATGCCGTCGATGCCGACCTCGTCGGTCAGGTAGCGCATCATCTCGATGACGTCCTCGACCTCGGTCTCCTTGAAGATCGTCGTGTTCGTCGTCACGCGGAAGCCGCGCGCGCGCGCCGTCTTGATCGCGTCCACCGCGATGTCCCACAGGCCCGGGTAGTCGCAGACGTAGTCGTGGATCTCACGCATGCCGTCGAGGTGGACGACGAACGTCATCCGCGGGGACGGCTCGAACCAGTCGAGGCACTGCTCCAGGCGCAGCGCGTTCGTGCACAGCTCGACGGTCTTCCCCATCTCGAGCATGCCGGCCGCGACCTCTTCGATCCCCTTGAAGACGAGCGGCTCGCCGCCGCAGATCGAGACGACCGGCGCCGGGCACTGCAGGCCGGAGTCGAGGCACTCCTCGACCGTCAGCTTGGCGCGGTTCGACTCGTACTCGCGGATCTTTCCGCAGCCGATGCAGGCGATGTTGCAGGCGAGCGTGGGCTCGAGCATCAGGACGAGCGGGTAGCGCTCGCCCTTGCGCTGCTGCGCGGCGACGTACTTGCCGATCGACATCGTTGATTGGAGCGGGAACTTCATCTCGACGAAAGCCTCTCTCTCATTCGACCCAATGCGAGCAAGGGGAAACTCAACCGGTACAGGTGATAGCGAATCATGAAATCGAGTGGGAAGCCGGTTCCTGTGAAATGTTGCTCGTCCCAGTCTCCGTTCGGGAGCTGGACAGCGCAAAGATAATCCGCGGCCTTTCGAGCTCCGAGTCCCTCAGCGTTTCCTGCGGCGACGTGCGCGAGCAGCGCCCAGCCGGTCTGTGACGGCGTCGCGAACTCGGCTCGTCCGCGCCACGCCGGATCAGCATACGAACGAATGTCCTCGCCGAAGCCTCCGTCCGGCTGCTGCACCGAGTCGAGCCACGCGGTCGCGCGCGTGAACGCCGGGTGATCGTGCGGCAGGCCGCACGCCTCGAGCGCGGGGAGCGCTGCGCCCGTGCCGTAGATGTGGTTGACGCCCCAGCGGCCGAACCACGAGCCGTCGTCCTCCTGTTCCTGCAGCAGCCAGCGCAGGCCGCGCTCGACGTTCGCCTCGTAGCCGTCCTCGTGTGCGAGCACTTCCAGAGCATGTGCGGTGACATCGGCGCTCGGCTCGTCGGTCACCTTGCCGAAGTCGCAGAACGGGATCTTGTAGAGCCACATCGCGCTGTTGTCGACGTCGAAGGCGCCCCAGCCGCCGCGCTTCGACTGCATGCCCACGACCCAGTCGAGGCCGCGGCGGACCGCGTCGTCGCCGATCCCGAGCTCGCGCAGCGCGAGTGCGACGACCGCGGTGTCGTCGACGTCGGGATAGAGGTCGTTCTCGTACTCGAACGCCCAACCGCCGGGTGCGAGGCGCGGTGAGCGGATCGACCAGTCGCCCTCGACGCGAACCTCTTCGCGCAGGAGGTACGCGCCGGCGGCGGCGAGCTGCGGATGGTCGGCGGGCACGCCGCACGCGCGCAGGGCGAGCACGGCGAGAGCGGTGTCCCACACCGGCGACTGGCAGGCCTCGGGCCGCAGGCGATCGCCGTCCTCGACCATGAAGCCGTCCCACCCCAGCACCGCCTTGCGCAGCGTCTCGTCGCTCTCGTCGTGACCGAGCGCCGTCAGCGCGATGATCGACCACACCCACGGCGGCTGGATGCCGCCCCACGAGCCGTCGGCTTCCTGGCGTTCGCGGATCCATTGCTCGGCACGTTGCTGCGCGCGACGGCGCAACGCGTTCGGCCGGCGCGGCGGGCGCGTTTCGTTCGGCCGCGCACCGATTGCGCGCAGATCGACGTCGATCGGCTTCACGGGCCGGAGCGACTGCGCGAGCGCGAGCGCGACGAACGTCTGCCGTGCCCAGCACGAGAAGTCGTAGATCGAGAACGGCGCGCCGGGCGGAAGCAGCACGAGCTCGGGCGGGATCGGCACCATCCGCTGCCACGGCCACTGGCCGAGCAGCGCGAGGAAGCACTTCGTGAACAGGCGCGCCTTCGGGATGCCGCCGTTGCGCCGGATGTACGCCGGCGCCTTCGGGCCGGGATCGACGCCGCACATGCGCAACGCGACGTAGGCCTCGATCGACGTGCTCAGGTCGGCGGGCCCTTCGAACCAGATCGACCAGGTGCCGTCGTCACGCATCCGCGCGAGGAGCTCGTTCGCGATGCGGCGGTCCTTGTCCGGCGTGCGCAGGCCGAGGTAGTGCGTCCAGAAGACGTGCTGCGCGGTCATCGTCACGTTGGACTCGAGCTCGCCGACCCACACTCCGTCGGGCCGTTGGAGCTCCAGCAGGCGGCGCGCGCCGCGGTCGATCGCGGCGTCGAGGGCGGTCAGCTCAGGCGCGACCGTCATGCATTGAGCATTGCAGAGCGGCTGTTCAAGAGGTGCTGAGCCGCCCGGCGCCCGCTGCGCACCGCGCTCTCCATCGTCGCCGGCCAACCGGTGTCGGTCCAGCTGCCGGCACGCACGACGTGCGCGTGCTGCGTCTCGGCGCCGGGGCGTCGCGTGCCCGGGCGGAGCGCAATCGTCGCGTACGGCTCGCGGCTGACGCGTGACCAGAGCAGCTCGGCGCCGCCGAGCCGGTCGGTCAGCTGCTGTGCGATCGTGTCGACGAGAGCCTTCCCTCTGATTTCCAACAACTCCGGCACGCCGCTCGAGACGACCGTCAGGTACTGGCCGCGCTCGGGCCGCTCACCGGTGAGTGCTCCGCGGTCGAACACCCAGTGCGCATCGCTGCCGAGGAGCGCGGCGAGCGGCGTGCGCAGCAGCTGCCGGTCGAACCAGAGGTGGACGCTGACGATCGGGGAGTCGTCCGGCGGCGCCGCATCGTCGCCGAGGAGGCGGGCGCTTTCGCGGGGCGGCGTCGCGACGACGATCGCGTCGGCATCGAGCTCGTCGAGCGAGTCGACTTTCGCCTCGAGGCGCACACGCTCGCCGAGCACGCGGCCGGCGGCGTCGCCGTGCATCCAGCCGAGCGGCTTCAGCGGCAGGACGAGATCGGAGTTTCCGCGCGGACCGAGCAGCGCGGTCCGCACGGTGAAGAGGCCGGCTTCGCCGTCGACGTCGTCCGTCGGCAAGTTGAGCGCCGGCCGGATGAACACATCCCAGAACCGTTCGATCGACGTGTCGCTCGCTCCCGCGCGCCGGAGCACGTCGCCGAACGTTCCGCTTCCGTCGGCCTTGCGCAGTCGCGCCAGCACGAGCGGCAGCTGCAACCGGTCCCGGAACGGCAGGTGGCGATAGAAGAGCAGCGTCATGGGCGCAATCGAGGACACGCGCGAGCGCTCGTCGATCACCGGCAACGCGAGCCGCTTCCGCAGGACGCTGTCGCGCTCGCCGACGCGGTCGAGAAAACGGAGGTACTCGGTGAAGCAGCCGAGCGCGATGTGCTGGCCGTTGTCCGGCGGCGGCTGCGGGTCGCCTTCGCGCTCCGGCAGCGTCTGCACCGCGCCGCCCAGCGTCGGTCTCGCCTCGTAGAGCGTGACGTCGACGCCTGCGTCCATCAGGTCGAGCGCCGCGGTCAGTCCCGCGAGGCCGCCGCCTACGACGGCGACTCTCACAGCAGGTTCCGCGCGACGACGCCGAGCTTCGCGCGCGTCGAGAGGCGGCACGACTTGTCGAAGACGTCGAAGTCGTTCGCCTCCATACGGTCGAGCTGGCCGCTGTACAGCCCGGCGAACGTCGAGACGCAGAGCGCGCTGCGCCGGTCGAGCGAATCGAGCAGGCGCAGCCCCTCCGCGAGATGCGCACGCGCCCGTTGCGCCTGGAAGCGCATCAGCTCGACGAACTCCGGCGAGTGGCGAAGCCGTATCGCTCCGGCGCCGGCAAAGCCGGCACCTCCGCTGTTGGCCGGTTCCGTCAAGCCTACGCCGGTGACACCGAAGCGCTGCAGCTCGTCCTGCGGCAGATAGACGCGCCCGAGCTCCGAGTCTTCCTGCACGTCGCGCATGATGTTGATCAGCTGCAGGGCGATGCCGAGCGTGTTCGCACGGTCGACGTCGTCGCTCCCGTAGACCGCGATGCACGCGACCCCGACGCCTCCCGCCACCTTCTCGCAGTAGCCGCGGAGGTCGTCGAACGTCGCGTAGCGCGTCTGCTCGAGATCTTGGAGCCCACCGTCGACCAGCCTGCTCAACGCGTCGCGCGGGATCCCGAAGCGCGCGCGCGCGTCGGCGAGCGCGAGGAGCTCCTGCCCGTCGAGCTTCGCGCGGAGCGCCTCGAGCCGCATCCGCTTCTCGTCGGCCGGCAGGTCCCCGTCGGCGATGTCGTCGACCTCGCGGGCGAATGCATAGACGGCGGCGATCGCCCGGCGCTTCTCCTTCGGGAGCACCATGATCCCGTACGCGAAGTTCTTCGCCTCGCGGCGCGTGATGCGCATCACCTCGTCGTATGCAGCCTCGACAGTCATCGCACCAGCACGAGCGCGGCCTCGCGCGCGAGCCGCGCGCGCGACGGCTTCGGCCGCCGGGTGAAGATGTCCCAGTTCGCGTCCTCGAGCGCTTCGAGCGCTGCCAGCCCGCCGCGCGCGAAGAGCCCCACTGCGCGGCCGAGGCGACCACCGATCCGCGAGCGCAGCACGTCGCCCGCGCTCAGCAACGCTGCGGCGCGCGCTGCCTCGAACCGGAGCAGCGCACGCAGGTCGTCGCTCGGCCGGTCGAGCTCCGGATTGCCGTACAGGTCGCGATCGTCCTGCGGCAGGTACACGCGGCCCATTGCGAAGTCGCGCGGCACGTCCTGCAGGAAGTTCACGAGCTGGAGGCCGGTGCAGACGTCGTCGCTCGCCGCGACGAGCTCCTCGTCGTCCAGCAGGCGGAGCACGCCGAGCACGAGGCGCCCGCACGGATCGGCGGAGTGCATGCAGTAGTGCTTGACGTCGAACCACGTCGCGTAGTCGGCGATCCGCTGGTCCATCCGGTTCGCCTCGATCAGCCGCAGGAACGGCT
>Ga0157370_10008640_pt1 | contig 10961 bp, 6 predicted proteins | sample C35metaG_FD_113463 | JGI IMG/M metagenome (GOLD analysis project Ga0157370, IMG submission 113463) | Corn rhizosphere microbial communities from Kellogg Biological Station, Michigan, USA - C3-5 metaG | ecosystem: Host-associated > Plants > Roots > Rhizosphere > Soil | place: USA: Michigan... | reverse complement strand
TTCGAAGATGATTATAAGCTAAAGACACTGGAAGAAATGGAGGCCTTTGTGAAGAAGAATAAACACCTACCTGAAATTCCATCTGCAGCAGAAGTGAAGAATAACGGAATTGATTTGGGTGAGATGAATGCAAAACTGCTTAAGAAGATCGAAGAATTGACCTTGCATCTTATAGAGAAAGAGAAAAAAGATAATGACCAACAAAAACAGATAGATCTGCTTAAAGTGCAGGTCGATAACCTCTTAAAATCAAACAAAAAATCAAAATAATATGAAGATCATTATTCGAAAGATGAGGGTAACTCGCTACTCCTTCATTGTTGGCTTATGTTCCTTGTTTCTGAATACCAATGTGTTTGCGCAAGATTCTTTGGCTATAAGTAGATATGATGAAAGGGGATTAACCCTATGGACAGGAACTACGGTAGTTACGGATGCAACGGCTCATGGCGGGAAAGCAATGTTTAGAGCTTCTTCAACTCCTAGTGCTACTTTTTGGTACGGGCCATATAAACACATTCAGGCAGGTAATTATTTGGTACAGGCAAGATTAAAAGTAGCGTCAAATCAGTCAGATGCCGACTTTCTTAATTTTGACGTGGTCAGCACAAACGGGATCGTCAATCAGGGGATTATGTTAAAACCGAGCATGTTTAGAAAAAATAACGAATGGCAGTTATTTACATTATCCGTTCAAGTCCCTGAAAATGCAGAGATTTTAGAAATAAGGGGAACCAATTTTATTAGCGGGATCACAGATGTGTACATGGATTATGTTACGATAGTGCCAGGAGATGTGAGAGGAGTATATTCACCAGACTATTCTATTGATGGAAAGGGAAATGTAGGTATTGGCACCAAGGATACACGAGGGTATAAGCTAGCTGTATCTGGTAATATGATTGCAGAATCTGTTAAAGTCCAGCTGAGGTCTGCCTGGCCAGACTACGTGTTTACTAAGGATTATGCACTTCCTTCTTTAGAAGAAACAGAGAGACGCATCAAAGAAAAAGGTCATTTGGAAGGGATTCCATCAGCCGCAGAAGTAAAAAATAACGGAATTGATTTGGGCGAGATGAATGCGAAACTGCTCAAGAAGATCGAAGAATTGACCCTTCAGGTTATTGAACTTAATAAAACGGTTAAACAACAACAATTACAGATAAATACTCTAAAATAAATCATGAAAAAATTAACGTTCATCATTTTGTTCCTCACTACTATAAGCGTAAAGGCACAAACAACAGGAAGTATAACCGTCGGTGGCGATTTTGATAAGTTCTATCCAACAGTTTGGACCGATGGAGGATGGAATAATATGATGCCATCGCAATTAGAAATAGGTAGATCTGCCGTTCATGAAAATAGTGATTGGAGAGGTTCAATAATGGCTAAATTTACCTATCATACTACGCGAGCGGGAAATGGAGCCTCCTTTATAGACGCCGACATCGTACAAAGTCATAACGTATTAAGTGTTCAGGATTTGGATTTTGTTGCAGGCTGGAAAGATGCAACAGGAATTAACGCAAGTTTTGATGTGGTTATTTGGTTAAGAGGTGGGGGCACAACTTATTATTATAAATCTCTTTATGCAACTACTTGCAGGGTTTTTGACGGCGTTGCAAATCCATTACCATTTCAAGAGGTGAGTGGTCCGGCGATTACATTTAAAACATCAAAGGATGTGTATGTTAATTCTTTTGGACTAACAAAGAGCGGCACCGCAAATTTTTTAAATGGGGGAACAAATTACTTTGCCGGAAATATGGGAATTGGCACCCAGGATACACGAGGGTATAAGCTAGCTGTATCTGGTAATATGATTGCGGAATCAGTTAAAGTCCAGTTACGGTCTGCATGGCCGGATTATGTTTTTGCAAAAGATTACACACTTCCTTCTCTAAAAGAAACAGAAAAGCACATCAAAGAAAACAACCATTTGCCTGGAATTCCATCTGCTGCAGAAGTTAAAACCAATGGCATTGATGTAGGGGAGATGAATGCCAAGCTACTTAAGAAGGTCGAAGAACTGACCCTGTATGTTATTGATTTAAACAAGAAATCAAGCTCACAGGAAATAATGGTCAAAAAACTACAGAACGAAGTTAAAAAACTAAAGTCTAAGAAATAACACAGATCCTCTATATACTTTACTATTCCTTGCCCTCGCTTTAAGTAAAGCAGGTACCGCTCAAACATTGCAGACTGTTGTAGACAACGGCAATACAACCACTTCACCCGTGAAATTTTTTGGACATGCAGATTTTGGAGATGCCTGGGATTCTTCCCCTTACGGAGTGGTACAGATTACACGTCCTGCAAATCTGGATCCCAGATTCCATTTGTCTTTTATTAGAAACGGGCAAATGGTTTATGGTATGGGATACCTTTACAATTCAAGCGTGTTTGCCATACAAGCCGGAAGTGATAATAAATCCCTAAGAGGTCTTTTTATGGATGCCAATGGATATGTGGGAATTGGCAATACGACTCCCGGAGCAAATCTTGATGTTAAAGGTCAAATAGCGGTGTCGGGTACAGGTGCGGCGATGAATTTTTTAGACAGAAACGACAACTCGAAAGTCCTTCAGTTTTTCAATACAGGTGGTAATCTGAATCTTTATTCTGTTGGCTATGGAATGACAGATAGCAAAATTACTTTTACTGCAGATGGGCGTATTGGTATAGGGACCTTAACACCAAAAGAGGCGCTATCTGTAAATGGTAATATCAGGGCAAAGGAAATTAAGGTCGAAACTCAGAATTGGCCTGATTACGTCTTTTCCAAAAACTATGTACTTCCTGATCTTAAAAGCGTAGAAAATCATATTGAACGCAATGGCCACTTACCCGGTATTCCATCTGCAAAAGAAGCAGAAAAAGACGGGATTAATGTAAGTGAGATCAATGCTAAACTGCTGAAAAAAATAGAGGAGTTAACCCTTTACCTGATTAAACAGGATAAGGAATTGAAGAAAATCAAGATAGACAATCAAAAACTTAAAAAAGCGGTATTTAAGCGTTCTTAGTGATGCCGAAAGATTAAGTCTCAAAAAGTTTTCAACAATTATCAGAGTGCAGTGTGGTCGCACTGAGTTTATTTTACTTAGTGCCAAACTATAATCGGTCACTAATCAATGAAGAAAACGCTTTTAACCTCTGCATTCGCCCTGGTATGCATGTATACCTTTGGTCAAAACAACTACCCTTCAACAGGTAATGTTGGAATTGGCACGAACAATCCACAATTTAATCTCGAAATCAATGGCGAAGTCCCCTTTCTCAAGATAAGATCTTCGGTATATACTTATAATCCAGCAGTATTGACAATTAAAGGCGGGATCATATTTAATCAGGAAAATCCCGACAAAACTGCTGCAATTCTTGAAGCTGTTCCCCCTGGCTATCATGTTCCAGGTATTTTATTTGGTACTAAGACCTCTTATGCTGAGCCAGGCGCAGGATCTACAGACTGGTACCATAGAATGTTCATTCATCCAAATGGAAACGTTGGAATTGGTACTACCGACCCAACTGATAAACTCTCTGTTAATGGGAAGATTCGGGCAAAAGAAATAAAGGTAGAAACAGCCAATTGGCCGGATTATGTATTTGCTAAAGATTACGCTCTCCCTTCTTTAAAAGAAACAGAGAAACATATCCATGAAAATGGCCATTTGCCCGGAATTCCTTCCGCAAACGAGGTCAAATCTAATGGTGTTGATCTGGGTGAGATGAATGCTAAACTCTTACAGAAGGTAGAGGAGTTAACACTTCACTTAATACAACTGGATAAAAAAGTAAATGCTCAGAATAAGATGTTATCGAAGCGTCAATTCGGAATAAGAAAAAATAAAAAATACACAAAATGAAAACGATCAATCTTCTAACGGCTTTCGTATTTATTTGTTCGGTTGGGCATGCCCAGGAAACTTTACAAACAGTAACAGACAGGGGTAACGCCACAACAAACTCTCTCCAGATTGGAGGCTCATCGGTCAACGCCAACACCACTAAATTATTTATTAGAAACCCTATGGGGAAGACCTTTGCACTGAGTGCAGGGGCAAATTACGCTACAGAACAAGGATTTCATATTTACAACTGGACGGATAAACCAGGAACACCATTATTGTCATTAAGTAATGATGGAAATCTGGAAATTGGTGGATTTCATTCTACAAATAATGGAATAATTGATGGCAGCGTTGGTATTGGAGCAGCAAGCCCTATATCGAAACTAGATGTAAGAGGTCCCATGGTAAAGAACAATTATGGCTTCGTAACACCAGTCGTTAATGCGATGACTACGGACGCACCAGGAATTGGTGTTGGAGGTACAATTGCTTTGGGGGGCAAGACAGGGAATGCGAATCCTGAATATGCTTTCTCCTATTTAATTGGGGCAAAGGAAACAACTACTTACAATAACTATGCAGGCTATTTTGCGATTAATACGGTTTCTGGCGGAGGAAATGGAGAAGCCAACAGTGGAAATTATGAACGATTTAGAATTGCTTCGAACGGAAATGTGAGTATTGGTACATCTGATGCAAAAGGATACAAACTTGCGGTTGCAGGAAATATGATTGCTGAGTCAGTTAAAGTTCAATTGCAGTCTGCATGGCCTGACTATGTGTTCAAGAAAGACTATCAACTTCCCTCACTGGAAGAAACAGAAAACCAGATTAAAGAAAATGGCCATCTACCCGGAATTCCTTCCGCGAACGAGGTCAAATCTAATGGAATTGATTTGGGAGAGATGAATGCAATTCTGCTTAAAAAGATAGAGGAGCTAACACTTCATCTCATTGAGCAAAAGAAAGAATTAAATAAAGTGAAATACGACTTTTTGAAGCTTAAACACGTCATTTCCAAAAGATCAAAGTAAATCCAACCAATTAAACTCGCTCAGCGAGGGGTTGCATCAAAAAAATACTTGTTGGTAGACCTGCTCATAATCTGTTACGCTATTATCAACAGGTCTATCTCAATTTAAATAACAAAATTTTTCGTGTTGAAAAAAAATATTATGCTGTTATACAGTGTTTTATGATATTTTTAACTCTTTTTCGTTGAAAAAAGTCTTAGTGCAGTACCACTGCACTAAGACTTTTTACATTCGCCGATATTTTATAATATCAGCATGAAAGATAATTTACTTTTTTCAGTTTTCTACAAGCCTGGTTTGATTAAAAGGGCTGTGAAAGAAAATAATCGCTATTTCAAGTGGCAACCTAAAATCGCGACAATTTGCAGCATTGCAGTTTTGATCATCAGCTGCGGATTCAATACCCTGTTTGCACAAGGCATCGTCAACGTGGATCATTTTAAAGGCCGGGCGCAGCTAAGCATTCCAATTTACACTGTGAGGTCTGGAGATATCCAGGTCCCCATTAGTCTGGACTATTCCGCTGCTGGAGCTAAGATAGGGGCAGCTCATGGATTGCTCGGATGGAACCTGAATGCGGCTGGTTCGATTACAAGGATATTATATGATGCACCAGATGATAAACCGGTTGTAGGCTGGTTAAATTCAAATACGGCCAATCAAATAGAGGCTTTCAATATTGCCAATGATAATAGCTCTTCAACTTGCGCCGATGAGACTGCAGATCTTAATTACATTTCAAATTTTTCAGATTCGGAACCGGATATTTTCGTTGTCAATGCGCCAGGATTATATTGTCAGATTGTTTTTGATAAGAATCATCAGCCTAAAACTATTCCTTATAAGGATTATAAAGTTACCTGTACACCAGGTTTAGGTTCTTTTACTATAACAAATGATATGGGCATTGTTTATTCTTTCGCTGAACCGATGGAAAGCCATAGGACCACGAATTGGCCTCCGCGGCAATATCCACCTGTCTTTTCCAGAGAGTGTGACCAATATTATGATTTAACCTATACCTCAAAATGGCTTTTGGTAAAAATGGAAGATACCAAAGGGGCGACTGTTAATTTTCAATATAGTCAGCCCAGGGCTGTTAACGACAGTACGGGTAGCAAAGCATTTGTAAGAAAGGACCGTGTGGGGAATCTAAACGTGAGATCTCTATATAATATAAATACCCAAGATAGTCGCAGGGTGATCTCTAGTATTTCCGGTGAGAATGGGACTGTTTGGTTTGAACATTCACCTCTTGAAGAAGCTCTTACCAAGGTCAGTTTACCTAATGCAAGGTCGCTTTTCTTTAATTCCTTTCACTATTATTATAATTATCTGACCTCTATAGTAGAAAGCGGTTGTGATGTTTCCCCGCCGTATCAATTTTCTTATCAAGGTCTGGATCTGCAGGCAGGAACTGCTGTGCTGCCAGGCCCGGATTCAAAACAGCAAGATTATTGGGGTTATTACAACGCAAGTTCAGACACAACTTTGACACCTAAGATCTATGTTTATCCCTTCAATCCTAACTTTCCAAATCTTGAACGTTATCGCATAAACCCAATACCCAATTATTCAGGAACATCATTCATTTTGCCTGGCGCAGACAGGCAAGTAAATCTGAATACAGTTATGTCTGGAACGCTTAATAAGATTATATATCCTACAGGAGGCAGTACGACATTAGAATATGAATCTAATAGTTATTATGATCCGAAGGCCCAGAGTACTTTTTATGGAGGTGGGGTCAGAGTTAAAAAGATTACCGAATCGGATGGTATGAATTCCTCCAATAATACAGTAAAGGAATATGTTTATACGAACCCGACAACTTCTATAACTAGTGGGAAACCCATTCACATACCTGTATTTGCTATAACTACACCCTCAACAAGTCCTTCTAATACTCAGAATGGTTGGGAGTGGGATACTATGCGCTCAAGTCAGGATCTTTCCGTAGAGTCTGATGATATTGTCTATGAATTTGTAACTGTAAAACAAGCAGGATCAGGGAAAACAATATATGAATTTACGACTCCAGGAACTAATTGGGATGCTGCAGTGGGAGACTGGGTTCCGGCATATAGTTATGTTGCCAGGCCTAGCTGCAGTTTAAGTTACGGTAATGTGGAAGTCGGAAGAAATATATATCCCTTTGCCCCAAGTCCAAACTATGACTTTGAACGGGGACTGCTAAAATCAGCAACAAGTTATAACGAAAGCAATATTCCGGTCAGTAAAGAAGAGTATACTTACCAGAGAACTGGCTCGCCGCAGGTTATACAGGGATTGAGGATTGAAGGACTAGATAATTTAAAAGTCTACGCCAAATATAACGTACTGGCTTCGGTCGGCAACCTAAACGCAACCAAAAAGACCACCATCTATGACCTGAATGATGCGAGTAAATTTTCAGAGAATTTAACGACCAATTACTATACAAGCGCAAACCATAAAAATGTAACCAAAGTTTCGGCTGTTAACAGTGAAGGGGTAACAAATAACACCTATATGAAGTACATCAAGGACTATACGGCCCTGTCTTCAGGAGATGTGATGAGCAAAGCCATATATGGCCTGCAAGGGCAGAATGTCAATGCTGTTGTAGAGCAATACAATTCTATCATAAAGCCCAGTGAAGCAGAAAAATTCATGTCCGGAAAATTAACAAAGTTCCAGGCCAGCCCACTTTCTGCCCTGATCTATGTTCCAAGTCAAACTTTACAGTTTATTAACAACGACGGCGCTACTGCCTTTACGCCATCTACAGTATCCTCCGGCACAACATTTCAGAACGACACCAAATATATTCCGGTGATCAATTATGAAAACTACAATTCCCTGGGGATGGCAACAGCCGTGAGTGATAAAAACAAAGGTGTTCAAGCCTATTATTTTAACAATTCAAGATCACCCGTTGTTTCGATATCCAATGCCAGAGATACAGAAGTTTTGTATGCAAATTTTGAAGACAACCCCGGACAATTTTCTATGGTTAACTTTACCAACACTGCAGATGCACATACCGGTATAAACGGAAGCATTGGTCAGGCAACGTCCTATCTTCAAGGCACCCTAAAAAAAGACAATGCAAAAAGTTATATTTTCTCCTGCTGGCTAAAACCTGCAGCAGCGGGATCTTTAACCCTCACTTTAACCAATACCTCCAGCCTGGTCAGAACATATACACTGCCATACGCGGTCTCTACCGAATGGAAATACTATGAGTTAAAAGTGCCGGTCACAGAGATGACGGCCAATTTTACCCTGAAAGCACAACCTAATTCTAATGTATCTATTGATGACGTTCTGTTTTATCCTGAAAATGCAGAGGTAAACAGCTTTACCTATAATGCCAACTTACAGAAGCTGTCAGAAATCAACTCCAACGGGATAACAGTTTACTACGTATATGACAAAGCCGGAAGACTAAAATATGTGAAAGATCAGGATAAGAACCTGGTTAGGAAAGAAACTTATGTGAGCTACAATAAGAACCAGGCAGACCTTGGTTTGGCAACCCCTGGTTTTAGTACCGATAATGTCTTGACACAGGGGGTGAGCGCAGCTTTTACCATTAATCCCGGTGATAACGATTGTATAGAGGAGACTGTTTATACCTGGAACTTTGGAGATGGAACAGCTCCGGTGGTGACCACCGGAATGAGCACCAATCACGTGTTTGCCAGTGCGGGCAGCTATACCGTGAGTTTAAGCATCAGCCATCCCGTCTATGGTACAAAAACCTTTACCAGGACAGTATCCGTTTCCTCAACACCGCTCGTGGCCACTATTGTGATCACCGGGGTGAACTCTGTAGACAACTGCCATATTGAAGGCCCATGGCTTTCTACCTATCCAGGTTTTCCAAGTGATGGAACTCATTCTTATTTTAATATAGCTTCTATTTCAGGATGTAGTGCAGGGGCAACCTATACCTACCAATGGGAACGGTCTGACGACAATGTAAACTGGAGCCCGGCAGGTACCGCTGCTTCTTTAACCTATACGGTCAATACCAAACAGCAGTTATCGTCCTACTGGATCAGATGTACAGTCACCTCTTCCTGTGGTAAAACTGCAGTTTCTCAAGTTGCCTCATTTGCAGCTTATTATAGTAGCCCTGATTGCCCTCAACGATAATTCTATAGTAATGGAAAATAAAATAAATATTTCAAGATATATACCATTTGTACTGGCTTTAGGTTTACTGTCTGTTCAGACAAAAGCCCAGACCGTTACAAGTCCGGCATACAAGCAAACCGAGGTAATCAAAGTTGAAAACATTAAGCTCGACAGCCAGATCTTTCCGCTTACAGCCGATCAGAAATCAGTTACCCGTGAATATGTGGACGGTTTAGGGAGGTCCATACAATCTGTGGTGCAGAAAGCCAGTCCATTGCAAAAGGATATGATACAGCCAGCAGCATATGATCAATATGGGCGGCAGTTGTATAATTACCTGCCCTATGTATCTGCCTCATCCGATGCTTCTTATCAGGCCAATGCACTCAGCACAGCCCAACCGGCATTTTATGCGAATGGACTAGGAGATAAGGTAGCAGATGATACCAAACCCTATGTTAAAAATGAATATGAGAACAGCCCCCTGCAAAGATTACTTAAAGCAGGAGCTGTAGGTGATGGTTTTCAGCCCGACCAGCATTATAAATCGGCCAGTTACCGGACCAATACCGCTGCCGATAACATCCGGCTTTGGAAACTCGATGGAACCAGCACAGCGACCTATGGCGCAGGAAGCCTGTCTGTAACAGAATATACCAATGAGGACGGAAATAAGTCATTCACCTTTAAGAACAAGAATGGCCAGCTGATCCTAAAAAGAATCCAGGCAGATGAAACCGTAGGGGGGATAGCTGAGCCCTATTTTGAAACCTATTATATTTATGACGATGCTGGAAATATAAAATACGTAGTTCCGCCCAAGGCCGTTTCCCAGATGCGAAGTTCGGGAACCTGGACTTTAAGCACTTCTATGCTGAGTGACCTGGTGTTCAGCTACGTATATGATACCATGGGCAGGGTAGTGGAAAAGAAAATCCCCGGGAAAGCGGTGATTTATATTATATACGATACGCTGGATCGGCCAATCCTGGTTCAGGATGGTAATTTAAGAACAAGTAACAGATGGTATTATACAAAGTTTGATAGTAAAAAAAGAAGAATTAGCGAGGGTCTTTATACCAATGCAACCTATACCACCCGCACAAGCATGCAGGGTTATATCAATACCTTAGATTTTAGTACCCTGTATTATGAAGACCGTTTGGCTGGCGCAGCTAATGGTTACAGTAACCAGGCCTTCCCAACAAGCGGTACTGAAGACTTGGCCTATTATTACTATGACGATTATGATCTGAATAATGACGGAACAAGAGATTATTCCTATCAATCCCAATCCTTAGCCGGAGAAGGAGTGGTTTCTTACCAGGTCAGGGGATACCTCACCGCTATTAAAAAGAAAATCTTAAACACAACAACCTGGCTCACCAGTGTTAATTTTTACGACAAACGCGGCGTTGCCATACAGGTGCTGAGTAACAATCAGCTCAATGCCTCACTCAGCGACGTAAAAACGGTTGTGCCAGATTTTACAGGGAAAGTACTGCAACAAAAGGTGGTCAAAACAGTGAGTGCTGTAACTACAACGGTACTCTCCAGTTACAGCTATGATCATATGAACCGGGTTACTGCCATAGATCAAAGTTATAACGGTGCTGCAACTGTTCGTGTAGCAGGTTATGAATACAACGAACTAGGGCAATTGGTAAAAAAGAAATTGCACAGTACCAATCCTGGCTTAGTTCTGCCAGCAAATGTTTCTTTAGGTGCAAGTAATAGTGTAGTAAATGGAGCTACAAGCAATATTCAGGCAACAAATACCATTACGATAGCAGATGGATTTAGTGCTGCATCGGGATCAAATTTTAGTGCTTCGATTACTTCGGGAGCCTATTTGCAAAATGTAGATTACCGATATAATATCCGGGGGCAGATGACGAGTATCAACAACAGTACCCTTACGGTAGATTCGAAGAACGACGAT
>Ga0157370_10008639_pt1 | contig 10961 bp, 9 predicted proteins | sample C35metaG_FD_113463 | JGI IMG/M metagenome (GOLD analysis project Ga0157370, IMG submission 113463) | Corn rhizosphere microbial communities from Kellogg Biological Station, Michigan, USA - C3-5 metaG | ecosystem: Host-associated > Plants > Roots > Rhizosphere > Soil | place: USA: Michigan... | reverse complement strand
GCCGGCTTCAATTCGGCGGGCATCGCGAACGCCGGCGGCGCCGGACGCGTCGTTGCCGAATGGCTCGTCGAAGGCGAGCCGCCGTTCGATGCGTGGGACGTCGACATCCGCCGCTTCGCGCCACTGCACGTGAACCGTCGCCACCTCGCCGACCGCACCGTCGAAACGCTCGGCCTGCATTACGCGATGCGCTGGCCGCGCGAGGAATTGCAATCGGTGCGGCCGCTGCGTCGCTCGCCGCTGTACGAGCGGCTCGCGGACAAGCGCGCGGTGTTCGGCACGAAGAACAACTGGGAGCGCGCGAACTATTTCCTGCCAGACGGCGCGTCCGCGCCGCCGCCTTCGCTCGACGCCCCGGGATGGCTGCCGTACATGCTCGACGAGCAGCGCGCGTGCCGCGAGCATGTCGCCGTCTTCGACCAGACGTCGTTCTCGAAATTCGTGCTGAAGGGCCGCGACGCGCTCGCCGTGCTCGAGCGGGTTTGCGCGAACCGGATCGACGTGCCCGTCGGCCGCATCGTCTATACCGCGCTTCTGAACGAGCGCGGCGGCTTCGAGAGCGATCTCACCGTCACGCGCCTTGCATCGAACGAATTCTTCATTCTCACAGGTACCGCGCAGACGACGCGGGACTTCGCGTGGATCGAGCGGCACATCGACGAGAACGAGCATGCATCGCTCGTCGACGTGACCAGCGGATCGTCGATCCTGTCGCTGATGGGTCCGAATGCGGCAGCGCTGCTCTCGACGCTCGCCCGCGACGAGGTCTCGAAGGCGTCGTTGCCGTTCGGCACGGCGCGGACGATCGACGTCGGTTACGCACGAGCGCGCGCGGCGCGCATCAGCTATGTCGGCGGTCCCGGCTACGAGCTCTGCGTGCCGAGCGACCAGTGCGCGACGCTCTACGACGCGCTATGGCAAAACGGCGAACGCTTCGGACTGCGCGATGCGGGCTATTACACGATCGACGCATTGCGCATCGAAGCGGGCCGCCGCGCGTGGGGTGCCGAGCTGTCACCGGACGAAACGCCGCTCGAAGCGGGCTTGACTTACGCCGTCGCAATCGACAAGCACGGCTTCATCGGCCGCGATGCACTGCTCGCCCAGCGCGAGCGCGGCATCACGAAGCGGCTCGTCCAGTTCACGCTCGACGACCCGGATGCGTTCGCCTGGGGCGGCGAGCCGATCCTGATGGATGGCCGGCCGGTCAGCGATATCACGTCGGCCGGTTACAGCCGCAGGCTCGGACGCATCGTCGCGTTCGGCTACGTGAAGTCTGACGAGCCGCTTGATGACGCCGCGATCCTCGCGGCGCGTTATGCGATCGACGTCGCCGGCACGCTCTTCACGGCGACGCCTATAATGCCGCGATGATTGCAAACGACGACGACGCCTGCGATCTTGTCGCGCTGTCCAATTACCTTCACGCTCGCCGCGAGCACATCCTTGAAGCGTGGCGGCACGCCGCGCAGCGCGACCCGGAAGTAACGACAGCCACGACGCTGTCGCGAGTCCAGTTCTACGACCACATCCCGAAGCTCCTCGATGCCCTCGAGCGTCGGCTGCGCAGCATCACGCTGCGCGATTCGCTGGAAGCACGAAAGGAGGAGATCGAAGGGGCCGAAGGCCACGGCCTGCAGCGTTGGCAGCAGGGCTACGGCGATCAGGAAGTGATGCGCGAATGGATCGCGCTCAACGCCTGTCTCGCCGACGAGATGCAGGCGTTCACCGAGGCTCATCGCGAAATCCCGCCGTCGGTGATCTCCGAGGCGTGGCGCTGCGTCGCCGAACTCACCATCCACGGCATGAGCGAAAGCGTCGCGCAATATACCGAGCTCGCCAAGGCCGAGGCGGTGGACCGGGTGAATGCACTGCGCCACGCGCTTTCGGAGTTGGGAGAGCTCGAAAGGCAGCGCGCGGAAGCATGGCGTCAGGCGGCTCACGACCTGCGCGGCAACGTCGACATGGTCCGGAACGTCACGACTGTGATCGAGAAGGCGGGACCGAGCGAGAAATTCCTGCGCATGCTCGGGCGCGGCGTAATGTCGCTGCAGGCGCTGCTGAACGACCTGACGACGCAGGCGCGTCTCGACGCAGGCCAGGAAACGCGGAACATCCACCGCTTCGACGCCGCGGTCGCGCTGAGTCAGCTCGCTGCCCGCATGCAGCTCACGGCAACGGAGCGCGGGCTGTTTCTCGTCACGGAAGGCGTCGATTCGCTCGTCGTCGACGGCGACGAGGTCAAGATGTGCCGCATCGCGCAAAACCTGCTCCTCAATGCGCTCAAATACACGGCGCAAGGCGGCGTCAAGCTCGCCTGGGAAGCCGCGACCGGCGACACGGCGCGCTGGAGCATAAGCGTGCAGGACACGGGACCGGGGCTTGCCGACGATGCGCTGGAGCCGCTCGCTGCCGCACTCGAAACCGCGACGCGGGACAGCATCGTCGCCGAACGGAGCGCCGCATCCGAACGCGCGATCAAACCCGAAGCCGTTCCGCCCACCCTGCCGTCGGCGTCGGAAACGCCGTCCGCGCCGAGCGGTGAAGGCGTCGGACTTTCGATCGTCAAGCGGCTCTGCGAGCTCCTCGACGCGCGGCTCGAGCTTCATACCGCCCCCGGGCAGGGAACTACGTTCAGGGTGACCTTCCCGACCCGGTATCTCAAGGGATAGGCCGGCCGCCTCGCCGCGGGATGAAACTCGCGGATTTGAGGTCGGACAGGAGGTCTCGTTGAACGTTACCGAACGTCTTCGCGGCGCGCTTGCGCCGGTCGTCACACCCTTTGGCGCCGATCTCGCGCCCGATGCCGCGCGCCTCGTCGCGCATTGCCGGTGGCTCCTCGACAACGACACGGGACTCGCCGTGTTCGGCACGAATTCCGAGGGCAACTCGTTGTCGGTGCCGGAGAAGACCCCGCTGCTCGACGCGCTCGTCGCTGCCGGTCTTCCGGCGTCGCGGATGATGCCGGGCACCGGTGGCTGCGCGTTGACCGACACTGTCGCGCTGACGCGCCATGCCGTGCAAAGTGGCTGCGCCGGCGTACTGATGCTGCCGCCGTTCTATTACAAGGGCGTGTCCGACGATGGATTGTTCGCGAGCTACGCCGAGGTGATCGAGCGAGTCGGCGACGCGCGGTTGCGAATCTACCTCTATCACATTCCACAGGTGTCGCAGGTGCCGCTCGGTCTCCGGCTGATCGAGCGCCTGCTCGATCGCTATCCGGGCGCGATTGCCGGCATCAAGGACAGCTCGGGCAACTTCGACAACACCCGCGCAATGCTCGAGCGCTTTCAGCCGCGCGGGTTCGACGTCTTCTCGGGCAGCGAGACGTTCCTGCTCGCCACGCTCCGCGGTGGCGGCGCCGGTTGCATCAGCGCGACCGCGAACGTGAATCCCGCACCGATCGCGCAGCTTGCGCGCGATTGGCGGAAAACTGACGCCGACGCGCAACAGGCCGCGCTCGATCGCGCACGCACGATCTTCCAGTCGCTTCCGATGGTTGCGGCGCTGAAGGCTGCGATCGCCGACTTCTCGCAGGACGAAGACTGGGCAAGGTTGCGTCCGCCGCTCGTCGCGCTTGCGCGCGAGGAGCGTTACGCGCTTGTCGAGAAGCTGCGCGCGATCGGCTTTGCGATGCCGGGTCTCGGCATCTCCACACGCGCGTAGCTACGACACGTCGAACAGCGCGGCGGCGCCCATGCCGCCGCCGATGCACATCGTCACGACGACGCGCTTCGCGTTGCGGCGGCGCCCTTCGATCAGTGCGTGACCGGTGAGGCGCGTTCCCGATACGCCATACGGATGGCCGACCGCAATCGCGCCACCGTCCACGTTGAGGCGCTCGTCGGGGATGCCGAGGCGGTCGCGGCTTTCGATCACCTGCACGGCGAATGCTTCATTCATCTCCCAGAGGTCGATGTCGTTGACGCGCAGTCCGGTCCGAGCAAGCAGTTTCGCGACGGCGAATACGGGGCCGAGACCCATTTCCTCCGGCTCGCAGCCGGCAACTGCGAACGCGCGAAATGTGCCAAGCGGCTGCAGTCCGCGGCGCGCCGCGACGTCCGCGCTCATGACGACGCAGGCTGCCGCGCCATCGGAAAACTGGCTCGCATTGCCTGCCGCGATCACGCCGCCTGGCAGCGCCGGCTTGATCTTCGCCACCGCTTCGTACGTCGTGTCGGCGCGAATGCCTTCATCGGATGCGAGCGTCACGCCCTTCGTCGACACCGCGCCGGTCTCCTTGTCGGTCACGGACATCGTGACGTCGATCGGCACGATCTCGTCGTCGAACCGGCCGGCCGCTGCGGCTGCGGCGGCGCGCTGCTGGCTCTGCACGCCGTACGCGTCCTGCCGCTCGCGCGACACGCCATAGCGCTCGGCGACGGTTTCTGCCGTCTGCAGCATGCTCCAGTAGATTGCCGGCTTGTGTTCGGCGAGCCAGCCTTCCTGCAGCATGTGCTGGTTCATCCGGTTCTGCACGCAGGAGATCGATTCGACGCCGCCGGCGACATGGATATCGCCTTCGCCGGCGATGATCCGCTGCGCGGCGAAAACGAGCGTCTGCAGGCCCGACGCACAGAAGCGGTTGACGGTGACGCCGGGCACCGATACCGGGCATCCGGCGCGCAATGCAACCTGCCGCGCGATGTTCCAGCCGGTCGCGCCTTCGGGAAACGCGCAGCCGACCAGCACGTCGTCGACGTCGCCCGGCTCGACACCCGCACGCGTCATCGCATGGCGCACGACGTGGCCGCCGATCGTCGCGCCATGCGTCATGTTGAGCGCGCCGCGCCATGACTTCGCGAGGCCCGTGCGCGCCGTGGAGACGATGACCGCTTCACGCATCGGATGATTCCTTGATGGTTGGCATCGGCACAGATTACGGGCGAGAATGCGCGGCGACGCCGCCGCACGTCCATGCTAATGGCGATGCGACGAGGCTCGCAAGCGCTGGACGGCGTCGTGGGAGGATCGCCATGCACGGACTCATGATGCGGATGCCGTTGATGATCTCGTCGCTGATCCGCCATGCGGATCGCTTTCACGGCGACACCGAGATCGTCTCGCGCACCATCGAGGGCCCCATCCATCGCTATCGTTGGCACGATGCGCACGTTCGTGCGCGCAGGCTCGCACGCGCGCTGACGCGCCTCGGCGTTCGCGCCGGCGACCGCGTCGCGACGCTCGCCTGGAACGGCCGCCGCCACCTCGAGCTGTACTACGCGATCTCCGGCATGGGCGCGATCGTGCACACGATCAATCCCCGCCTTTACCACGATCAGCTCGCGTACATCGTCAACCATGCGGACGATACGCTCCTCTTCTTCGACCTGACGTTCGCGCCGCTCGTCGCGAAGCTCGCGACCGAGTGCAAGGGCGTGAAGGCATGGGTGGCGATGACCGATCGCGCGCACATCCCGCCGGACGCGCCGGCGGCACTACTCTGCTACGAGGAGTTGCTCGACGCGGAGGGCGACGAGTTCGAATGGCCCGAGTTCGACGAGAACACGGCATCGGGACTCTGCTACACGTCGGGGACGACAGGACCGCCGAAGGGCGTGCTGTTCAGCCACCGCTCGACGGTGCTGCACGCGTTCGCATCGTCGCTGCCGGATGCCAAGGCGTTGTCGGCGCAAAGCGTCGTGCTGCCGATCGTGCCGATGTTCCACGTCAATGCGTGGGGGATTCCATATTCGGGCCCGCTCGTCGGGGCGAAGCTCGTCTTTCCCGGCGCCGCACTCGACGGCAAGAATCTGTACGACCTTTTCGAAAGCGAGCGCGTGACGACGTCGGCCGGCGTGCCGACCGTCTGGCTCGGTCTTGTAAATTACATGAAGCAGAACGACCTGCGGTTGTCGACGCTCACGATGACGACGATCGGCGGCGCCGCATGCCCGCCGGCGCTCCTGCACACGCTGCAGGACGATTACGGCGTCCGCGTCATGCATGCGTGGGGCATGACCGAGATGAGCCCGATGGGAACGACGGCGACGCTCAAGGGCAAGCATCTCGATCGTCCGGCGTCCGAGCGCAACGAGGTGAGCCTCAAGCAGGGCCGGCCGCTCTACGGCGTCGACATGAAGATCGTCGACGAGGACGGCAATGCGCTGCCGCACGACGGACAGCACGCGGGCAACCTGCTCGTCAGGGGACCGTGGATTGCATGCGGCTATTACGGCGACGACGGCGATCCGACCGTCGACGGATGGTTTCCGACCGGCGACATCGCGACGATCGATGCCGACGGCTACTTGCGGCTCACCGATCGCGCCAAGGACGTCATCAAATCGGGCGGCGAATGGATCAGCTCGATCGACCTCGAGAACATTGCAATGGGACATCCGGCGGTCGCCGAGGCGGCCGTCATCGGCGTGCGTCATCCGAAATGGGACGAGCGGCCGCTGCTCGTCGTCGTCCGGAAGCCGGGCGCTGACGTGACCCGCGAAGCGCTGCTCGACTTCTACGCCGGCCGCACGGCGAAATGGTGGGTGCCGGACGACGTTGCGTTCGTCGGTGCGCTGCCGCACACCGCCACCGGCAAGCTCGCGAAGCGCGCGCTGCGCGAGCAGTTCCGCGATTACGCGTTCGCCATCGAAGCGAAGCTGCAGCGCTAGTCGACGTTCCTCGCCGCCATCGTGTGCCACCGCCGCGCGAGCGCGGGCTGCGCGGGCGGCGTCCACCGCGCAAGCAGGTCGTCCATCACCGCGAAGTCGTTGCAGACGAGCACGACGTCGCAGCCGGCGCCGATCGCTGCGTCGGCCCGCGCGACGATGTCGCCCGCCGAATGCGCACCGGCCATCTCGAGATCGTCTGAGAACACGAGCCCGTCGAAAGCCAGCCGCCGACGGAGGATTTCGTCGATCCACACCGGCGAGAAGCCGGCTGGCCGCGCATCGACCGCCGGGTAGATGACATGCGCAGGCATGACGGCGTCGAGTCCCTGCGCGATCAATGCAGCGAACGGCACGATGTCGCTGCGCAGGATGTCATCGAGTGCACGCGTATCGACCGGCATATCGACATGCGAATCGGCGGCGACATGGCCGTGCCCGGGGAAGTGCTTGCCGACCGATGCGACGCCACCGCTCTCGAGTCCGCGCACGAGCGCGCCGGCGAGATCGGCGACGATCACCGGATCGGCGTGGAATGCGCGATCGCCGATCACCGCGCTGGCGCCGTAGTCGAGGTCCAGCACCGGCGTGAAGCTGAAATCGACGCCGTGGTCGCGCAGCTCGCGCGCGATCGTCTTGCCGAAGTCGAATGCCTCTGCTTCGGCGGATGCGGGGTCGGCGTCCCAACGATCCCCCAGTGTGCGCATTGGCGGCAACCGCGTGAATTCGCCGCTGCGAAAGCGCTGCACGCGGCCGCCTTCGTGGTCGACGCCGATCAGCAGTTCGGGACGCAGCGACCGTATCGACGCGGTCAGCGCACGCAATTGCGGCGACGATTCGAAGTTGCGCGCAAAGAGAATCACGCCGCCGACGCGCGGATTGGCAAGCCGCTCGCGATCTCGGTCGGTGAGCGCGATCGCCTCCACGCCGAGCATGATCGGCCCGCGACTGCTCACCGGGCTATCCTTGCTTTGCCGCCTGCCGCATCAGCGCCTTCATCTCACGGACGGCTTCGCGCAGGCCGACGAACACGCTGCGCGAAACGATCGCGTGGCCGATGTGCAGCTCGCGCACACCGGGCAGCGCGGCGACCGGCTGCACGTTGACGTAATTCAGCGCGTGACCCGCGTTGAAGCGCATGCCGAGGTCGCGTATTGCACGCCCGGCAACATGAACGCGGTCGAGCTCCGCGACGACCGCGCGGCTCTCGGCGTCGCGTCCCTTCGCATGAAAGGCGTGCGCATACGGGCCCGTATGCACTTCGCAGACGCGCGCGCCGACGCGAGCGGACGCCTCGACCTGCGGCAGGTCGGCGTCGATGAACACCGACGTTACGATTCCAGCATCGGCGAGGCGTCCGATCGCGGTCTTGAGCTTACCCTCCTGCGCGGCGACGTCGAGCCCGCCTTCCGTCGTCACCTCCTCGCGCCCCTCGGGCACGAGCATCGCCATCTCGGGACGCAGCGTACACGCGATGCCGACCATCTCGTCGGTCGCGGCCATCTCGAGATTGAGCTTGATGTGGACGAGATCGCGAAGCCTGCGTACGTCCTCGTCCTGGATGTGCCGTCGATCCTCGCGCAGATGCACGGTGATGCCGTCGGCGCCGCCGAGATGCGCCTCGACGGCGGCCCATACGGGATCGGGTTCGTAGGTGCGGCGCGCCTGCCGCAGCGTCGCCACGTGGTCGATGTTCACGCCGAGCTCGATCACTTCACTTCCTTTCGTCATCCTCCAACGCTGCGAGATCCTGCACGACCCGCCTGCTGAAGACGTGCCGCTCCTCGAGGTAATGATCGAGGATGCCGCGCATCAGCCGCTTCGCTTCGGCGGCGATGTCGGCATCGGGATAATGCTCGTCCGCCAATGCGATCAGCGTGGCGCCGCGGACCACCGGCCACGACGCACGCGGCTCGGCGGCAAAGCGTTGCGGGCCACGATCGAAAGCGTAATGGTAGCGCTCGCCTGCTTCGATCGGCGCGCCGCTTGCGACATCGTGCGTGAGCGTCAGCGCATAACCGAGCTCGGCGAGCAACCGCAACTCGAAATGGCGCAGCGTCGTCGCCTGTGCAGCGGGCGTTGCATCGGTCGTCAGCGCACGTAACGTCGAGGCGTACTCGTGCCACAGCGCCTGATGCGGATCCTCCCGCGCGAGCAGCTTCAGCAGCAGTTCGTTGAGGTAGAAGCCGCACAGGAGTGCCGCACCGGTCGGAAGGGGCAGGCCGCCCTGCCACTCGGCCCTGACGAGCGTCTTCAGCTCACCCGCACCCGCCCACGACAGCACGAGCGGCTGGAACGCGTGCAGCACACCGCGCATTTCGGAGCGCGGTCGCTTCGCGCCTTTCGCGACCATTGCGACGCGGCCGTACTGCTCGGTGAACGCCTCGACGATCAGGCTCGTCTCGCGGTACGGATACGTGTGAAGGATGAACGCGGGCTCGTCGTCGCGGCGGTCGCGAAGTTGGCGCAACTTAAAGACCTCCGTTCCCGGACACGGTTACGAGGCGCCGCTAATACCCCAGCCGCTTCAGCATCGCATCGCTGTCGGCCCAGCCGCGCTTGATGCGCACCCACACTTCGAGGAATACCTTGCCGCCGAAGAGCGCTTCCATGTCGTGGCGCGCCTGCGTCGCGATCGCTTTCATGCGGCCGCCGCCCTCGCCGATCAGGATTGCGCGCTGGCTTGCCTTGTCGACGTAGACGGTCGCATGAATGCGCCGCAAACCGCCTTCGAGCGCGAAGCTGTCGATCGCCACGGCGGTGCCATACGGTACTTCGTCGCCGAGCTGGCGGAAGATCTTCTCGCGAATGAACTCGGCGGCGAGGAACCGCTCGTCGCGGTCGGTCACGTCGTCGTCGGGATAAAGCGCCGGTCCCGGCGCCAATTGCTCGGCAATCGCGCGCTTCAACGCATCGAGATCGGTGCCGCGCTCCGCGGAGATGGGCACGATGGCCGCAAAATCGCGCAGCGCGGCAAGCTCGGCGATGCGCGGCAACAGTGCCCGCTTGTCGGCGAGCGCATCGATCTTGTTCACGGCCGCGATCGCCGGCACGTTGCGCGGCAACAGGTCAACGACGTCGCGATCCTCGTCGGTGATGCGGGCGGCGTCGATGACAACCACGATCGCGTCGACGTCGGCGAGCGCGTCGCGCACCGTGCGATTGAGCCGATCGTTGAGCCGCGACCGGTGACGGGTCTGAAATCCGGGCGTATCGACGAAGACGAACTGCGCGCCGGGCTCGGTCAGGATGCCCGTGATCCGATGACGCGTCGTCTGCGGCTTCTTCGACGTGATGCTGATGCGCGCACCGACGAGCGCGTTCAGCAGCGTCGACTTGCCGACCGACGGCCGGCCCGCGATCGCGACGTGGCCCGCGCGATGCGGCGCATCGTCAGCCATCGCGGCGCCCTTTCGGCAACAGTTCGAGCGCCTGCGTCGCCGCGTCCTGCTCGCCCGCACGGCGGCTTCCCCCGGTGCCGCGCGTGACGATGCCGAGATCTGCAATTCGGCACTCGACGACGAATTCCTGCGCATGCGCCTTTCCGCTCGTCGCGACGATCTCGTAGACGGGCTCCGGCAGTCGCCGCTTGTGCAGCGATTCCTGCAGGCGCGTTTTCGCATCCTTGCCGAGGCGCGACGGATCGGCGTCGCGCAGCATATCGCCGTACGCGGATTCGATCGCGGCGCGTGCAGCCGAGAAACCGGCATCGAGGAACACGGCACCGAAGACCGCCTCCATCGCATCCGCGAGAATCGAGGCGCGGTCTGCGCCGCCGCTCTTCAGCTCGCCTTCGCCCAGGCGAATCTCGGTGCCGAGCGCGATGCGCCGTGCGACCTGCGCCAGCGTGTCCTCGCGCACGAGATGCGCGCGAGCGCGCGTCAGTTGTCCTTCCGGCGTATCGGGAAAGCGCTCGTAGAGCGACAGGGCGACGACGAAGCCCAGCACGGCGTCGCCGATGAACTCGAGCCGCTCGTTGTTCGGCGTGCCGTAGCTGCGATGCGTCAGCGCCTGCCGCAGAAGATGGGGATTCGCGAACGCGTGCGCGATGCTGACGCGCGCTGCGCCGCCCGCGGACGTGTCGTCGAGGCTTGGTTCGCTAGCCGCGGGACGAGCGCGCTTCGAACTCGAGGAGGATGCTCGCATTGCCGATCATGTGCAGGACCTTCTGCCATGCCAGCGTCGCGACGATCGCGTTGCCCTCGCGACCCACGGTTACATCGCCCGCGTTCACTGAATCGACGTAGTCGGCGGAAAGGCGGCGATCCATCGAGCGGCGGATCTCGTAGGCCGTCGGATTCTGCACGTCCTGCATCGTCAGGTCGAGCGCCTTCTGGACGGTGAAGTATT
>Ga0157370_10008638_pt1 | contig 10965 bp, 12 predicted proteins | sample C35metaG_FD_113463 | JGI IMG/M metagenome (GOLD analysis project Ga0157370, IMG submission 113463) | Corn rhizosphere microbial communities from Kellogg Biological Station, Michigan, USA - C3-5 metaG | ecosystem: Host-associated > Plants > Roots > Rhizosphere > Soil | place: USA: Michigan... | reverse complement strand
ACAGTCGGGGCAAAGGTGGAGCAAACTGGGTGCTCAGAATATACTTAACTTAAGAGTGACTAAGAAAAATAATAGCTGGTCAAAAATTGTGGCTCTTGCCAAAAAAGAATTGATAAGACACGCAGCTTAATTTCGAAAATTTGAAATACACCCACAATTTGTTAGTATCATTTATAGTCTTGAAAAATGACTAAATTTGAGCAGTATCTAATTCAAAAAATATGGCACAAAATATTTCCCAGGAATTTACTCAACTGAATGAGCAACAGTTGGATATGTTACGGTTGTTTAAAAGCCCGATGCCTGATTCCGATTTTAAAAAAATAAAACATCTTGTTGTAGAATTATTAAGTAAGAAGTTGGATAATATTATGGAAAAGTGGGAAATCGAAAACAACATTACAGAAGATATCTACGAAAAGTGGAGTAAAGAACACAGGCGTGTATCATATAAAAAGACTGAATGAAGATCGTTCTTGATTCTAATGTTTTGCTTGTTGCTATTGGTAAAAGAAGTCGTTACCGCCCATCTGGCAAGCTTTTTTAGAGAATAAATACCAACTGATAATATCGGAAGAAATCCTTCATGAATATGAAGAGGTTATTCAGGATTTTGGTGCTCCTGGTGCAGCAAAGATCGTCATGGAAATATTTACTGAAGCCGCCAATATTGATTACAGACGAATTTATTATACCTGGAATGCAATTACTGTTGATCGTGATGATAATAAATTTTTCGATGCTGCTGTTGCTGGAGTTGCCGATTATCTCGTTACTAATGATTTTCATTTTAATGAAGCAAAAAAAAATTCTTTTCCAAAAGTCAATATTATTTCTGCTTCACAATTTCTTGATTTGCTTTCGTCGATGAAATAATTTTCGCAATAACCAACCGTTATCTTTCCTTTATCTAACAAACCTCGCTTTATCCTTCTTTATTTTTTCACTAAACATCTGGTTGAATTTTTCATTGGCTCCTTTCATAATAATGATGAGTGAACCATGTTCTCTTGCATAAGGATGGGTAATACTATCCCATAAAATAACAGAAGAAAAGTCCTTTAAAAAATCATGTTGCATTTCCTTTTGATCATCAGTAATTAGAAGCAAATTATCAACATACAGACTATCAGGAAGCCAATATAAAAAACTGGCATTATTACTATAAACCATGGGAAGATTGTACTTTTTGCCATAATAATTTATGGCACCAGCTTCACCATAATTATCAGCAAAAATAAAGGTGTTCTTTTTTTCTTCTTCTGTCAATGATGCATAAGCTTTCACTGTTTTTTCGGCCATTTCTTTCCAGCCAAGCATGTCACCAAAATCTTGTGGCAAAGGATGATCTTTAAGGTCTTCCCATTTTAAGAATCCTGTTTTTTCGATGTGTTTTCTTTTGTAATATGCTGCCAGTTTTTCGGGTTTATATATTGGCAAATACAATGGAACTAAAGTAATTCCCAAAGCAAAAGGAATAAGGATAAAAACAAACTTCCAAACGCTGGAATGTTTTTCAGCAAAGCGTTCGAGCTGTATTGCTCCAAAGGCAAATAAAACAGGGTAAACACCCAATGAATAATAATTTTTCCCCTGGAAATAAAGCAAAATCAGGATCACCAATAAATATGCCCACGCGAAAACCCGGTATTTCCCATTCTCTTTGAAAATAACAAAATACAAACCGGCAATCCAGATAAAAACAACCGGCAAATTCATGAGCAACTGATCTGTCAAAAAACCAACAGGACTTACATATTGCAATTGAAACTGGTGCAATTCACGCATGTGCTCAATTACCGGAAAATGATAGCGAAATTGCCACAAAAGATTCGGAAGAAAAATTAAAAGGCCAATAAGCGAAGCGACATATAAATGCTTGTTTAAAAAAATTTTCCGGTTTCTTGTAATCAATAGCGCTAATAAAATACTGATGATAAAAAACGCTACTGAATATTTACTGAGCATTCCCAAACCTGCACTAATACCAAAGAAATAGAGGTAAACATTTTTTTGCGTTTGTATAAACTGAAGAATGCAGAATGCAATCATTGTCCAGAAAAATATTTCCAGGAAATTGGGTTGAAATAAAAAATGCACTCTTAAATAAGCGCTGAAAATAAACGCCAGTAAAGCAAGAAATAATGCAAAAACCTTTCCTCCAAAAGAAATAATGATTTTGCCAACAATAATATAAGTAAGCGCACCAAATACTGAAGGCCAGAATTTTAACCAGAACATACTTGTCCCAAACAGATTGGTAAACCATGCAAATACAGAAAGCAGCGGCGGCACTTCCATATATCCCCATGCAAGATGATGCGCCTCGGCAAGGTATAAAAACTCATCACGTTGGGGTTGATAATAACTGTTTTGTAAAATAAAAGGGAGGATAAATTTTATCAGGGCAAAAAGGTATAAAACCTTGTATTCCTTTTTCATGGAAATATTTTTAAAGAAAGCGAATGTATTTTTATTAAAGATTTAAATTCTGTGTACTTCAATGAAGTTGCATGAAACGATACAGTAGCGTCAACTTATAGCATCAAAATCAATATGCCTATACCATGAACTATTTCGCGCAACATTCAATTCTTCGAAAGAAAAATTTCCTGCTTTTTATTCTATTCGAATCACTTCCTGTAAAATCTGAAATTAACCTGGAAATTCCATGTGTAACAATAATAAAAGTCAGCTCAAAATCTACACCATCATAATCATGCACAATGCGGTTATGCATTCCCTTAATCTGAAGCCAGGGAATTGCAGGATATTTTTCCTTTGTAGTATTACTCACTTTTGAAATGCGATCACCAATTGTGGCAATCAAAAGAAGAGAAGCATTAAAATGAAGTTGGTCTTCAGACTCGAAAAATTCAAGAGCGTTAAAAAAAGGTGACCTATAAATGGTAATTTTTTCCGCAGCCTCAAGCGATGTTAACAAATAGATCAAATCATTTTCAGGATGCTGTTGCATATTTAACATCTTTTAGGGCTCTGAAAAGAATGATCGGCTCTGCGAAGTCTTTTAAAACAATATCAACAGGAACGTTCAATTGTGCTTCCAAGAAATTCTTGAGCGCTATCCGGGTATCATAATCAAGCTTGTTTTCAATTAACAGATCAATATCATTAAAACGTTCACCTCTGGCAAAAGAGCCAAAAACTCCTATCCGATTGAACCCAAATCGGGCAAAGACTTTTTGCTCCCTAAGAAATTGCTGTAAGCTGTTAAAATCCTGAATCATAATCCTGCAAAAATATTTAATTTTTACTGCTTCATAAAAGTAGGGTTATCACTCCTTACTTACTTCAATTCTTTCATGATTTCCTCCACTGCTTTTTCTATCTGCGGATCTTTATCATTCATCCTGTCTTCAAAAGTATTTTTTACATAAATATCAGGAGAAACTCCGGTATGCTCCAGGTTTTTCCCATCCAAAGTGAAGCAGCCCCATGAAGGCAACATTACTGAAGAGCCATCTACCAATGATTTCGTGCTGGTGAAGATGATCCAATGATAGGTGTCTGTTCCAATTATTTTTCCAAGCTTTAATTCTTTAAAACCTGCAGCGGTCATTTCAGCATCGCTTAAGCTTTGTTCATTTACCAATAAAATAATTGGTTTGGCGGCAGGAGCAAAATCAGGCTGCGGACTCATTTTGCCATCTCTATATTTCCATTGTAAATAAGGGCGCTGCGATAAAAACTGCAACACTTTATCGTGTACGTTTCCACCGGTATTATAATGCAAATCAAGGATTAATGCTTTGCGTTGATTGATAGAATCAGAAACCATTTTCAGTTGAAAATCTTTTAAAGCATCGGTGCTCATGTCTTTCATATAAACATAACCGATTTGCCTGTTGCTCAATTCGTCAACGCGTTTTCTATTCCCCTCAATCCATTCATCATATAAATGGCATTGCATGTCATTTGGTGTAGCGGGATGAATTTTTACATCAAAAGTTTTTGCGCCACGTTTGAACATAAGTACCATTTCATCCGGTTTTTGCGAATGCATAAAATAATATTCACGGCTTTGATCGGGATCAATTTTTACACCATCAACGCTTATCAATTCATCCCCTTTTTCAATTTTATTTTCTGATATATCTGCAACTCCCTCTTTAATTACGTAATCCACTTTATATGGATTACTATTGTTGAAAACCAGTCCTGGAGTGGCTGTTGTTGTTTTATAAAACGTTTTTTCATCATTACCAAAAGTAGAAAAACCATAATGAGAAGTATTTAATTCGACCATCATATTGTTTAATAAAACGCGGAAATCATTTCGTGTTTGCAGTTGAGGTAGGAAGGCTGCATAGCGATCACGGATATCCTGCCAATTCACTCGATTAAAATTTTCATTGTAATAATTCTCCTGCAAATCGCCCCACGCTTCGTAAAACATTTGATTAAATTCATCATTCAAATTAGTGGTAAATGGAAAACTGATATCCACTTTATCAATCGAATTTTTATCTACATCCAGCTTACTGATATTGCCTTTGTTTAAGACATAATGATGATCTTTATAACCTTTGATATTCAAATCATTTCCATCCGCATCTTTTACTTTTTCTGTCTTTGTTTTTTCAAAAGGTTCTAAAGTTAATTTCCATAAAGCCGGTTTTCCATTCTCATGATTTGAAATAAAAAATACAAAAGTTTTGTCTTCATTTTTTATTACAAACAAATCTGACTGATCACCAAAGTCAGGCCCAATCTGCTCTATACGCTCCATCATATCACGGAAATCAATTTTTATTTCTGGTTTGGGCGGTGCCGTGCTTTTTGCTGTTTCAGATTCTTTTTTCTCTTTTAATTTCTTTAAATTCTTCTTTTTTGTTTCCTTTTTGGTTGTATCAATTTTTGGTTCTTCTTTCTTTTTTACAAATAAAGAATCAAACATATCAGAGCGATAAGGTTGTTCGGTTTTTTGTAAAGGCATGCGATACATCTTTTCATTTTCGGCGCTATAAGGATAAGAAGGATGTGTCCGGTCTGAAATGAAATAAATATATTTTCCATCGGGTGACCAGAAAGGATTCGATTCAGTAACGCCTGTGTTGGTAATATTAAAAATCTGCTTATCTGCAATTCGGTATAGAAAAATATCCTGCTCAAAATTGCGATGAGCAGTGTACATTACATACTTATCATCAGGAGAAAAATAAGGAGCAGAACTTTCCAATCCTCAGATTTCATCTGTTACAATTGGAGACGATTTCATCGATTTCAAATCCAGAATACGTACTTCATTTGATCCGCATAAATACACCGCTTTTGATTTATCTCTGTTAAAAGTCACGCTGCGACTGTTTTTCGCTTCATTAGTGATTTGCATTTCTTCATTATCTGCTTCAACATCTTTTGTAAAAAGGTTTTCAAATCCTTTAAAAGTTTGACCATACAATAAGGTCTTATTGTCCTTCAACCAAAACACTTCTTTTACTCTTTCCTGCGGTAATGTTTTTATTTCACGAATAAATTTTCCTTTATTATCAGATACAAATAATTTTCCACGCGTAACAAAAGCAAGCTTTTTCCCATCGCCTGATAAATCAAAATTGGAAATGTTTCCACTCACCTCCATATTTTGAAATGCAGATAAAGTGTTGTTTTTATAAACCTGCAAAGGAATTTTTTCAGTTTGTTTTGTATGGATGTTATAGGAGTATAATTGAAAATCTTTTTCAAACACTACTTTATCTCCTGCCGCATCTACAAAAGGATTGAAGATCGACGTTTCAAAGTTGGTGAGTTGAATTTTTTTGCCGTTTACAAAAGTGTACAGGTTATATTGCCCGTTTGCTTCACCAGAAACAAAATAAATATTTCCGTTTTTATCAACCGTTGCCCACATATCTTTTCCTTTCCAATCAGTGTATTGTTTGTATTTTTTTGTCGCAGGATTATAGGATTGAATATCCGGATTGAATGGGCCTTTATATCCGAGCCGGTTTGCAAAAAAGGAGCTTTCAAATGTATCATCAAAAAATATTTCACCCGTTACGGGATCTTCAAAAGCATTGTGTGTGTAGTCAAAATTGTTATTGCTAAAACCCGAAAAGGCGTACCACCATTGATGTTCACTTTATAAGTTGACATCCGGTCATAGCGGTTAGAAGTAAAATAAATGTACTTGCTATCCCACGACCAGGATTCCACATTATCATTTCCCGAATGAAAAGTCAATCGTTTTATATCGCCGCCAATTAATGGCATCAGGTATATATCATAATTACCAAATTGCGAATTACTAAATGCAAGCCATTTGCCATCCGGTGAAACACGCGGATTGGTAGCGATTCCCTGCATCGCAGTTATCTTCATTGAAGTACCGCCATTAGCAGCAGCTTTCCAAAGATCGCCATCATAACTATAGATGAGCGTTTGTCCGTCAGGAGTAAGAGTTGGATAAGAGGCAAAATATGGATTGGCATTTTGCGCTAAAAATGGATCTCTGCAAACAAACAATTGCAAGCAGCAACAATAAAAATTTTTTCATTTAAATAATTCGAAAGATTTATAAGCAAGAAGTAAAAAAATAAAAATAGGAAAAAACTTTCTCTACATTTGAAAAAAATGATGAATGGAATTTCAGCTTATTTGTTTCTTTACTGATCAATCAACATGGCTTAAATTTTTTTCCTAAATTTATAGACATTAAATAATAATAATCATGGAAAAAATTCAAATACTTTCTATTGGCCGGGATCCGTTGTTGCTAAAAAAATTATCCACTTTCATGAATGAAAACCCGCAATGGCAAAGCATGGCAACGGTTGATGATGAAACGGCGATAGAGCTTTTCCATCAGCAGAAATTTGATATTATCCTGCTCATTGATCAGATTGAAGGTGAATCCGATAAAAAATTTAATTCTCTTTTTTCTTTCAATAACCCCGATCTTATTTTTATCAGACATGTGGGCGATTCTACTGAAATTCTCGCAAAAGAAATTCAGGAAGCGTTGGATAAAAGAAAGAAACCGGTGAATATCGTGGATGATATTTTTAAAAATAAAAAAGAAGAATAGATTCCCCAAACCTTGAACCTTCAACCTTGAACCTTCAACCTTGAACTTTCAACTTTGAACCTTCAACCTTCAACATCGCACCTTCAATCTATTCCAACTCTTCATCACTAAACGATTGTGAACTAAGATTGATCATGCTTCCCATCAGGTCTTTAAACTCTATTTTTCCCTCCAATACTTTTTTACTGATCAAAGAAAAAGTAGATAAACCATGTAATACAAATTCCATTAATAAAGCATTTTCTCTCGCACTTGCATTGGAAAAATGTTTTTTTACCAGGCCATAAAGTCCATCGACTTTGTAAAGCAATGGAATTTTATCGTCGTCCTTTAAGTCAAAGGAAATGTTCAGTTGATTTCCGGCATCGAACCAGCGGGTAATGGATTTGTATGGATTCTCTTCTACAACAGATTCTCTTGTTTTTCTTTTTTTATAAGCTTCAGGATTCGGGAAATACTTTACAAATTGCGTACGGATGGCTTTTTGCAATAAATTATAAGCCACTTGATAAGGGCCTTCCTGTTCGCCTTCATAAACCAATTCTATTTTTCCGGTAATGGAAGGAATAATTCCGGCAAGATCACTAATCCAAACCTGCGTTTCTTTTTCCTTATTCCTGATGGCACGCCTTTCCGCCGCACTGATTGCATTTTCATAAGCGGAAATAGTAAGCCGGGCAGATACACCGCTTTTTTTATCTACAAATTCGCTTCCGCGCGCTTCGAATGAGACCTGCTCTATCAATCGTTTTACTAAATCGCTTACCTGCACTTTTTTTACCTGGTCGCTGTGGACCGTAGCTTCCTGTTCAGTAATGTATAATGAGTTTTCAATTGTAGTTGGATAATGCGTCAGAATCTGGCTTTCGATCCTATCTTTTAATGGTGTAACAATAGCGCCCCGATTGGTATAATCTTCAGGATTTGCAGTAAATACAAACATAATATCCAATGGCAATCTTAATTTAAAACCCCTTATTTGTAAATCACCTTCTTCTAAGATATTAAATAAAGAAACCTGGATCCTGGCTTGCAAATCCGGCAATTCATTGATCACAAATATGCCACGGTTGCTTCGTGGAATAATTCCATAATGAATTACTCTTTCATCTGCATAACTCAGTTTTAAATTCGCTGCTTTTATCGGATCAATATCACCAATCAGATCCGCAACGCTTACATCTGGAGTTGCTAATTTTTCTCCATAACGGTCACTTTTATGCAGCCATGAAATCGGCGTATCATCACCTTTTTCTTTTACCAGGTCACGGGCATATTTGCTCAAAGGTTTGAAAGGATCATCATTCACTTCGCTGCCTTCAACTACCGGGATATACTCATCCAGCAAATCAACCATTTGTCTCGCCATACGGGTTTTTGCTTGTCCGCGCAATCCCAAAAAAAGAATATTATGCCGCGATAATAAAGCCCTTTCCGTATCCGGAATTACTGAATCCTCATAACCGATAATGCCGGGAAAAGTAATTTCTTTTTTGCCAATCTTTTTTATCAGATTATCACGTAATTCTTCTTTGATGGATTTTGATTTGTAATTAATTTCTTTTAATTCGCCGAGCGTTTTTATATTTTCGATGTTCATGTTATTTTTCTTTATAAAACTTAATTCCTTCAATAAAATTGAAGTCTTTCTTATTATCGGTGTAAAGGAATAGATCCTGTTTTATTGCCGTAGCTGCAATAAGAATCGGAAATTTTCATATCATTTTGAATGAATATTTTTTATACAATGAGAATGCTTTCTCCGATATTTCTTCATCAACTAAAGCTATTTGATAATATCGTAACACTTTAAGAAACTCTGCACGCTGCTTAATATTTTTTGCTCCATTAAGTAATTTGCAAGCTGTAATTATAGAAACGCAATATCTTCCTTTTAGATATTCTAAATTGGCTTCCTTAATTTTATCGCCTCTATAAGCTTTGATTAAGATGTCAGTGTCAACTAAGACGGACTCAAAGATCACCATGATTCTTCTCTTAATTTTCTTGCATCAATATCAAAATCTTTCCATTTACCAAATAAATAGGTGTGATCAATATAAATAGGTGTGATCAATCTTTTCTTTCTTTGTTTCTTGTTTGATTTAGAAACTTTTTTTTGTGGCTTAATATTTACCTTTTCTATAACTGAATCAGTATTCTTCTTCAATATTGGTAAAGCGTTTCCATTCGTCCTCTTTGATACGATAAAGTCCTTCTTTGTTTCTGATGATTTTCCCGCCTTCTTTTTTTCAATACTACCTCCTAATTTTCCCACTAATTCTGTAACCAGTTCAGTAGAATCATCGGGCACCAAAAAAGTAATTTCTTTCATTTTCATTTTTTATTGAAGTTACAAACTTATTTTAATCAATAATCCTAACTAAACATTCTAAACCCTCTAAATTTTCTAACCCCAATAATTAAATAATTCAATAAACCGTTTTCCTCTTTCCACTTTCAAAATCTTTAAAAATAAAAGCACCCAATCTATCAAGAGAAGCAAAGAACGCTTTGCCATTATTAGTTTCTGTAAATTCTGTTACAAATCTTTGCAGATAAGGATCGCTGGCAATCATAAAAGTAGTGATGGGAATTTTGATTTTTTTGCATTGTGCAGCCAGATTCATACAACGGTTTAAAATTCTTCTGTCAACGCCAAAGCTATTTTTATAATAACGCTTTCCTATTTTCAAACAAGTTGGTTTTCCATCAGTTATCATAAAAATTTGCTTGTTCGGATTTTTTCTTCTGCGCAAAATATCCATGGCAAGTTCCAGTCCCGCAACTGTATTCGTATGATATGGCCCAACCTGTAAATAAGGAAGGTCTTTGATTTCAACCGTCCACGCATCATTTCCAAAAACAACAATATCTATCGTGTCTTTTGGATATTTTGTAGTAATCAATTCGCTCAAAGCCATTGCTACTTTTTTTGCAGGAGTGATTCTGTCTTCACCATATAAAATCATACTGTGCGAAATATCAATCATCAAAACGGTGGAAGTTTGTGCCTTAAAATCTGTTTCACGGATTTCCAAATCATCTTCCTGCATCATAAAACTTTCTGTGCCGTGGTTTATTTGCGCATTGCGGATTGATTCTGTAAAATCAATTTGTTCCAAAGTGTCCCCAAATTGAAATGGCCTTGTCTCCGGATTTATCTCGTCGCCATTCCCCGGTTTGAATGTATTGTGATTGCCGGATTTTGTTTTCTTTAATTTACCAAAAATCTCTTCAAGGCTGCGTTTCCTGATTCCCTGTTCCGTTTTCGGCGTAATTTTTATTTCTCCTTTCTGTTTATCTTCATCAATATATCCTTTGTCTTTCAAATCTTCGATAAAATCGCCCATTCCATATTCGTTGTTTGTCAGGTCGTATTCTTTATCCAGTTCTGTGAGCCAACCCAAAGCTTCGCCCACATCACCACTTGTGTAGGTAAGCAATTGCATGAAAATGTCCAACAGGTTTTGAAAAGGTGTTTTATTGTTTTCCTTTGGGTCGTATTTTGAAAAATGATGTAGTCGCATTGGGTTGAAGGTTGATTGATAAAGGTTGACTGTTGAAGGTATTAGATTGAAGATTGTAGAGCTTTAAACTATTAACTTTCAACTTTAAACTTGTACTGCAAGTTACTCAACAAATATTTTCCCCAAAAACTGCACACTGTTAAAAAATAAAAGCAGAAATGAGTTTTTCAATAAAAGCATTGGAGAAAGTCTGGCCGGCTAAAGCACAAAAAAGGAGCAACGATGGTTACTCCTTTTGTAATTTTTTTATGTACTTGGTAAAATTTATTTTTTACTTCCGTGTTCATCAGAAACGGTCAGTTTATGGCGCCCTTTTTTTCTACGGCTTGCCAAAACTTTACGGCCATTTGCGGTTGACATGCGCTCCCTGAAACCGTGTACACTTTT
>Ga0157370_10008636_pt1 | contig 10965 bp, 8 predicted proteins | sample C35metaG_FD_113463 | JGI IMG/M metagenome (GOLD analysis project Ga0157370, IMG submission 113463) | Corn rhizosphere microbial communities from Kellogg Biological Station, Michigan, USA - C3-5 metaG | ecosystem: Host-associated > Plants > Roots > Rhizosphere > Soil | place: USA: Michigan... | reverse complement strand
GTGGTAAAGGTTAAAACAATCCAGGTCCAGTTCAATATCCGATAAATGACAAGCCATTTGTTGAAGGATAGCTGATGAGAAGGAATTCATATTCCGAACGGCTGTCCTGGCCACAAATGCTTTTACTTTGATTTTTTTTGGAGAGTTTTGTACGCTAACAAACTGCGTCTTTCGACACGGAGAATTTTGTTTCAGGTTGCTTGAAAGGTGTATCACGAGTATGGGATTTTTAATATTCAGGCGAGCAGCAGCCCAACCAAGATTGCCCATTTTTTCCACTCCAGGAAAAAAAGAAAGGAGGTAATTAAGGCTCTAAATAATAAATTTAGGGATGACTAAGTAGTTTCTTCTAGTACACATTGACCGTCTTCGAAAGATCGACGTAAAGCGTCGACAATTGTTAAAACCCTGGTAATTACCGGGCTTTTTTATGCCAATACTATCCCAATTGGGCAAGTTTGGACGGTCAAAATGAGATTCATCATGATCAAAGATGTTTGTGTGCCCTATTTTTAATTTACAAAGATGAAACAGGTTTTATTATCAAATAAGCAAAGAACTCGCGTGATGACAAATAATTACCTCGAGTTAATACGGAAACAAATAAACGATCCACCTTAAACTTTTAATATCATGGTACACTACATCAACCCAGGCTTTAAAGGAAATACACATTATGGTAATATAAAGATCCTTCATGGCACCCCACCAGCCCCTCCTTCTGAATCCTTTTTCCCCTGCAGCCTGGATAACTTCCCGATCGGTTTCCTTCTTGTCGATCCCGGTTTTAATATAATTTCATTCAATGCTCCCGCAGCCGGTATAATTAAAGATATCTGGGGAATAAAAGCCAACGAAGGAGAAAACCTTCTGAACGCTTTTCAATCCGCAGATAAAAGAGCCTATACCAGGTATTTCAAAAAGGCTTTAATAGGAGAGATCACAAGAGAGGTCACCATGTTTGAGAAGGCAGATCGATCCTGTACTATTGATATAAGTATCCATCCCATAAGGGAAAAAAATGGGATATCCAGCATTTGCTTAAGTTTTGAGGATATAACCGATAGAAAAAAGGCTGAGTTGCATTTAACTAAAAGTAAAAGATTATACCAAAACCTTATTGAAAGTATTCCTGGTGTTTATTGGATCACTGACATTAAAAAGAACAAGATTATTTATGTTAGTCCTTCTTATGAATCAATAGTTGGAAGAAGCTCGGAAGACCTTTATAATAAAAAAACGGAATTCCTTCAATGCATTCACCCCGAGGATCGGGCTGGGCTTATTAGCAGTTATAAAGGCAGGGAAGGCAAAATGAACTCCAGCTACCGTATCATTAAGCCAGGGGGTGAGATAAGGTGGGTAATAGCCAAATCATCAATTTCAATAGAGGAAGGTCTTGCTATCGAATATGGCTATGCGCAAGATGTTACAGATCAAAAGATCAACGAAAAAAAATTAAGGGATAGCCAGGAACGGAATGAAAGGCAAATCATCGAAATTACCCTGGCAGCACAGGAAAAGGAAAGGAATTTTTTAGGCAAGGAATTGCATGATAATATAAACCAGATACTGGCCACGGTGAAAATGTATCTTGGCCTGGTGGGCAAGGAATCTTTTAATGATGCGGAACTTATTGCTAAAAGCCAGGAATATACAGTGATGGCCATGGAGGAAATCAAAAAACTTGCCTATTCACTGGTAGATCCGTACATGGAAAACAAAAATCTGCTGGATGTCATCGAGGATCTTACAATAAGAATGAATATAAATAAATCAATGCAATTTAGGTTCCTGAACGATCTGCAGCCTGGGGTGATCCTGCATCAAAAAGTAGAGCTAATGATCTATCGGATCATCCAGGAGCAGGTAAATAATATTTTAAAATATGCGAAAGCAACTGAAACCGTCATTCATTTATTGGGAAAGGAAGGCCGTATATACCTCATTATTTCTGATAACGGCTGCGGTTTTGATACGAATATAAAGGCACGCGGTATTGGGTTGCTCAATATTAAGAATCGCGTAGAGCATTATTCTGGAAAAATGAATATTGTATCTGCACCCGGAAATGGCTGCGTTCTTGAGATCAGCTTCCCACAAAACTTATCATTACCTGTGGATGCTGAAATTATAGATCAGTTGAATTGATGAAGCCGTACAGGGAACCCGCCGTTTCCTTTTTCAGGATCGTCATGCTTTTCCCTGCCTGGTGATACTCTCCTATTTGCGCAAAATCCAGGATCTCGTCAAGATAAATACAACAGGTCGGTAATCCCATTCTATTCAGCAAATCTTTTAAAAGGATGGCCGAGGACTTGAGATGACCAAGGTTATAACAGTCCAGCCCCAGTTCTATATTTGATAAATAGGAAGCGATCTGTTTTATCATAGTAACGGAAAAAGAATTAGACTTACGAACCTCGGAACTCGCTTTATTCAAATAACTATTACCGGTTATTTCTGAAGAAGGGATCTTATTCACGGGTACGGTGGGGGATGCCTGGTCACTGTTTAAGCAGAGGACCTGGTTCAATTTGCTGTTAAAATGTATCATAAGGATGAATTAGAGATTAAAAACGGGACAAACGGACAACAATAGTATTTCATGTATTCGACGCGGGGAAAAAAACGGTAGTAATATTTCTGGAAGTAGCTAAAGAATTTACTGATCGCTAAGTAGTTTCTTCTAGTTTGGCAGGGGGAATAGTCAAAATAGTGCATGGTGAATGGTCAATGGTGAATGGTCAATGGGATTATTCTATTTTTGTGGCCTTAATTAGTTCTACTGAAAAAGTACTGTATCATTTGTTTATTTAGCTGGCTATTGGTCGGTCAAACTTCAGCACAGGTTGCCGTTCCTTATTTCGGAACACAAACGCTGATCAATGGATATGCGCGTTCTATACAGGGTGAGAATATCCCCTATTTCTCTGTGTACCCAAAATATGCAAGAGTTGCCTTACTGACCCGCTGCACAGATGGAAAAAAGACCATCCAATGGGAAACGGATCCCATACCGGAAAGTACCAATGGCGGGTACGCCTATTTTACATGGATAGCGGCCCACTCTACCGGGACTAACAGCGGTGACAGGAATTTTGATCTCTATGTCAATGACCAATACGCGCTGACCTTTACTACGCATAAAAATAGTTATCCCCCCTACTGGACATTCGGCGGGAATGACAGTACACGGCTTGTATTCGAATTCAAAACAAAAGATGGCGCCAGTGATGCGCATGGCATGGCTTACCTGCGCGTACCACTGTCAAAATATGGTAAGGGCAGATCACTCCGGCTAAAGATCGTTGGACAAAACCAGCAGAGCAATGACTGGTTCATGACCTTCCAGTATTCTTTCAAAGAAAGACTGGACCTGGCGGCGTTACCATTTTTATTAAAGGAGGGTGTGAAAAACAGGCAGCTGGTTAAAATGACGGTTTTACATTTTGGCAAGACCGCAAACCTGGAATTATTGCTGAACGGAAAAGACAGACGGTCCTTCACCATAGAAAATGGCTTCAATGTATTTGAGATAGGTGTAGCGCCGGTAAAAAAGAACAGCAACTTAAAGGTGGAAGCAAGTATGAGCCAGTGGTTGCATACCACTGTAAACCTGTTGCTGAAACCTGTTGTTTACCGCGAGATCGACCTCGTGCATCATTCGCATACCGATATCGGGTATTCTCATATACAGGAAGATGTAATTAAGATACACAATCAAAATATCAGGCGGGCTCTGCATTTAATAGAGAAAACAAAAGATTATCCCGAAGGAAGCCGTTTTATTTGGAACATCGAAAGTTCATGGGCCGTGGAGAATTTCCTGGCTGTGGCAACGGAAGAAGAGCGCAAACAATTCTTTACAGCTGTTAGAAATAAGCAGATCGCTGTGGCTGCCACCTATGCGAATGTACTCACAGGGCTATGCACTCCTGAGGAAATGGAATGGATCACCGAATACTCCAGGTCATTGCGCGACAAGGAAAACATTCCTGTGATGACAGGAATGATGACCGACATACCCGGAATGAACTGGAGTATGGTAAAGGCGCTTGCGAGTAACGGCATACGATATTTCTCTAACGGTCCGAATTATGTGGAATCGATCCCTGGCCACGGTGACCGAATTGGTCATATCCTGGAAGCTAATGGCAACAAAGCATTCTGGTGGGTGTCCCCTTCGGGGAAGGATAGTATTCTGTACTGGACCTGCGGCAAGGGTTATTCCTCCTGGCATGGCGTACCGGAGGGTGGAGTAAAAGATCGTGGTGCGGATAAGATCGCAGATTACCTGGACGAATTGGATTCAACCGGTTATCCTTATTCTATCGTGCAGTGGCGGTATAATATTGTTTCCGATAACGGCCCGACAGATAGTACGATCTCAGATTATGTGCGTGACTGGAATGAAAAGTACGCATCTCCAAAACTGGTATTGGCCAACGTGAATGAACTATTTGAACGATTTGAAAAGCAATACGGCAAAAAGTTAAAAGCCTATAATGGTGATCTTACTCCCTATTGGGAAGATGGCGCTTATTCAACTGCAAAAGAAGAAGGAGATAACCGGTTATTGAGTGAACGTATAACTGACCTGGAGAATTATGCCCGGCAGAATAAGAAGCAGATCGATCCGCAACTGCTTTATCGCGCCAGGCGGGGTGTGGTCATGTTCCATGAACATACCTGGGGATCATGGAACAGCATCTCTGATCCTGATAATAAATTCACCACGCATCAATGGGAATACAAGAAAGGATTTTTGGATTCAGCGAAGTATTATGTAAACAAAATAGAACGGCAACTCTTTCCTGTCGTTACAAAACCGGGTTATGTAGTTGTCACCAATACACTGAATTGGAATAGAAATGGTTTTGTTACGATCGAGTGGCCCGATTCAGTCGATTTCAATTCCATCTTTGATGAGATGGGAAACCGGATACCGATGCAGCGCGATATTAAAGGGAGGATGTGCTTTATGGCCATTTCTGTTCCCGCAAATGGAAAACGAACTTACCAGTTACGGAAGATCGATAATATTGTTTGCGGACCTTTTGAATCAGTGGTAGAATACGAGATCGACAGCAGCACAGGCGCGATACGGCATATGATAGCCAGGAAGAAAGAGTGGGTGGATACCAGTCGTTATAAAGGTTTGCTGCAGGCATTGTATGTAAAGGGCAATGACCCCGGTCATTTCTCTTTATCCCGTTTTAGCAAAGTAGATTTTACAGAAGAAGCTTCTGTATTCCGTACGCAGAAGATCGACGGCACGCTGGAAGGATGCAATTCGGTGAGTTATGAAATAACAGAATTCAGTCATGCCAATTATATACGTTTATCGGTGATCATTGATAAGAAGGCAATACGTGATAAGGAATCCATACATATTGCATTTCCGTTTGCGGTAACGGATGCGCTGGTTAAGATCGGTATCGGAGATAGTTATATATCGCCACCTGCGGGGCAACTGGCAGGAGCCAATAAAGATTTCTTTTCGGTGCAGCGATGGCTGGATCTTTCAGATAAGGACAATGGAGTTACGATCACTTCACCGCAAGGCGCCTTATTTGAGATGGGTGAGATGGTGAATGAGGTGAAGAATGCGAATGGGTATAAGGTATGGAAAGAGGAATCTGTTTCCTCTTCTACTTTGTTTCTCTATGCTTTGAATAATTACTGGCATACGAATTATAAGGCTGATCAATCAGGTACGATACGATTTGATGTATATATTCAATTTCATGGCGCCTTTGATCCTGTTAAGGCGCAGCGATTCGGGTACGAGGTGACGCAGCCGTTGATAGCGGAGTATAGTAAGTGACTCTGTATTTGTCATGCAAGGAGGGCGAAAGTTCGTTGTCGATTGTCATGCCGAGGGAAAAGCTTGTAGGTGGTGATAGAGTTCGATCCGAGGCATCTCATTCAGCTACATTTGTAATTCAATCGAAGTGGTGAATGAGATCCCTCGCACGGTAATTGAATGCCATCTAGAAAATTAGAGGCTCGGGATGACAAACGCGATCGGTTGTCATGCCGAGGGAGAAAGTTTGTAGGTGGTGATAGAGTTTGATCCGAGGCATCTCATTCAGTAAATTCATTAAAAGAATTACCCGTTTGTAAACAGCTCCATGCAAAACTTTATTCTACATTGTGATTGTGGAAATAACAGAGTTGCATGTATACCTATCGTAGGCATATTTATGAAGTTTATATCGTAACAAATAAGAACCGAACTGTATTTTATACAGGAGTTACAAATAACTTACAGGTAAGATTAGCTGAGCATTGGTTTAATCAGGATGATCCGAAAACATTTGCTGGTAAATATAAATGCCATCATTTAGTCCATTATGAGGTTTATCATGACATAAAAGAAGCCATCCAACGAGAAAAAGAGATTAAAGGCTGGAACAAGTACAAAAAACTAGATTTGATCCGAAACAAGAATCCCCTTCTCAAATTCTTAAACGAACAGGTCTGTAAAGAATGGCCACCACTGGAAGAATTTAGGCCAAAAAGGGGCTGAATGAGATCCCTCGCATGGTACTTGAATGCCATCTAGAAAATCAGATGCTCGGGATGACAAACGGGATCGGTTGTCATGCCGAGCGCGAAAGCAGGTAGGTGGCGATAAAGTTCTATCCGAGGCATCTCATTCACTGCATTTTATTATTCAATCGAAGTAGTGAATGAGATCCCTCGCATGGTAATTGAATGCCATCTAGAAAATCAGATGCTCGGGATGACAAACGCGATGGGTTGTCATGCCGAGGGAGAAAGTTTGTAGGTGGTGATAAAGTTCTATCCGAGGCATCTTATTCACTACATTTTATTATTCAATCGAAGTAGTGAATGAGATCCCTCGCATGGTAATTGAATGCCATCTAGAAAATTAGAGGCTCGGGATGACACACAAACAATCCACAATGAAAAGAAGCGCAGGCATACTTTTTTACAAAATGATCCGGGAAGAGTTTCAGGTGTTGCTGATTCATCCTGGTGGGCCCTTTTGGGCAAAAAAGGATGAAGGGGCATGGTCGATACCAAAAGGTGAAGTTGAAGAAAATGAAGACCCTGAAATTGCGGCGAAAAGAGAAGCAGAAGAAGAACTGGGCATTAAGATCATTAAAGAAATGAAAGCGTTGACTCCCATCAAACAAAAAAGCGGGAAATTGGTAATGGCCTGGGCGGTTGCCATGGATATAGATGTGGCTGCCATTAAAAGCAATACATTTGAAATGGAATGGCCTCCGCGTTCAGGAAAGAAACAGGCGTCCCCCGAGATCGATAAAGCAGCATGGTTCACTACAAGTGAAGCAGGAAAAAAGATGATCCCTGCCCAGCTTCTTTTGGTAAAAGAACTGGAACAGTTACTCAAATAAATGCCTGGTCAGTGAACGGTCTCTCCCGGACTGTTTTCAAACTGTCTTTCAATGGTAGAGATCAGCGTGGAAAGATCAAATGGTTTGGGCATGAATTCATTGGCGCCTGAAGTTTTCAGGTCTTTCCCCATTTCCGGATCAGCAGAAAAAAGCACGATAGGCATTCGCTGAACCGAGGGATCTGTCTTGAGATCATGGCAGATCTTTCTGCCATCTGCACCATTCAATGAAACATCCAGCAATAAAAGATCAGGATGGTATTCACCAATAAATGTTCGCACCGATTCCCAATGCGGCGATGTATGAACTTCGTAGTCATACATGCGGAGCATCGTTGACATCAGTTCAAGAATATCCGTGTCATCATCAATTACTAATATTTTCTTCATGGCTGGGGCTACTGTTTTTAACTGTTGATCCTGGTTTATTAATGGTATTATGAACAGGAAGTGATATGAAAAAAGAAGTGCCGTTCTCTTCCGACTGCACCCATATCCTTCCGTTATGTCGTTTGATAATATCCCGTGAAATATAAAGCCCCAGCCCGAATCCTGAGATCGTGCGGGAAGTACCACGGGTCCTGTAAAATCGTTCGAAAATATTCAGTTGTTCATCTTTAGGTATGCCTACACCAAAATCGCGGACCTGTATAGTGACTGTGCCGTCTGATTTTGTTACTGACACCAGTACTCTTTTGCCATCCGGCGAATACTTCACCGCGTTGGAAAGGATATTGTAAAGCACCTGCTCCAGTCGTTGCTGGTCACCGGTGACCATTAATTGCAATGGTTCAGAAACCTTAATGATCCGGTGACTATGGGCGATAAGCTGGAAATTGGCTATCGTTTCATCTATGAACTGATCGATCGGAAATTCCTGCAGGTTCAATTGTAATTGCCCGCTCTGGATCTTCGATACATCCAGCAGGTCACTGATCAGTCTTTCGAGTTTATTCACATTATCATGCGCCTTTTGTACGAACTGTTTCTGTGGCTGCCGGTCCTCTGTATTCAGCAATAATTGAATATAGCCTTTGATACTGGTAAGGGGTGTTTTCAACTCGTGACTGGCGATGCCGATGAATTCATCTTTACGGCGCTGGTTTTCCTTTACCTGCTGCATGAGATTATTGAACACGACGATCAGGGTGCTGATCTCATCCTTGCCTGAGTTGACCACGGCAAGATCGTAGTTGCCGGTCCTGCTAACTTCCTTCATTGTATTGGCCAGTCGAAGCAATCTCTTGGAAATATATTTCTGTAGCCCTATTGCCAGCAATAAGGAGAAGCCAACAGCCGCGACCAACAGGACAAGGGCCAAATTGTATTTCGAACGGATCAATTGCTGCAACTCTGTCAACTCGAGTTGCATTTCAACCCTGCCTAACTTTTCTTTATTTTCTACTATATCCGCACCCACCCAGAGATGATCCTTTTCAAAAAGATAACCGCCCATACCAGAAGGGTATATAACCTGTGCAGGATAACCAGCCTTATTATAATTGGCAAAAAGCCGTCCCTTATTGTCCAGTATTCGTGCATGTAGTATTTCGGGTGACACCTTTCTTAATTCCTGCAGGTCCTGGGTAGCGGCGTCATTATCCTTGAATCGAAGCGGCGCGATATTATTGGTACCTATGACCTGTGCCAATCCCAGCATGGCGTTGACCTTTCTTTGTTTATAGGAATTCACATCGGCAATGGTGAATATACCAAAGAACAGACCCACTACGACAACGCTTGCCACCGTTTGAATGAGTACCAGTTTGTACCTGATCGATATGTTATCCAGATCCAGCAGCATATTAATCTACAATGAGGGCCAGCTTTAATAATTTGGAGCTGACCCGCAACCCGCTTGCCACTATGGCACCCAGGTTGGCTTCGAATTTCAACCGGTTATTTACAACTATAAAATTCAGCGCTGTACCCTGCCGGGCATAGCCATAATCTTCGCTTACCGTTAATGTTCCTTTTGGTACTCTCTCTAATATGGATGGAACAGAGTATGGCAGGTTGTTCGAAATAAAAAGCAGGTTGCAATAAGTGATGTCTTCCAGCCTGCTGAATCGTTTGATGATGATCCTTTTATTCTTGGCAAGTACTGAGCGGGCGATCTCGGAAAGCGGGTTCACCACTGAAGTATTGCCCAGTATCCCTATTGTAAAATTTGAACGAATATTCGCTGTATCCCAGTCGGTATAAAGAATGAAATTATAAATGAAAGCAGCCTTCAGGTCCGATTCACTTCCTTTTTGTGAATAGCTTGTTCGCGCGAACAACAACAAGATCGATATAATGATGGCCTTACTACGCATTAACCTGGTATTCTTTAGTTCCTGTTCGTTATAACGTGATCCCTACTTTAAATAAACCGTTGACGCCTGGTTGTTCCAATACTGTAGAATACAAAGAACCGTCTGCTGTTCGAAAGCCGGGGTCCAGCCATTTATGATTGAATATATTTCTCACTTCAAGAGTAATGGTAATTTTCTTACTGAATAATTCGTGAGAATGAAATACAAAGTTGCAAAGTACATAGCCTGGAATAGTTTTTATAGGATTGGTAGGTTGTCCTCTCCTGTCTCCCACATAATTACCCTGGAGATCAAGGGAGAATAATTCCGGGACATCGAAGGTTGCGCCCAGGTTGGCCTTCCAGTCAGCCACTACCGGCACCTTGCCGGTGTTATCTGTTGTAAGGTTCCTGAAACTAGGGTCCTGGTAAGTGACATTAGAATAGAACGAGAAATTATCCGTAAGCATGTAATTTATCTGGAACTCGGCTCCGTTCACATTGATATTAATGGGGTTCTTATTAATAGTCAGCCCTGAAAGATTGCTGATACTTACAGCATCTCTTAATTGATTTCGGTAAAGATTTAATTGTGCGACCCATTTTGAGGAACCCTGGAAAATGATATTCCCTTCATAGGTGGTTATCCTTTCTTTTTTGATCTTAAAATTACCGCCCGGTGTCTGGTAGATCTCGATATTGGTGGGAGCACGAAAGGCTTTACCATATTGCAATTTAAAGGTCCAGGATTTGGCAGGACTATTCACTATCACAAGCCTTGGACTAAGCGCGTCACCAAAATAATTGTTATGATCAAAACGAAGTCCTCCTGTAAAATTCGTTTTGCCCAGGAGATTGGTAGAGAGATGGTATTGAACAAATGAACCCAGGTTTCTTCTTATGTCGCTCAGGCGTGGTTTGAATGTAGCATTAAGATTAACAACAGTATCCCTGCCGTCGACCAGGTAAATAGTAGTAAAGTCAAAATTGATGGCTCTTGCTCCTCTTTCCACATCGTCCCTGTAATAATCAATGCCAGCGGAGAGGTGGTGTTTGTCAGACGGCGAAAAATTAGCGACCAGTTCTGCAGCCCTTCGGTTTGAATAGGTGGCGATGATGGTTCTGATCATCCTTCTTCCATCAACAGTAACATAGATATAGGAATCTTTGGCGCTTCCTGTTTCGCGAAAGGTTACACGGCTGGTAATGCTCCATTTGTCATTGGGCTTGTAATCATTCTGAAGGAACCAGGTCTTGAGAAAAGGATCATGCATCCCTG
>Ga0157370_10008635_pt1 | contig 10965 bp, 10 predicted proteins | sample C35metaG_FD_113463 | JGI IMG/M metagenome (GOLD analysis project Ga0157370, IMG submission 113463) | Corn rhizosphere microbial communities from Kellogg Biological Station, Michigan, USA - C3-5 metaG | ecosystem: Host-associated > Plants > Roots > Rhizosphere > Soil | place: USA: Michigan... | reverse complement strand
GGGAGTTGAACCCACACGACCATTGCTGATCACAGGATTTTAAGTCCTGCGTGTCTACCAGTTCCACCACCCGGGTAAACACTATAAATAAAAAAAGCAGATAGTACTGCTTTTTTTATTTATTGGAGCGGAAAACCGGGCTCGAACCGGCCACCTCGACCTTGGCAAGGTCGCGCTCTACCAAATGAGCTATTTCCGCAATTATTATAAGAACTAAAAAAGGTTTGCAAAAATAGGGTTTGCAGACTTTTAATCAAAATTTATTTATACTGTGGATTGTATTGAGTGTTCCCGGGTACTTCAACGGTCGGTTTGCCTGTATAACGATGTACATACATTGTATAACAACCGCCAATTATTAACGCAACAAAAACCGCTACCTGGCAATAGAAAAGAAAACGTGAGGTTGAAACCCAACTGTATCCAAGGTCCTTTCCTTTATTATCAATTACTTCTTCGTGTTCCATATTTTTTAATTTGCACGGCAAAAATAACAGATTGATTTGAAATATCATTTTTTGAAGCCAAGAATTTCTGAAAACCTCCTTTTTTTTTCTACGAAATATTCATAAACAATGCTCCCATCAAAGGTTCCGGAAAAATCTTTTAATTTATTTTTCTTCAAATCATCCTTATTTCGTTTTGAAAAAAATGATTTTATAAAATAAAAATGAGCTCTTTGAATTGATTTAAAGGTACTGGAATCATGTTTCATTAATGCCTGGAAACCGGCAATATTATCCAACAAAATTCTGAAAGGAATCTTCCATATCTTTTCTGATTGGGGCAAATTTTTTGCAAGCATCAGCAGGTTGTTTCTGAAATTCAAAAACACTTTTCGTTTATTTCCCATTGGCAAAGTTCCGCCACCAACATGATACACAACAGATGACGGTACAACAAAAATTTTATAGCCCGCTCTTTTCATCCTCCAGCAGAGATCCAGTTCCTCCTGGTGAGCAAAAAATTTTTCATCAAAACCATTTAATTCATGGAAAATGGAAGCACGTACAAACATGGCAGCACCACTGGCCCAAAATATTTCTGCTTCATCATCATACTGCCCTTCATCATTTTCACAATAATCGAACACCCGGCCACGGGTGAATGGATATCCATATTTATCGATCCAGCCGCCAGATGCACCAGCATATTCGAACTGTTTTTTATTTTGATAAGACAAAATCTTTGGCTGGCAAGCGGCGATCGTTTCATCAGTTTCCATCAGCGAAATTACTGGTTCTATCCAGCTTGTAGAAACTTCAACATCGCTGTTCAATAAAATATAATACTCCGCTACCACTTGCTTCAATGCTGTGTTGTATCCCTTTGAAAACCCTTCATTGGCAGGATTTAAAATAATTTTTATGTCCGGATAATTGGTTTTCAAAAAAGAAACAGAATCATCTGTAGATGCGTTATCAGCAACGATCACCTGAAGATTTTTATAAGAAGACGCAATAACAGGTGGAAGAAATTTTTCAAGAAAATATCTTCCATTCCAGTTAAGAATTACTACCGCTACTGATTGAGATAATTTCAATTATTTACTTTTAATAAACTACAAACATAAAAGATTTTACTTCTTAAGTAATGAATATTACGGATAAGATTTAGATTTGACCAATGCTTGGACAACTTTTTAATCTACGTTCGGCACTTGCCATAATTGCTGTTGCTATAGTTACAGGAACTATTTTTTACTCCAACTTTTTATCAAGAAAAATAGAAGTAGAGGAAAGAGAAAAGATCAGTCAATGGGTAGAAGCAAATAAATTTATTGCCTCAGCTCCACAAAATGTTGATCTCACTCTGGCAAGCGAAATTCAACAAAAAAATACCGATATTCCAATCATCTGGACAAACGAAAATGACAGCATTATTGATTCAAGAAATATTGATACCGTTGAAATAAAGTCTTCCACAAACTTTCTTCAAAAGAAGTTGGAAGAATTTAAATCAGCTCACCCTCCTATCATTCTTCAATTGAACAAAGAGCCTTATGTTGCGGACAAATATTATTACGGAGATTCAAAATTGCTCAAACAGATCCGCTACTTTCCGATCGTTCAGCTATTGGTTGTAGCGCTGTTTATTTTCATCACTTTTTATTCAATTTCCATTCGAAACAAATCTACTCAAAACCAGGTGTGGGCAGGAATGGCGAAGGAAACCGCACACCAGTTAGGCACTCCCATTTCATCATTGCAAGGCTGGGTGGAAATGCTTAAAGAACAGGATGCAGATCCAACGATCTCCACCGAAATGGAAAAGGATGTGAACCGGTTAAAACTCATCAGCGATCGCTTTGGGAAAATAGGAAGTTCACCAAAATTAGAAGAACATAATATTGTTGAACAGGTTGAAAAAATGGTAGCTTATATCAAAAGAAGATCAACAGAAAAAGTAAATTTTATTGTAGAAAGCCCCCAGGAAATGATCGTTGCCAAGATCTCCGCACCGCTTTTCGATTGGGTAATTGAAAACCTTTTGAAAAATGCCCTGGATGCGATAAATGGAAAAGGCACCATAACGATCAAAATAAAGGATTTTCCGGACCGTGCGATAATAGATGTGGCTGATAGCGGCAAAGGCATCAGCAAGCAAAATATCCGGAAAGTTTTTAAGCCCGGCTTCACTACCAAAAAACGCGGATGGGGATTAGGCCTTTCGTTAGCAAAAAGAATCGTTGAAAAATATCATCGTGGGCAATTGTATGTAAAATCTTCCGATCCGGGAAAAGGAACTACATTCAGAATTCTTTTAAAAAAATAATTAATCAATCTTTCTTCATCTGTCAACTCAAACCTGAAAGGCGATAAAAAGTTTCACGATCTAATTCTTTGATTTCTCCCGGCGCTATTCCTTCAATAGAAATATCTTCAATTCTTAACCGGATCAATCTCAAACAACGGTGTCTTAAAGCAAGTGCCATCTTTCGAACCTGGCGATATTTTCCTTCTGTAAGTGTAATCAGCAGCCAGGTATGAGGATAGATTTCCCTCCGGTCAGTAGCCCACGGATACAGACTAATGGGCATGCTAACACGAAAAACAGATTCCGGCTTTGCAAAATACTCTTCACCATCTTTTATCCTGATTTTTACACCTTCTTTTAAATGTTCAAATGCCTCATCACTCATTTTATTCTGAAGCATTACCAGGTATATTCTTTTATGAGGTCTTTTATCCGAAAAAATCAATCGTGTCACTGCTTTATCAGTTGTAAGCAACAACAACCCCTCTGAATCTTTGTCTAATCTACCGATAGCGTGAGTACCTTCAGGAAATTCAAAAGAAAGATCACCTAATAACGGAACATCGTGACTGCTGATAAATTGCGAAACCATGTTCGCAGGCTTGTTCAAAATGAAATAACGGTTCATCATTGAAAGCAAAGTAAATCAAAAGAAAAGCCCCGAAAATTAAAACTCATTTTTCCCGAACAAAATTTCTTCTTCATCAAACTTTTCTTTTTCAAATTAAAATAGCCTTTGTCTTTATTTTCAATTAGTCAGTGCAAATCAAAAGAATTACATCAGAAACATCGTATTAGATCCACCATTGAAAATCGCCTTTAAGATTGCATGGTATTGATCACTATCCTTCCTGAAAATCTTTATCCGCCAGTTCGCTTATCAGGCAGGCTACTAAAGAAGTCCAGCCAGTCTGATGGCTTGCACCTAATCCGTTTCCATTATCGCCATGGAAATATTCGTAAAATAAGATAAGGTGTTCATTTTCCGGTTGTTCATAAAACCAACTGTACTTGCCATTTACCCTGCGTTTTCCCTTCTCATCTTTTTCAAATAAACTGATCACTCTCCTGGTCAGTTCATCGGCAACCCGCTGCAAATTCATTTTATTTCCTGAGCCACTGGGGCATTCCACCAACAATTCATCGCCGTAAAACTCGCCATATTTTCTGAGAGATTGAATGATCAGGTAATTGATCGGAAGCCAAACAGGGCCGCGCCAGTTGGAATTGCCGCCGAAAAGATCAGATGAAGAATCGCCAGGATCATATTGAATCGAATAATCTATATTTTCAATCGTTACTGAATAATGATTTTTTTCATGAAATTTTGATAAAGCCCGGATGCCACCTGGCGAAAGAAATTCTTCCTCATTTAATAAATGCTGCAGAATTGTCTTTAAACGTTCCTGCTGAACAAGGGAAAGCAAAATGGTATTTCCTTCAGCCCGTTCTTCATTCGGCCAGAATCGGTCATTTTTGCGCCGGTAATTTTCAAACCAGTTCGTTCTTTTTTTAAAATCAGGCAACAGATCCCGCACTTTTTTTTCTATCGTTGAAACCGCAAATAAAGTAGTAAGCCCGACAATTGATTGAATGCGCAAATGCATGGGAGTCGCATCTGTGAGCGCAAGAATGTCATAGAAAAATTTATCTTCATCGTTCCATAAACCGTACTGATTCAAGGCTTCAGCGATCAGCACAAAATGCTCAAAGAATTTTGTAGCCGTTTCTTCAAACACATTATCAACGACGGCAATTTCCAAAGCAATATCCATCATGTTAAGGGCATACATTCCCATCCAGCTTGTGCCGTCGGCCTGCTCCAGCCGGTGTTTTCCGGGCAGTTCAATGCTGCGGTTAAAAATACCGATATTATCCAATCCCAAAAATCCGCCATGAAAAATATTATTTCCACTGGCATCTTTCCGGTTAATCCACCAGGTAAAATTGATGATGAGCTTATGAAAAATCTTCTTTAAAAAATTAATATCTCCCGTGCCTGTTGTTGATTTTTCAATCCTGTAAACCTGGAGAGCAGCCCACGCATGAACAGGGGGATTTACATCGCTGAAATGCCATTCGTAAGCAGGTAGTTGCCCATCCGGTTTCATATACCATTCGCGCATTATGAGCAACAACTGATGTTTGGCAAAACTGGCATCAAGCATTGCCATCGGAATACAATGAAAAGCCAGATCCCACACCGCATACCACGGATATTCCCATTTGTCAGGCATGGCAATAATGTTCTGATTTTTCAGGTGTTTCCAGTCATGATTGCGGCCAAAAAGTTTGCCGTCATTTACCGGGGTAATCCCATCGCTTGTGGTGAGCCATTTTTCCACATCGTAATGATAATATTGTTTGTTCCAAAGCAACCCGGCAAGCGCCTGACGCTGTATCTTTTTCCTTTCTTCAGTAATATTTCCCGGAAGAATGGCCTCATAATAATCATCCGACTCTGCTTTTCTTTTTGAAAAAATTTCTTCAAAACCGTCCTCAAATGCATTCTCCACTCCTTTATCCGACAACCGCAGATAAATAGTTTTTGATTCGCCGGGGCTGATGCTGTAATCATATACCGGTGAAAACTTGGTTCCTTCATTTCTTTTGCGAAGCGCACCAATATTTTTTCTTTTAATAATGGCGGCATGAAATGCATCCTTTGTAAAAGGCGTCGCATTGGGTTTACCGGTAACTTTTTTAGTGTTCGTCACATTGTCTGTAAACAAACTAATCCTTGGTGGTTGGAAATACAAATAATACGTTCCCAATCTTTGATGCGTGGCTTTAACAGTCGTTTTATTTACAGAGGTAATTACAGGTTTCTCCAATAAATTTTCATTACTTGAACGGTTGTAAAAAAGCAACGTTGGCAACACCGTAATGCCGGCACTTTTTGAATATCGGTTATGAATATTTATCCTGATAAAAATATCCCGGGAGTCTTGCTTCGCATAGGTTACATGCACATCAAAATATTCATTATCATCAAAAAGACCGGTATCGAGAAGCTCATATTCGGGCTCATCTTTCCCTCGTAACTGGTTCTCTCTCTTCAACTGTTCATAGGGAAATTCCTGTTGTGGATATTTGTACAAATATTCCATGTAATAATGCGTCGGGAGATTGTCCAGGTAATAATACAGCTCCTTCACATCTTCGCCATGATTGCCCTGCTTATTGGCAAGGCCAAAGAGGCGTTCCTTTAAAACCGGGTCTTTCCGATTCCACAATGCAACTGAAAAACAAAGATTCTGAAAATAATCAGAGATGCCTGCCAGCCCGTCCTCGCCCCAGAGATAAGACCGGAAATGTGAATGTTCAAAAGGAAAATAATTCCATGCATCGCCGTAATACCCATAGTCCTCGCGAACCGTTCCCCACTGGCGTTCACTTAAATAGGGGCCCCATTGTTCTAAAGGTATTTTTTTATGCGAATTTTCTTCAAGCCGTTGTTGTTCTGCCGTCATTGGTTTTTTATAGCTTTTTAGACCGATTCTCCTACATATTTCATTCCAATGTGGGAAAGCAATGGAAATGCGGCTTATATGTTTGTTTACAAATTTTTGGAAAGTTTGTAATGTAATCTCTTTTACAATAAAGCCTTCCTGCACTTTCCAAAAGGTTGACCAATTCCCGCTCTCTCCTATTTCCCAAATTTCTTCCTCAACAAACTCATTGCGTCTTCCATAGAAGCACTTCCTTTTTCCAAATGATTTTCACGGGAACTTCCGCGCTGGATGTTTCCGGATTTACGCTGATTTCCCTGTTGTGATTGATTTTTAACGGGCGCATCCTGCGTTTGCTTAATGGATAATGCAATACGTTTTCTTATCAAATCCACTTCCAGTACTTTCACCATTACTTTATCATTTAGCTTCAAAACTTCGCCGGGATCGGTAATGTATTTATGTGCAATTTCAGAAACGTGAACCAATCCGTCCTGCTTTACCCCGATATCCACAAAAGCACCAAAGCGCGTAAGATTCGTAACCTGGCCCGGCACGATCATTCCCACATGAACATCTTCAATCGAATAAATATTGGCAAACTCAAATGCCTGCGCCTCATTCCGCGGATCAAGGCCCGGCTTTTTCAATTCCTTTAAAATATCCAGTAAAGTATGAAGTCCTACGCTTTCATTCACATACGACTGAGCCGGTATTTGATTCACTATGGTTTCATTTCCGATCATTTCTTTCACCGCCACTCCTGTATCTTTTGCCATTTGCTCAATCAGCTCGTAAGATTCAGGATGCACGCCACTTTCATCCAAAGGATTGTCGCCATTTTTTATTCTTAAAAAACCGGCACATTGCTCATACACTTTTTCGCCGAGGCGTGCCACTTCCTTCAATTGTTTTCGATTGGTAAACCGCCCTTTTTCTTTGCGGTAGTTGACAATATTTTCTGCAATAGAAGGGCCAATGCCACTCACATAACTCAATAAATATTTTCCGGCCGTGTTAACATTTACGCCAACTGCATTCACGCAACTAAATACCGTCTGATCCAGTTTTTCTTTCAGTCTTACCTGGTTCACGTCGTGTTGGTACTGCCCCACGCCAATGCTTTTTGGATCAATTTTCACCAGTTCTGCCAAAGGATCCATCAGCCTTCGGCCAATGCTCACCGCGCCACGGACGGTGATATCCTGGTCCGGAAATTCTTCCCTCGCAATTTCTGAAGCGGAATAAATAGAAGCGCCATCTTCATTCACCAAAAATACCCGTAAACCTGTATTCAATCCTTTGATAAATTGCTCGGTTTCTCTTCCTGCAGTGCCGTCGCCAATGGCAAATGCTTCAATATTATATTTTGAAACATACTCCCTTATTTTATGTTCTGCTTCATTTATTTTAAAGTTTTTCTCATGCACAAAAATGAGATCCGTTTTTTGCAACTCCCCTTTTTCATCCAAAACCACTACTTTGCAACCGGTTCGATAACCGGGATCAATTGCCAAAATCCTTTTACTTCCCAGGGGCGATGAAAGGAGCAACTGGCGCAGGTTTTCTGCAAAAACACTGATCGCTTCCTCATCCGCTTTTGTTTTTAATGCCATTCTGAATTCACTTTCCAGGCTTGGCTGCAACAAACGGCGATACGCATCTTTGATCGCTTTTTTCACATGGTCTGCCACCTGGTTATTAGCTTTAATAAACTGATCTTCTATTTTTAAAAGAGCGGTTTCTTCTTGCGGAGCAATCGTCATCCTTAAAAATCCTTCCATAAAGCCGCGCATGATAGCAAGCATCCTGTGTGAAGGAATTTTAGAGACCAGCTCCGCAAAATCAAAATAATCTTTGTACTTAATTCCAGCCTCTTCTTTTCCGGTTAAAATCTTGCTTTGAACCATCCCACTTTGTTCAAACAGCTTTCTCATTTTCGCGCGAACGTCCGCGTCTTCATTCACCGTTTCAGAAATGATATCCCTTGCTCCCTGCAAAGCCGCATCGGCATCGGCAACCTTCTCATTCACGAATTTTTCAGCTTCCGTTTTAAGAACAATATTTCCCTGCTCCAGCAGCAATAAAGCCAATGGTTCCAGGCCATTTTCCCGCGCTGTTTGTGCTTTCGTTTTGCGTTTCGGTTTATAAGGCAGGTAAATATCTTCCAGCTCATTCAAGGTACTGGCAGCGCTGAGCTTATCCTGTAAAGAACCGGTCATTTTTCCTTGTTCACTGATCGTCTTTTCAATGAATGCTTTCCGGTCTGCAAATTCCTGTTGAAATTTGGCTTCTTCCTGGATGTGTTGGATTTGCACTTCGTCCAGGGCGCCCGTCTTATCCTTCCGGTAGCGGGCAATAAATGGAATAGTGGCACCTTCGGACAATAATTCTAAAACGGCAATAACTTGTTTTTCAGGAATGGATAATTTTCCTGCAACAGAAGATGAATAGGTCAACATATAAGGTAGAATTCTTCGATTTTTTTAAGGCGCCGAAGGTAAAAAAGTCTTTTTTAATATCCTGTTTAATTTGTTGTTTAAAAAAATTACTAATTTTTGCAATAATATATTAAAGCATTCTTTATATTGATAAATGGGTGCCGGGCGCAGTTTCCAGTGAGTTACCGCAAGCAGAGACGGCGGCATTAACAGTCAGGGTTTTACACCCCGGCACAAAGGAGAACGTCATTGCCGAAGATGCCACTTTAAAATTAAACATCCGAACTTTTACTGACGCGAAGGATTACACGCTTTCAGCCCTCGAAACGCATTTGTAATACAGAAGGTGCTGCTTCCAATGCGCCAAAAGAACCTGAACAGATGGGACTGGATTCTTATCCGTTAACAGAAAATGAGCCGCAAGCTACTGCAAAGGTGGCGGCAGCCTTTAAGACGGAATTTTGGGAAAAAGCGCATGCGATCAAACCCACTACTGCAAGTGAAGGTTTCAGCGTTTTTGGTAGACGGAAAGTGCCATAAGTTTTTTGGTAAGTTGACGGCAACGACCCTAAAGCCTACCCCGGAACCAAAATAAATCATACTCTCAACTCTATTCCCAGTAACATTCCCCTAAATTTGCAACGGTTATCAATCCAACTTTAAAAACAGATTTGCTGGCGATGATGACCGCTGCAGCAGCATGGTTTAACTGAGCCTGACAATTGCAAAAAAGATGGACAAACTACATACGATTTATTATTTTCTTGACGTGGCAGGAACTTTTGCCTTTGCGATAAGCGGTGCCACTGCAGCAAAACAGCGTGGCCTGGACTTGTTTGGGATTTGTGCCATTGCATACACGGTGGCATGTGGCGGCGGAATTATCCGTGATCTATGTATCGGGGCCATCCCTCCGGCAGGTTTAAAGACCTGGTTTTACCTCACTACAGCAATGATAGCTGCGGTAATGACTATAGGTTTATATCCTGTTGTACAGCGGCTTAACCGCCCCGTCTTATTCTTTGATGCTGCAGGTTTATCATTATTCGCAGTAACAGGTGCACAAAAAGCACTTTCCTATGGACATAATGGAGAAGTAGCAGTTCTTTTAGGGGTTATTACAGCCGTTGGTGGTGGAGTATTACGTGATATTTTACTGAACCGGGTACCGGTTATTCTGCAAAAAGAAGTTTATGCATCTGCGGCACTTGTTGGCGCCATAATCGTGGTTTTGGGAGATTATTTAAAATGGGTGCCAAACGACTGGGTTGCCATCATCGCACTGGCAGTTTGTTTCACATTACGAATGTTAGCGCTCCTTTATCACTGGAATCTGCCTTCATTTTCAACCGAAAAGAGTAAGGTGACTGATTTGAAGTGCAGAAGAAAAGAAAAAAACTAAAGGTTAAGAAAACCACAATGATTAATTTAGCATATTGGAATAACAAAAGGTTTTTGCAAAATATCTTAGGGCATTCAGCAGTTGGTAAAGAAGCGTCTTGTACCATAATCAAAAATGAAAATGACATCAAAAAACGATACAGTATTTTTTGCTCCACAACTCCTGATTAATAATGGTGTTCACGATATTTCTTTCTACTCAAAAGCATTTGGTGCAACAGAAAATCTTTGTCTGCGTAATCATGATGGCAGTATCCATGTTGCAGAACTTTCTATTGAAGGAACCATATTTCACCTGCATGAGGTAACAAAATCATATTTCTTCTCTCCCCAAAAACACGATGGCACAACGACGATCATCGGTTTGTTTGTTCCCGATGTAGATCAAGTAATGCAGAAAGCAATAGAAGCCGGGGCAACAGAGGTTTCTCCTGCCCGCGATTATGAATATGGTTATCGTCAGGGAGAAATTGAAGATCCTTTTGGCCATCACTGGCTTATAGAAAAGAAAATCTGATTCTCCTTCCTTCCTGCTTTTGAAAATGAGTTATGGCAAAAAATAATAAGGGGAAATAAGCTTTTTCATATTACCTGATCAGCGTTACTACTCCTTTTTTAATTTCCTGCTTTTCTCCTTCAAACTGGTAAGTGCAAAGCCAGGTAAAAACATTCCCATCTTGTTTTTGATTTTTAAAAGTTCCATCCCATCCTTTAGCAAACTCATTGCTTTCAAACATAATTTCTCCCCAACGGTTATAGATAATCAAATGATACTTTTTTACCTTGCCAAAAAGCAATGGCTTATAAAAATCATTGATGCCGTCATTGTTTGGACTAAAAGCATTTGGCATAAAAAATCCTTTCATACATTCTTTTTGAGTTACAACAACAAAAGCTGTCCCTTTGCAATTATT
>Ga0157370_10008631_pt1 | contig 10971 bp, 10 predicted proteins | sample C35metaG_FD_113463 | JGI IMG/M metagenome (GOLD analysis project Ga0157370, IMG submission 113463) | Corn rhizosphere microbial communities from Kellogg Biological Station, Michigan, USA - C3-5 metaG | ecosystem: Host-associated > Plants > Roots > Rhizosphere > Soil | place: USA: Michigan... | reverse complement strand
TCGGTGCGGCCGTCCAGGCACTTGGCAATGGGGGTGGTCCAGTACCAGATCTTGGAGGCGTAGCTGGCGTCGCCGGAGTGGTATGTCTCGCAGAAGTTCTTGTCCGTGGTCAGCGCGCAGGCCTTGGGATTGGCCGGGGACTCGCCAAAGTACTCGGCGACGGCGGCGTTGGCCTTGGGGCTGGCAATGTAGTCCAGCCACTTGTACGCGCAGTTGGAGTTCTTCGTCTTCGCACCGATCATCCAGGTGTCCGACCAGCCGGTGGCGCCCTCGGAAGGCAGCAGCGTCTCCACCTTGGCGCCGTCGGCCTTGGCAATGTTGGCTCCCACCTGCCAGGTGGTGCCAATCACGGAGGTGCCTGAAGCAAAGGACTGCACTTCCTTCACCACGTCGTTCCAGTACTCACCCACGTGCTTGCGCTGGTCCTTCAGAAGCGCGACGGCGGCCGCCAGCTGGTCCTTGTCCAGGGCGTAGGGATTCTTGATGTTCAGCTCAGGCTTGTGCTTCATCAGGTAGAGCGCCGCATCGGCAATGTAGATGGGCGAATCGTACGCGGTGACCTTGCCGCTGAAGGAGGATGCGCCGTCGAACACGGAACCCCAGGAGGTGGGTGCCGGGGTGACCTTGTCGGTGCGGTACATCAGCAGGTTGGCACCCCAGCCGTGCGGCATGCCGTAGTTCTTGCCGTCCACGGTGTTCCAGGCCTTGTCCTTCAGAAACGGGTACACGTCCGGGTAGTTATTCAGCAGCGACATGTTCACCGGCTGCACGTCGCCGCCGGCAATCAGGCGCAGGGACGCGTCGCCGGAGGCGGAAATGACGTCATACTGGCCGGTGCGCATCAGCGTCACTGCCTCGTCCGAGGTGCCGAACGGCTTGAAATTGACCTTGCAGCCGGTCTCGGCCGTGAACGGGGTGACCCAGTCCACCTTCGGATCGTTGCTACCGTCCTCCACGTACCCGGGCCAGCCCAGGATGGAGACCTGGCCCTCTCCGGCGCCGATGGATTCCTTCAGTGTTCCGGCGGCCGCGCCGCCGCCGGAGGAGGTGCCGCAGGCCGCCAGCGCCAATGCTGCCACGGCCAGGGTCCCGATGACTTTCAGGGAGCTCTTCATGGTGTTTCCTTTCAGGGTGAAATGAGTGATTGCTTGAAGTTCTAGTTGCCGTCGGGGAGCCACACGGCATCCTGGTCCAGCCAGCTGACGGACACTGTCTTCCCCACAACGCTGGCCTCGTCCGGCAGGTCACTGCCCACCAGCACCACGACGGCGGGGCCCCCTTCCAGCGCCACCCTCACCTGCGTGGCGTGCCCCACGTAGACCAGGGAGGTGACGGTGCCGCGCAGGGAGGCGGCGCCGTCGTGCTTGGCAGTGGAGGCGGTCCAGTCAAGGGTGAGGCGCTCGGGGCGGACCACAAACTGCCCGCCGCGCTGGTAGAGGGAGGCGGAAATGTCGGGGCCGAAGAGGTTGGAGGTGCCCACAAAGTTGGCCACGAACGCGCCGGTGGGGCGCTGGTAGATCTCGTGCGCCGTGCCGATCTGGGCCAGCTTGCCGTTGTTGAACACGCCGATCCTGTCGCTCATGGTGAGGGCTTCCTCCTGGTCGTGCGTGACGAAGATGAAGGTGATGCCCAGGCTGCGCTGGAGTTCCTTGAGTTCGATCTGCATTTGCTGGCGGAGTTTGAGGTCCAGGGCGCCGAGGGGTTCGTCGAGCAGGAGGACCTTGGGCTCGACGACGAGTGCCCGGGCCAGTGCCACGCGCTGCCGCTGCCCGCCGGAAAGCTGGCTGGGGCGGCGCTGCATGAACTTGCCCAGCTGCACCCTCTCGAGGGATTCGATGGCGCGCTCGCGGCGTTCGGCCTTCTTCATGCCGCGCACGCGCAGCCCGTAGGCCACGTTGTCCACGAGGGACATGTGCGGGAAGAGCGCATAGTCCTGGAAGACGGTGTTGACGTCGCGCTGGAACGGGGCCTTGCCGCTGACGTCCGCCCCTTCCAGCTCGATGGTGCCGGAGGTGGGCAGTTCGAAGCCGGCGATGAGGCGCAGCACGGTGGTTTTGCCGGAGCCGGACGGGCCCAGCATGGAGAAGAACTCCCCTTGCCGGATGTCCAGGTCCACGCCGTCCACGGCGCGGGTTTCGTTGAATCCCTTGGTGCCGAACGTCTTGGTGAGGTTGCGCAGCCGGATGGCGGGAACCTCGGCGGTGGTTTCCCGCACTCCGCTCAACGTGGTCTGGCTCATGGAATGCGCCTTTCAGTGGTTTCAGTGGTTTCAGTGGTGGATGGTCAGCTGGTTTGTGGCTGTGATGGGGACCACAATGTGGTGCTGAAGCTAAATGCTATTACTTAAGATGTTTTATGTATAGACCCGGTGGCAAAGTGGCCGTTACGATTGTGTAAAGCCCCGATCCCCCAGAAAGGAGGGGCCGCATGTCCCTCTCCCCCCTGGGTGCATCACGGAGCCTGGCCGCAGTATTCACCCCCATCAAGTCCGGCGGGCTGGTGGATGAGGTGTGCCGGCGCATTGAACTGGCCGTGGAATCGGGCCTGCTGGCGAGCGGACAGCGGCTGCCGAACGAGGTGGAGCTGGCCGGCGCGCTGGGCGTGTCAGCCGTGACGGCACGGGAGGCGCTGTCCCAACTTCGCGGCCAGGGGCTCATCCGCACCACGCGGGGGCGCAGCGGCGGCAGCTTCGTCACCGAAAATTCCTTCCCTTCACTGGTTCAGGCCCGCGGGAAGCTGATGGAACTGACGCGCCTGCAAATCACCGATTTGGGTTTGCATTTCCACGCCATTGCCGCTGCCTGTGCCGCCGTGGCTGCGCGGCGCTCCAGCCCGGAGGACGTGGAGTCGCTGCGGAACTACATCCGGCCCCAGCTCGACGACGGCGAACCGGCAACAGCGTTCGCCTGGCGCCTGTCGGCGGCGGAGTTCCTGCTGGAAATGGCGTCCGTGGCACGCTCCGCCAGGCTGGCCCGCGAAATGCTGCGCCTGCAGGCAGACATCGGCACCATGACGCTGCTGCCGTTCTCGGACCCGGCTTTTTGTGAACAGACAGCAGCGCTGAACAGCTCCATCACGGAGGCGATAGCGGACCACGACGCCACCGGCGCCGAGGCCCGGACCAGGGAACTCATCACCTCCACCATCACCTGGCTGTTGGCTGAATACGCCGGCAGTCCGCACTGAAACAATCCGCACCATCGACAAGTAAGGTCACGCTGATGAACGGCAAGGGAGCCGCACCGTCCGCTGCAGGGGTTGGGGAACCTTCGGCCACCACCACTCCCGCAGGGGGCGTTCCCGCAGTCATTCCTGCGGGAGACGTTCCCGCGGGCATTCCCGCGGGGGCCAGGGAGCTCGCTGCCCTGATCGACTCGATTGAGGCGGGGATCGACGCCTGGGCGCAGGCCACCACGGAGTGGCTGTCGGGGCAGTCAAAGCCCACCGGGACGGCCATCGACAAGTTCATCCGGCCCGCGGTGGCCCGCATGCTCCACGAACCGGGCTCGCGGCTGGCCGGCGCCGGATTTGTGGCCGTCACGGGACTGCTGGGCTATGGCCGAAGCTACATTGCCTGGTGGCAGGGCGAGGACTTGGAGCGGGTGGATGCGCTGGCCAACTTCAGCCCGTCCTCCATCAGCCGCTATGTGAAGACGGAATGGTTCAAGGTCCCCGTGGAAACCGGCCGGCCGCACGTCACCGGCCCCTACATCGACCTGCTTTGCACGGATGAATACGTGCTGACCTTCACCAACCCGGTGTTCAGCTCCGGCACCATCGCCGGCGTGGTGGGCATGGATGTCACGGCCCAGACGCTGGAACGCGCCGGCCTGGCTTCGCTGCGCAGCTTGGGCCCCGGGGCCGTGCTGGTCAACGCGGGCGGGCGGGCCATTGTCAGTGCGTCCCCCACGGTGGACGCGGGCGACCTGGTCCAGGCTGCGCCGGAGGCCGCCATCTACCCCGTGGGCCGGCAGTTCAGGATCATCACCCACACCGTGTGAGCCGATCCGGCGGTCCTTTCAGGCGCTGGACAGCCGTTCGTATGCTGCGCACATCTTAAATTGCCACGATTTCAGGGTGTGCGGCGTCGAACCACTGCGCCACTGTAATCTGGCAGTGACATGAGAAATGCCGCGCACATCGTGGGGAAGGAGATGGAATGCCTGCACAGAGGAAGCACCACAGGCCGGCCGCGCAGCCGGCCCCCGAGCCGCCGCCGGAACCGTATCCGGTGCACTCCATCCCCGGCACGTTGCTGGCATCGCGGCTGGTGGGGAGCGGCCGGACCCGCCCGGCGGTGGTGGTCAGCTACAAGTCCGACGCCGGAAAGAGGCGCATCAACGCACAGTTCCTGGCCCAGCAGCTCGGCGACGAGGCGGACGTCTTTGAAATCGCCAACGGCGTGGAAACCCGCAAGCTCCAGGACGGGCTCCCGGAGGACCTCCACGTGTTCGGCACCGGCGCCCGGGTCTATCCCGCAGGCACCGGGTGGGCCGCACGGACTCCCCCGGCCCGGCTGGTGGTGGGATCCACCGACCTGGGCCGGCTGACCAACCAGCTGCTGGGCGACGTGCATGCCGCCGCCCACTCCGGATTCCCTTCCCCGCCGGCCGAAACAGCGAAACCGACACGTGCCACGGCCACGGGGACAGTCCGTGGATTCGCCTCGGAAGACAACAGCCGGGCTCTGGTCAAGCTGTCCACCACGGGAAAGATTGTCACTGTCCGGGCCGAGGACCTGCTGCCGGGCGTGCCGCTCAACTGGCTGCTCACGCCGGGACAGTCCGTCACGGGCCTGCTGGATGAAGGCAACGGCACCCTGGACATCAGCGCACTCCTGCTCAAGCCCGGCTCGCCCATCACCAGCTACAGCGAGGGCGACGTGGCCCTGGCCCGCGTCCGCAGCGCCGGCGCCACCCATGCCATGGTCACCCTGTGGCCCGGCTCCGACTTCCGGATCGGCACCGCGCGCATCTCCTCCAATGAGCTCGATTCCGCGGAAGACCTCCTCACTGAGGGCGAAGTGGTGCGGGTGAGGGTGCTGTATGAAAACGGCGCCGTGGTGTTGTCGATGCTGGACGTGGACGACGACGAACCCATCGTCCCAGCGCCGCCCCTGGTGCAGGGCGGGCCGCCATGGCTTGACCTGGACCGCCCGTACGCCAGCATCTTTGCCCCGCCCGCGGCGCCCCTCCCCGGTGAGCCCAGCGCAGGGCAAGCCGCGGCTGGGACCGGGGCGGCCGGCGTCGTGCTTGAAGTGCAGGAGCCTGCCCTGACGCCGGCGGAACGCAAAACGGCGCTGAAGTCGACGCAGATGGAACTGGAAAAGGCGCGCCACACCATTGCCGAGCTGCAGGACTTGGTGGATAAGTTAGTGGCCACCGACAAGGCCGCCCGGACCCTGCAGGACAAGCTGGCGCAGGAGCAGGCCAAAGCCGACGACCTGGCGCGCAGGCACAACGATGCGGTGCACCAGATCGACGCCTTCAAGGCAGAGCTGGCGAAGACGACGGCCAAGCTGGTGGGGGCGAAGAAGCAGCGGCGGTCGGCGTCGTCCCGTTCGGAATCCAGCCTGGCGGGGCTGTTCGCCGAGCCGGAAGAGCAGTTTGATTTCGAGCTGCGCCACGAATGGGCGCTCATGGTTCCAGCCATGGACAAGGCCGCGCAGCCGCTGGGCGAGTACGTGGTGGGGCCGGGGTTCCTGGCCACGCTGTCCCAGCTGCCGGCGCCGCAGCGCGCCAAGACGCTGCGGGCCGCGGTGGACCTGATTGCCAACCGCGAAGGGCCGCTGCGCAACCGCAAGCCCCACTTCCTGCGCGAAAATGAGGGCGCCCACGCCCCGGCGCGCATGCGCGGCGACGATGTTTGCTGGCGCCTCTATGTGGAGCAGGGCACGGCCGGGGCGCTGCGGCTGCACTACTGGAAGCTGAAATCCGGCGGTTTCGAGCTCCACGAGGTTGTCACGCACGACGACGTCAAGCCATAAATATCCACTAGAATGGGGGTTTTGACTGAATTCGCATCATGGGGGAAATAATGGAAAACAAACAAAAGCCACACAAACGGCGGTCAGCCCGACTGTGGATCATTCTTGGTGTGGTGGTGGCCATGTTGGCCAGCTTCATTTCCTGCAGCGTCATTGCCAACGCTGACACCGGAACGGTCAAGTCGATTACCGACGGCGACACCCTCGTAATTTCAGTGGGTGGCGCCAACAAGACCATCCGACTGCTCAATGTGGACACACCGGAAACCAAGGATCCCGCCAAGGACGTTGAGTGCCTGGGCCCGGAGGCCACGGAATTCCTGACGCAAACCCTGCCGGCCGGCACCAAGGTCAAACTTAAGTACGACGTCGAACGGAAAGACAAATATGGCCGCACACTGGCCGCCGTCTTTACGAAGGACGGCACCTTGGTCAATGCCGAGATTGCCAGGGCCGGCCTTGGCACGGCCTTGGTGGTCGGCAGGAATTCTGCGTTCCTGGAGCAGGTGAAGGCCGCACAGGAACAAGCGAAGGCGGCGCAGAAGGGGCTATTTGGTTCAGACATAGCGTGCACGCTGCCGGCCCAGGTCCAGGCAGCAACCACGGCGTTGACTGAGGCCACCGCCGGCCCCGCGGCCGCAACCTCAACGGATGCTGCCGCGGCGATCGCCACGGCGTCGGCAGCCATCGTTTCGGCGAAGGCCCTGCAGTCGGCGCTTACCGTCGCCAACATGGCAGAAAATGCGCTGCTTTGGTCCGCATATACGTCTGCCGAACTGTCCGCGCGGCTGGCCTTGTTGACTTCCGACATCGGCCGCGCGGAGACATTTGTGAAGTCATTGACCGAAACAAAGTCAAAGCTCGAGGCCTCCGAGGCCAAGGCGGCCGCCGAGAAGAAGGCTGCGGAAGTTAGGGCGGCCGAGGAAAAGAAGGCTGCCGCCGCCAAAGCCGCGGCAGAAAAAGCGGCTCAAGAGGCGGCCAAGAAGGCTGCGGCCGAGGCTGCCGCACAAGCCGCTGCGCAGGCAGCCGCCGAGGCTGCTGCTGCCGCGGAGGCCGAACGAATCCGCAACCTTCCCCCGGTCTATGTGCCGCCGGCACCTCCCGCGTACGAGCCGCCCGTCTATGAGCCCCCTGCACAAAACCAGGGCGGCGGCGGATCTCCGGGCTACACCGGACCGCGTTGTTATGCCCCCGGCGGCAAAACCTGGCGTCCCTGCTAAGAACTCAATGGACAATCCCGTTGCCTATATTCTACGTCAGATGAAATTATCTGTAATAGAATATAGGCAACGGGAGGAGTTGGCATGGGCCTGGGCGACCTCAGATACGGCACGTTTACCGTTGCTGAAGCCAAGCGTTCCGGCTTGTCCCCGCGAACGCTCTACCGATTGCGTGATGCCGGGAAAGTCGAACAAGTCGGCCCTGGTTTGTACCGTGACGCCGATGCGCCTGCCACGGATCTGGACTTGTTGGAAATCGCCGTCAAAGCACCGCGTGCAACCCTTTGCCTTTCCAGCGCACTGGCGCACCACGACCTTATCGACATGATTCCCGGACGAATTGACGTTGCGCTGCCGCGGGGAAGGACCGGGCCAGTCACGCTCGCACCAGCCAGCTGGCACTACTTCAACCAAGCCACCTTTGACCTGGAACGTTCGCGACTGGAGATCCCTGGGGAGAGTGCCAGCATGGGCATCTATTCAGCAGAGCGCTCGATTGTGGACGCTTTCAGGCTGCGAGGAAGCGAAGGCCACGAGATTGGAATTGAGGCACTCAAGAACTGGCTGCGGCGACGTGGTTCACGGCCGGCCCGGCTGCTGACGATCGCCCAGCAAATTCCCCGCTCCACCGGCCCCATCAAGAGGGCATTGGAGTTCCTCGCATGACAGCCGAACAGATTTACCGCCAGCTCATAAATCTTGGCCGTCAACGAAATCGCCCTGGTGAGGAGATGATCACGCTCTACGGATTGGAACGGGTTCTGAACAGGCTAACGCTAACCCGCTTTGCCGACGACTTCTCGCTAAAGGGCGGCGTGCTTCTGGCAGCTTTCTCGATGAGACGGCCCACCCGGGACATCGACATGCAAGCACTGGAGTTCACACTCGACGCGACCCACATGGGAGAGGTCATTCGGGCCATCGCCCGTGTCCAGACTGACGACGGACTGACCTTTGCCCTGGATGAGGTGCGGATGGAAGAAATCCGGGACGAGGAGGAGTATAGCGGGCTCCGGGTTCACGTTCCGGCCTTGCTCCATATCGCGAGGGTGCCGATCAAACTGGACGTAAGCACCGGCGACCCGATCTGGCCAGAACCCCAGACGGTCACGTTACCGGGATTGCTCGGTCAAAACGTTCACATCAAGGGAAGCACGCTAGAGACCGTCATCGCCGAGAAATCGGTGACGATTGTGCAGCGTGGGGCCACTAGTACAAGGTGGCGTGATTACATGGATATTCGAAATATTGCCCGCAAGTACCCATTCAACGCCGGCGAGTTGCGAGCGGCAATGGAGGCGACAGCCGCCTTTCGTGGTGTCCAGCTTGAGCCAATCAAAGGTCTGTTGCAGGGCTACGACACGGTGGCCGCGGGCAAGTGGGCCGCGTGGCGGCACAAGAACCGGCTAGAAGACGAATGCCTCTCCACGCTGGAGGAACAGCTGGCGGACGTCTCGGCGTTTGCCGGCCCCATTCTTGCAGGTACCGTGGCCGAAAGTTACCGTTGGGACCCAACCGCCTTTTTATGGCAGGACAACCAACAGCCCTCGACTGTAGGCGACGCTGCTCCCTGAAACAGTTTTCCGACGTCAAGCCATAAGCTGGTGTGACACCGTCGGAAAGGACGCCCTCCCATGCCTGCCCCCATTGAGCTGGTCCGCCTGCTGGACGACGACGGCGCCGAGATCGGCACTGCGGACAAGTCGCTGGTCCACGGTGCAAACACCCCGCTGCACCTGGCCTTTTCCTGCCACCTGGTGGACGGCTCGGGACGCACGCTGGCCACGCGCCGGGCACTGTCCAAACTGACCTGGCCGGGGGTGTGGACCAACTCGTTTTGCGGCCACCCGGCCCCCGGCGAAACGTTCGAGGACGCTGTGAGGCGCCGCGCCGCCGTCGAGCTTAACATCGAGATCTCAGACATCCGCCCCGCCCTGCCCGACTTCCGCTACCGCGCCGTCGACGCCTCCGGCGTAGTGGAAAACGAGGTCTGCCCCGTTTTCACGGCCGTCTACGCAGGCAGCAGCGACATCTCACCCAACCCGGAGGAAGTGTGCGACTGGGCGTGGACGGACATTGTGGACCTGGAGGAAGCCGTCATTTCGACGCCGTTCGCGTTCAGCCCGTGGCTGGTCCAGCAGGTGGCTGAGGGCATTTACACGGGCGGACTGCTGCCCGGCACGCCCGGCGTCCCCAGCATTGACTCTATTTGACGGCCACCATGGCCGCACTGCGGTCCCACAGCTGCCGCGCCAGCGCGGGATCCTGGGCGGTGCGCGTGGGCGTGGCCACCTTGCGCTTGGCGTAGTACTTTCCGGGCTCCCAGTCCTCCCCCGGCACGGTGGTCGCCAGCCACACCAGCGTGTCCGCGCCCTGCGCCGGCGTGAGCATGAACCGCCGCATCAGGCTACCGTACATGAATTTGGTGACCCGGTTGGATTCGGCCGAAAACCCGCTGCCGACCACGCCGGGGTGGAAGGCTGCCGCGGAAACTCCGTGGTCCCCGTAGCGGCGCTGCAGCTCGATGGTGAACAGGATGTTGTCCAGCTTCGCATTGCCGTACGCCGCATTGGCGCTGTACTTCTTCACGGCGTCCAGGTCGTCGATGTCGTACTTGGCCATGATCCTGTGGGCCATGCTGGAGGTGTTGATGACAGTGGCCCGGCTGGCCACCAGCTTCTCAATCAGCAGCGTTGTGAGCAGGAACGGCGCCAGGTGGTTCACCTGGAACGTCTTTTCATGCCCGTCCACCGTGAGCTCGCGGGCGCCCATGATGCCGCCGGCATTGTTGGCCAGCACGTCAATCCGCGGGTATTTGTTCCCCAGCTTTTCCGCCAGCCCGCGCACCTGCGCCAGGTCGGTGAAGTCGGCCAGGAAAAAGTCCGCCTCCAGCTCCTTCGCCACGGCCTGGGTCTTCTGCGCCGAGCGCCCCACGACCACCAGGGTGTCCCCAGGGTTGGCGAGCATGGTGGCGGCGGCAGCACCAATTCCGTCGCTGGCGCCTGTGATAACAATTGTGCGTGACATGGACCGTCCTTAGAATTGGCTTCAGCTTACAGCCGCGGCCCTTGGAATCCCCGCCGTGGCGTGGCCCTACTTGGAGCGGTCGATCATGCGGGCAACCTTTTGCTCCAACGATGCCAAGGTGACGTCCGGAAGGACGATAATTCCGTCCAGTTCCTTGCGGGCCCGCTTGTACGCTGACTGCCTTTCGGCCGGGCTGGCGGCCTCATTTTCGGCAATGTTGACGAGCTTGCGGGCGGTGTCCAGCCGGCCCCTCTCCGCCTCGGAAAAGGCCGTGTCCTTGAGCCGGCGGGCCTCCTTTTCCGCCACGTCAAAGGCCACGTCGTAGGCGTTGACGGCATTCCGGTAGTCATCCCAGCGCACCTTGGACGTGACGTCGGAGGCGGCAACCGGGCGGAGGGCGTCGGCGTCGCGCTTGGCCCGCAGGAACGCGACGGTGAGAGGTTCGCGGACGTCCGTCATCATGGGGAAGTCGATCAGCTTGCCGACGTCGAGCTCGTAATCCAGCCAGCGCCGGTTGACGGCGTCGTGCGTTTCCATGACCCGAGCCACGTCCGCCTCGCTGAACGCATCAGGGTCCTTGGCCAAAGTTTCCTGCTGCATCGGCGGCAGCTGGGCGGCCTCGGGAAACCCGGCCACTTCGGGGTGGCGGAGCCTGTACATTTCCACCCTCCGGCGGTGCCTCCGTTCGGAAGCCCGGTTGAGGCCGCGGCCCCATCCGCCCAAAATCGCCCCGACAGG
>Ga0157370_10008629_pt1 | contig 10972 bp, 7 predicted proteins | sample C35metaG_FD_113463 | JGI IMG/M metagenome (GOLD analysis project Ga0157370, IMG submission 113463) | Corn rhizosphere microbial communities from Kellogg Biological Station, Michigan, USA - C3-5 metaG | ecosystem: Host-associated > Plants > Roots > Rhizosphere > Soil | place: USA: Michigan... | reverse complement strand
TTGCTCACGCCTTACCCGAATCCAGTGGATTTGCCTTGCGGCATAATTATTCTGTTTTCATGTTTTTACATGTCCCGCCGCACTTGGTTTGGCGGCGATGGATCGGACCAGATGGGGATGGTCGTTGCCACAGGGGTAGCCATCATGTCAGCAGGATTGGTTTTCAATGACAGGGACGTGGCGCTGGCCGGCGTCCTGGCAATTGGCGGACAAGCGACGCTAGCCTATTTCGTCGCGGGTACCGCCAAGCTCGCTTCACCCGTGTGGCGCGAAGGAGGCGCATTGATGGGAGTCATGAAAACGCAATCGTATGGGCATGCCTTTGCCGTTGATTTTGCGGAAACTCGCCCTCGCTTCTGCAAATTTGTATGCTGGATGACTATCGTCACGGAAATGCTGTTTCCGCTTATCTTGTTTGTGCCGCCGGGCCCGGCGATTGCCGGTCTCTTGTGTTTTGCCGCTTTTCATTTCTCCAATGCTTATTTCATGGGACTGAATGCATTTGTCTGGCCATTCCTCGCAACCTATCCATCTATCATGGTATTGAATTCGATGGTTCGAGACTGGATGTAATGGAAGCTGATATTATCCCCGACCGCTTGTCCGTTATTTATGATGGCGACTGCCCGTTTTGCACGAATTTCATGAAATTGTATGCTATCCGGAAAAATGCGGGATACATGGAGCTGATCAATGCAAGGGAGCGGCCCATTCTTGTCCAGGAATTACGCGCGAAAGGCATGGAAATCAACGACGGCATGGTCGTCATCTGGCAGGGGCGCTACTATTACGGTGCGGAAGGCATGCGCCTCCTGTCGATTCTCGGTGCCGAATCCGGAATCTTTAGCATGTTGAACAGATTTTTATTCCATAACAGGAATGTCGCCGGTGCGATTTACCCGGTGCTTGCGGCGGGACGCCGGGCCACACTATCGCTGCTTCGGCGAAAGCTTATTCCATATCAATAAGGATTGAATAAATGTTTCTTCAGATTCGCCTGACGATCACCCAGGGTTAATCATGGGATCCATTCTAAAACAGTCCCGGCGCATCGTAATCAAGGTCGGCAGCAGCCTTGTCACCAACCAGGGACAGGGGCTCGATCATTCTGCACTTGCATGCTGGGCGGAACAGATTGCCAGACTCAAGAAAATGGGCAAGGAAGTCGTGCTGGTATCCTCCGGCGCGATAGCCGAAGGCATGCAGCGTCTGAAGTGGAAAAAACGTCCCCATGCGCTACATGAATTGCAGGCCGCTGCCGCAGTCGGGCAGATGGGCCTCGTACAGGCCTATGAATCCTGTTTTCGCGGCCATGAAATCGAAGCGGCGCAGGTGCTGCTTACTCACGAAGATCTGTCCGACCGCAAGCGCTACCTGAATGCCCGTTCCACGCTGATTACGCTGCTGAACCTTGATGTCATTCCAGTGATCAATGAAAATGACACCGTTGCGACCGACGAAATACGCTTCGGAGATAACGACACGCTTGCTGCGCTGGTCACCAATCTGATCGAAGCGGACGCACTGGTTATTCTTACCGACCAGGGCGGATTGTTCACCGCCGATCCCCGTAAGGATGCGAATGCCACGCTGGTAAAGGAAGCCCGTGCGGGAGACTCTGCAATCGAAGCAATGGCGGGAGGCGCCGGCAGCGATATCGGGCGCGGCGGCATGCTGACCAAGATAATGGCCGCTAAACGTGCGGCACGCAGCGGCGCGCATACGGTCATTGCTTCGGGGCGCGAACCTGACATACTGGTGCGGCTTGCGCAGGGCGAAGCCATAGGAACGCAGCTGCTCGCGGAAACCATGACCCTGGCAGCGCGCAAACAATGGCTTGCCGATCACCTGCAAATGCGTGGGCACGTTACCCTGGATGCAGGGGCGGTAAAGGCACTGACAGGGAGCGGCAAGAGCCTCTTATCCATCGGTGTGACAAACGTCAGCGGTGATTTCGAGCGCGGCGAAGTGGTAGGGTGCCTCGATCCGGCAGGCAGGGAAATCGCCCGCGGGCTGATCAATTACAACGCTGCTGAAACACGCAGGATCCTACGGCGGACAAGCAATGAAATCGAAACCATCCTGGGATACGTAGACGAACCGGAACTCATTCATCGGGATAATCTGGTTCTGCTTTAGACAAATTGATACGGGGTCTGGCGTAGAATATTGCAATCGCCCCTGTAAACAATTACTTTAAAAGACTCTTCATATCGATAAGGAATGCCCATGAAACCACTCACCAGGATTGACGACGACTTTTCTTACAGCCCGCAGATCGATGAAAAGGATTTGCCGGATATTAAAGCGGCGGGCTTCAAAAGCGTGATCTGCAACAGGCCCGATAGCGAGGATGGCGGCGTTCATCCGGATCACAATCTGCTTGAAGCGGAGGCCAATAAATTGGGGCTGGAGTTTGCCTACCTCCCGGTCGTTCCCGGCCAAATTAATGACGCGAATGTGGCCGATTTCAAGACGATCATCAACGAGCTGCCTGCCCCGACCCTTGGCTATTGCAAAATGGGGATGCGTGCGAAGACGCTCTACGAGCGGTCGCGGTAATGATGCGATCCGGCAGTTTCTCTTTGTCTCAAAAACAAGCTGCCATCTCTAAAAAAGTCGTCGCGATAAATTGGACAGGCCTGATCAATGTCTGGCGGAATAAATGTCGAGCACCCTTCTTGACATTTCTCCATTCATTGCGCACTTCCGTCTTTAATCAATGGTGGCCTGCGCCCGCGCCGCCCTTCAGGGTATAGCGCGTACCGCAGTACGGGCACAATGCCTCACCCGTGTTTTCTATCGGCAGAAATACGCGGGGATGGGAGTTCCACAACAGCATCGATGGCGTCGGACAATGCAGCGGCAAGTCGTCGGCAGTCACTTCGATTTCGCGCTGTTTGTTATCGGTAGCCTGATTATGCATTTGCCATTTCCTCGGTTCCGGGATTGATATTTATCGGATATAGGTAAGCCAGCCGGCGTGATCCTGGGTCTTGCCGTTGACGCAGTCGAAAAACATGGCTTGCAATCGGGTAGTAATCGGACCCCGCGTGCCGCTGCCGATCCTGCGATTATCAAGTTCGCGAATCGGCGTAACTTCCGCCGCGGTGCCGGTAAAAAATGCCTCATCGGCGCAATAGACTTCGTCGCGGGTGATGCGCTTCTCGATGACGGGGATTCCGATTTCTGCGGCGAACTCTATGATCGAAGCACGGGTGATGCCTTCCAGGCAGGAGGTCATATCCGGCGTATAGAGCTTGCCGTGCTTGATGATGAATATATTTTCGCCCGATCCTTCCGCCACATAGCCATCCACATCGAGCAGCAAAGCCTCGTCATAGCCGTCATGGGCAACTTCCTGATGGGCCAGGATCGAATTGGCATACGTCGCCACCGATTTGGCGCGACACATGTTGATGTTCACATGATGACGCGTGAAAGACGATGTCTTGACACGGATACCTTTTTCCAGGCCGTCCGCACCCAGATAGGCACCCCACGGCCACGCAGCGATGGCCACGTGAACCGACAGCGTCTTGGCGGAGATGCCCATGGCTTCGGAACCATAAAAAGCGATGGGGCGGATATAGCATGACTCCAGACTATTCTGTTTTACCATGTCGCATTGGGCTTGCATCAGCGTATCTTTGTCATAAGGCATTTTCATCATGAAAATATGCGCTGAATTGAACAACCGGTCAGTGTGTTCCCGCAGACGAAAAATTGCAGGGCCCTGAGGCGTCCGATAGGCACGTACGCCCTCGAACACCCCCAGGCCATAGTGCAGGGTATGGGTAAGAATGTGCGTGGTAGCATCGCGCCACGGAATTATTTTTCCATCGCTCCAGATCACGCCGTCGCGGTCAGCCATTGACATTCAGGGACTCCTGGAGAGAATTTCGGTTGTGCGTATTCTAACGCATTTCACATGGAAAAATGAAAACACCCGGCAGGTATCAGCGTCGCTAATGTGAATTAAAAACACGCTGCCCGCCGAATACCTCTTCCCACAATCGAAGTACCGCCGAGGGATAATCACCCAAGCAATCCATCTTGATACGCGCAAATTTTTGCGATTTGCTGCCAGTCGACAGCGCATCCGTCTGGCTGGAATCTCCGCTCAGCCGCAACCTGTGCTGCATCCGCCGGAATTCCCGATAGGCGACAAGCGCTTTTTCCGCCGTTTTCGCATGGATAAGCCCCAGCTCCCCGGCAAGTTTGAGCAGCCCGATATTACCGATATTATTCGTCAGCTCAGGATGGGTGCCAGCATGGCCAAGTACAAGATACTGCACGATGAATTCAACATCAATGATGCCGCCTGGATCATGCTTGATGTCGAACAATCCGGTTGAATTAGGATGGGCATCCAGCATTTTTTGCCGCATGCCCAGAACCTCGTGTTTAAGGGCCGTCAAGTCGCGCGGCTGGCAAAGGACCGCCTTGCGCGTATGCTCGAAAGCCTCTTTCACAAGCATATCCCCCGCCACGAATCGTGCCCGCGTTAATGCCTGGTGCTCCCATACCCAGGCCTGGCTTCGCTGGTACTGATCGAAAGCCTCGACAGAGCTCACCAGCAGGCCGCTGGTGCCGTTGGGGCGCAAACGCAGATCGGTTTCATACAGCAATCCGGCGGAGGTATAGCTGGTAAGCCAGGAATTGATGCGCTGGCTCAGTCTGGCGTATATTTCCGGCGCATCAGGATGGGTATCGTCATAAAGGAAAATGATATCGAGATCGGATGCGTATCCCAGCTCTTTCCCACCCAGCTTGCCATAGCCGATGATGGCAAAAACCGGTTCATTCCGATGTTTTTTTCTCAATCCCGACCACGCAAGGTGCAAGACCGTGTCGAGTATCAGATCCGCCAGATCGGTCAAGTGATCGCTCAAAGTTTCCAGCGGCAACAACTGTTCCACGTCCCTGGCAAGCAGCTGAAATACCTGGGCATGATGGAAATGCCGCAACACATCCATTTTCTGTTCGATATCATCCTGCCCCTGGCTACCCGCGTCGTTCAGCTGCTGAGTTAACCGTGCCTTGGCGCGCGCCCAATCGGGCGCACTTTGAAATTCGGCAGGATTCAGCAGCTCGTCCAGCAGAATGGGGTGTCGGCCCAGATATTCGCTGGCCCATTGACTGGCGCTGACAAGCTTGGCGACGCGTTCCAGGGCTTGCGGATATTCTCCCAGTAACGCGAGATAGGCTGCGCGCCGGCTTATGCTCTCGAGAAATTGCAAGAGACGTTCCAGGGTGAGGCTACCGTGGGGAAATTTGGCAGCCACTTCGATCATGGCGGGAACCAATGCATCGACGCGCTGTTTGCTGGTTTCGGGGAGTTGCCGGTACCGGACGCCGGCGCGGAATTCCTGCAAACGTCCGAGAAGTTCTTCCGGCCGGGAGAAACCCATCGCAGCCAGTTGTGCGATAGCGGCTTCCGCTTCAATTCCCTCTCCTGTCCGTCCCTGCCATGACCATGCAAGGATGTCGCGTATGCGGGAGTTTTGCCGGGCAGCGAATATTTCCTCGAAGTGGCGGGTTACATTGCAGCGATGGCTATCCAGCTGCTGCAGGAAATTGTCATAATTGGAGAAACCCATGGCGATCGCTATCAGCGCCCGATCCGCAGGATTTTCCGGCAATGTCTGGGTCTGCTGATCGTCGAGATACTGCAAGCGATGTTCAAGATTACGCAGAAAACGATATGCATCCGAAAGCTCCACCACAGTTTTATCCGATAATTGACGTTTTTCCCGCAAACACTGCAATACGGCAAGGGTGGGACGGATACGCAGATCGGCGTCACGCCCTCCGCGAATCAATTGAAATACCTGGGCGATAAATTCGATTTCGCGGATGCCGCCTGGCCCCAGCTTGATATCGCCGTGCATTTCGCGGCGCCCGACCTCCAGGCGGATTTGCGAATGGAGGCTGCGCATTGATTCGTAAGCCCCGAAATCCAGGTATTTTCTGAATATGAACGGTTGCACGATCTGATCCAGAAGCATTGTTGCTTGCGCACAGGAACCGGCAATCACCCGGCTCTTGATCCATGCATAGCGTTCCCATTCGCGTCCCTGCGTAACGAAATACTCTTCCAGCATGGCGAAGCTCATTGCCAGCGGGCCACTTTCGCCGTAGGGACGCAACCGCATGTCTACCCGGAAAACGTAGCCGTCCGGCGTAATGTCGTTAAGGCAGGCGATCAGCTTCCGTCCAAGGCGAGCAAAAAAATCGTGATTGGAGATAGATCGGGCTCCATCGGTTTCCCCATCTTCGGGATAAACGAAAATCAGGTCAACGTCCGACGAAACGTTGAGCTCACCCCCGCCCAGCTTACCCATGGCAATCACCAGCATTTCCTGAACAGAACCACTCTTCGCACTTCTAGGCTGGCCGTAACGGCCGGGATCCGCCAGCCATTCATGATGGCGTTCGAGCGCTAAACCGATCGTGATCTCCGCCAGATCGGTCATGCTTCTCATAACTTCGGCAAGATCGGCTACCCCTCCCAGATCGCGCGCCGCCAGGCGCAGCATTACCCGCTTGCGCAAGCGACGCAAGATGCTATCCAGCCCTGCCTCGTCTTTGGCAGTATGGGCGCCTGCATTCAAAAATGCCTGCATCTCCTCCCGGAGAAAAGGATACTGCATATTTTGCCGGAGTTCCGCCCGCAATTCGGGCTCGCTTTGCAGCAAGCGCTGCGCATAGCGGCAGCATGGCAGGATAGATTCGATTATTTTGTCGGTGGGGTGATCGGCATGCATGGTCGGGGATTAGGAGTTACAATAAATTTTTTAACAGCTGCTATTCCAGGCGCATGCAAACATTTCGCCCGAATGGATGGAACAAATGTAGCATCGCTCCCTCTTATTTCTTAACTGCCATGCCTGATCACGCTGCCAAGATCTTGCATCTCCCTGGCCGGACAGCGGAAAAAGCACTGTCTGGGTATAAAGCTGGAATCATTTATTGAACCTGTCCGTAATTTTACCTTTTGCAAGACGGAGCGGTCGCCTGTTCCGCTTATTGATGTGGGTACCGATTGCCGCAACGATCTGCTTTTCCTTCCTCCTGCTGTCATTACGCTACTGGCTGCTACCTGACATCGAGCACTACCGTGAGAATATCGCCTCCGCCATCAGCCACGCTTCCGGGCAGCAAGTAACCATCGGTGAGATTAGCGCGAACTGGGATGGGTTTCGCCCTCATATGATGCTGCGCAAAATAAACGTACACGACAAAGCGGGCAATGTCACATTACTGCTGCACCAATTGGAGGGCACGCTTGCGTGGCGTTCATTATTGCATGGGGAATTGCACTTTCGCGAAATCGAGATTGAACAACCCGATTTGATTGTGCGCCGCGATACCGCCGGAGCGATCCACGTGGCGGGCTTTGCCCTTGATAGTGGCCTGACGGGAGATGAAAATGGTTTTTCCGACTGGCTGCTGCGCCAGAGGCAAGTCATCATCAATAACGCCAGCATCCTCTGGCAAGACGACCAGCGGGGCGCCCCGGAACTGGAGTTGCTGGTCAACCTGCGTCTTGAGAACCATGGGAATCGCCATCGCTTCGGCATCCGTGCCACCCCCCCTGCCGAGCTTGCTGCACAGCTGGACATGCGAGGGGACTTTGCCGGGAGGTCGCTGGGCACGCTTGAATCGTGGCGAGGACAACTATTCGCCCAAATCGACCGTGCCGATATTGCCGCTTGGCGTGTCTGGCTGCCTTTTCCACCGGAAATCAAATTCAATCGCGGCAATGGGGCGTTGCGCATGTGGGCGGGAATCGATGGGGAAGATGTCAAGAAATTGACGGTTGACATGCAGTTGCATAATGTCGGGACACAATTGGCCGAGGATTTGCCGGAACTGAACCTCATCCGTTTACAAGGCAGGATTGGGGGACAAACGATAAACACCGATACGAAAAAAACCATTGAGTTGTTTGCCCGCAACCTGAGCGCCTCGGTTCAAGGCAAGAAAGAATTACCGGCGGTAAGTTTCTCCCTTCGGATGACCTCGCCGAGCGAAAAGAAATCCGGCGGCGGGACGTTAAGTGTCGACCAACTGAACCTGGACACTTTCGGGTATCTGGCGGAATACCTGCCAATGAGCCAGCCCCTGCGCGAGCAGCTGGGCAAGGCGTCGCCACGTGGAGAACTTCATTACATGCAGGCAAAATGGGAGGGTGAATGGCCAACACCGGCATATTTCAGCGCAAAAGCGGGGTTTGCCAATCTGGGCATGAAAAAAAACGGAAGCCTGCCGGCATTCAGCGGCATTACCGGCAATATCGATATTACTGAACGAGGGGGTACACTGAATCTTAATTCTCAACAAGTCAGGGTGGAATTGCCTGGCGTATTCCATGAACCGCTGATGCTGGATACATTTACCGGCCAGGCGAGCTGGAATGTTTTGAGCGGGGAAGACTCCATCGCATATCGGTTCAACAATATTTCTTTCTCCAATCCCCATGCGGCCGGATTGGCACACGGAAGTTACCGTTTCATTCCGGGCAGACCGGGTATGGTTGACCTGACAGCCCACCTGAGCCGTGCCGATGCAAGTGATCTGGGACGTTATACGCCCATAACGGCGAACCCCCACCTCCACGACTGGCTGGACAAATTCATCGTCGAGGGGGAATTTCTGGATACCCGGCTGCATCTGAAGGGAGATCTGGCCGGCTTTCCTTTTGTTCACGATGACGCTGGCACTTTCCGGCTACAGGCGAAAGCGTCGCGGGTGGCACTGGATCATGTTCCAGGAACGCCAAGGATGGAGAATATCTCGGGAAACCTTCGATTTCATGGCAGCCGTCTGGAAATTGATGCTTCGCAAGCAAATATCCTTGGCGTCGGATTGAATAAGGTGAAAGTACATATTGCCGACATCACTGCGCCCGATGTGATACTGGAAGCGGCAGGTGAAGCAAACGGCGCCACCAGGGAATTTATAAAATTCGCCGTAAAAAACAAGGGTGGCAGCTACGCCAGCAGCCTTAATGATATCGACGTAGCCGGAAACGGCAAGCTGCTGTTGAAGCTTGGTATTCCCCTGAGCCGCCCGGCCGATATCAAGCTGGCCGGAAGCTATCAGTTCATCGATAATCAAATTGACCCCGGCCGGCGCATGCCCAATCTCGATAAAGTCAACGGCATGCTCACTTTTACCGAATCCGGAATAGGACTGGAAAATATAACGGCGCAGTTCCTCGGTGGACCCGCACTCATCAGCTCTACCTCCATGCCGGGCGGCGATATGCGCCTTTCCGCCACGGGCAAGGCCAACCTCGATAATCTGCAGGGAAGGACTGCAGCGGCCGAGGCATTATGGACACGGTATTTGAGCGGCAGTGCTGACTGGCGGGCAGCCATCCATATACATAACAAGCTGGTGGATGTATCGGTCGAATCATCGTTGCAGGGCATTGCCTCAAATCTGCCCGAGCCTTTTTCCAAGGCGCCTGCCGACGTGGTACCGCTACGTTTTGACAGGAAGGCTGTGAATCTTGACAGGGACATCCTGGATCTGAGTTATGGCAGGCTGGCAAAGGCAAAGATCAAGCGCTTGCAAGATAATGCAAATAACTATCAGGTCGAGCAGGGGGGCGTGAATTTCGGGCCGGGACCGGCATTGCTGCCGGAAAAGCCGGGGATATCGGTCACGGGCACGTTGCCTCGGCTGGAACTGGATCAATGGCGAAATTTACTGAGGCAATTCAACGACGAGACGGAATCCTCGCTCAATCTGAGAGGCATTGACGTGCATATAGGCATACTCGATTTTCTCGGCAAACGCCTTAACGACGTCTCCCTGAATGCCGCCAGAGAAGATGGATTATGGCATTCCACCCTTGCCAGCAGGGAGATCAAGGGAGGTGTCAGTTGGGAACCGGCCGGCAACGGCAAAGTAGTGGCGCGACTGAGAACATTGACCATACCTGCCGATTCCCCCGCAAATTCCGCTCGCGCCGGGATAGCGCAAGCACAGCATCAAGAGAAAAGCTGGCCCGGAATTGATATAGCGGCAGATCAATTCATCATTGGCGAAAAAACGCTCGGCAGCCTGGAATTGATAGCCAGTCAGCAGGAACAAGGCTGGCGCATCGAGAAACTGCATATAGCCAATTCCGAGAGTTCCCTGGCAGCAAAGGGAATATGGCAAAGCCGCTCCAAACCTCCCCGCATACAGGCCACAATCACACTCGACGCAAGCGATATCGGCAAGTTTCTGACAAACCTGGGTTATCCCGATCGCGTGAAACGTGGCAGCGGCAAGCTTGAGGGGGTCTTATCATGGTACGGGCAGCCTCAATCCATTAATTACCCTACCCTGTCCGGCAGCTTCAAGGTGAAAGCAAGGCGAGGGCAATTTCCCAGGTTTGAGCCCGGAATTGGCAGATTGTTCGGCATGTTCGATCTGCGATCGCTGCCGCGCAGGATAACACTGGATTTTCACGATGTGTTCAGCGAAGGTTTCGGTTTTGATGATATTTCCGGCGATGTCAGAATCATCCGGGGCGTGGCGGTTACGGATGATTTCAAGATCGAAGGCCCCGCAGCAAAAATTGTCATGGAGGGAGAATTAAATCTGGAAACGGAAACCCAGAAGCTTCATGTTAAGGTTACACCCTCGCTGGGATTGGCCACTCCGGTAGTAGGAATAGTAAGCAAGGCATTGCAAAATCCTCCATCCACTCAATATAGCGTTACGGGTAGCTGGGTGGATCCGGTTGTCATCAAAACGCTTCCGCAGGCCGAGGAATATAGAGGGCATGAACGGCACGAACAATAATATTCCCGCTAAGGCTCGCTGGAAAAACCGGATAGAAACGCGGTAGAATCCATGCACTGCTCGTGCTTCAAGGGCTCATCAACACATTCTTTTGAATTATTCTGGTTCTGGCGGTCAGATACTTTATACTTGATACCGGTCTTTTCCGCGGCGCGAAGCTTAC
>Ga0157370_10008627_pt1 | contig 10975 bp, 11 predicted proteins | sample C35metaG_FD_113463 | JGI IMG/M metagenome (GOLD analysis project Ga0157370, IMG submission 113463) | Corn rhizosphere microbial communities from Kellogg Biological Station, Michigan, USA - C3-5 metaG | ecosystem: Host-associated > Plants > Roots > Rhizosphere > Soil | place: USA: Michigan... | reverse complement strand
CTGAAATCCTCGAATCTGAATATCACCTTCCTGCAAAATATTAAACAGAGAAACCTGAATTCTCGCCTGTAAATCAGGTAATTCATTCAATACAAAAATCGAACGGTTCGCTCTCGGAATCATTCCGTAATGCAAAACGCGCTCGTCAGAGTAGGGAAGTTTTAAAGTTGCAGCTTTAATCGGATCGATGTCACCAATTAAATCGGCAACATTCACATCCGGAGTTGCCAGTTTTTCAAAGAAACGGTTCGAACGGTGAACCCAAGAAATTGGAGTTTCATCACCCAATTCTGCAATAAGATCTCTCGCAAATTTTGAAATCGGCTGGAACGGACTGTCATTGATTTCGGAACCTTTCACGATGGGCATATATTCGTCCAAAAGATTGACCATACTTCTTGCAATTCTTGTTTTTGCCTGTCCTCTCAAACCTAAAAGATTGATGTGATGGCCAGCCAAAATCGCTTTTTTCAGTTGAGGAACTACAGAATCTTCGTAACCCCAAAGTCCTTCGAAAACAGATTCTTTGGCTTTGATTTTTGAAATTAAATTAGCTTGAATTTCCTGACTGATTGTTTTATCTGTGTAACCGGAATTTTTCAATTCCTTGAATGTGATATCGTTTTTCATTATATTAAATTCTCTTTATTCTATTTTTTTCGTAATCTTCAAAAATCATTTGTCCTAAACCTGAAAGTCCTGTCAGGAATGCTTTTCCTTTATTCTGAGCAGTGAAAGCTTCCACAAATCTTCGTAGATAAGGATCCTGCGCAATCATAAAAGTGGTGATCGGGATTTTCAGCTTTCTGGCTTGTGCAGCCTTGCCGAGACATTGGCCAACGATCATTTCATCAAGACCAACACTGTTCATGTAAAATTCTCCGTTTGGTAATTTGATACAGCTGGGTTTTCCGTCTGTGATCATAAAGATCTGCTTGTTGGTATTTCTTTTTCTGCGAAGAATATCCATTGCCAATTCCAGTCCAGCAACTGTATTTGTGTGATACGGACCAACTTGTAAATAGGGAAGGTCTTTGATCTTAATTGGCAAGGCTTCATTTCCAAAAACTATTATATCGATGGAATCTTTAGGATATTTTCTGTTAATTAATTCTACCAAAGCCATTGCTACTTTTTTCGCAGGTGTGATCCTGTCTTCACCGTATAAAATCATCGAGTGGCTGATGTCTATCATCAAAACCGTGCTCATTTGTGCTTTGTGTTTGGTTTCTTCTACGATCAGATCGTCTTCGGTCATTCTCAGGTCAGAAATTCCGTTGTTGATTTGAGCATTTTTCAGACTTTCGGTCATATTTACTGTGGAAAGATCATCGCCGTACTGGAAATTCCGGTTTTCGCCGTCACGTTCATCTCCGACTCCTGATTTGTTGGTTCGATGATTTCCAATGCCGCTTTTTTTCAGTTTGCCAAAGATTTGGTCTAAGGCGTATTCACGCAAGGCAGCTTCCAATTTGGCTGTTAGGATATTTTTGCCTTTTCCGGTTCTCTGATTTCCATCTTCGGAATCGTCTTCTTTTTTGATATAACCTCGCTTTCTCAGATCTTCTTCAAAATCCTCAAGCGTATATTCGTCAGTAAAAATATCATATTCTTTATCCAGCATATCGAGCCAGTCAAATGCTTCTTCGATATCGCCCGAAGTGTGTGTCAACAGGTCTTTGAACACATCAAAAACACGGTCGAAGTTGGATATTTCTTCCGGAACGTGTTTGCTGAATGTAAAACCTTGTTGAAAATTAAATTGTTTATTCGTCATGAGAAAAATCTCGTTTTTAGAATGTACAAGTTATGGAAATATCAGACCAATTTTCCATTCTAGAAAATAGAAAATCTTAATGATAGTGATATGAAATGAAAATGTTTGGTAAGCCGTTTTCAGATAATTTTACACTTTTGGTTTATATTAACTTTCCAATTTCATTAATATCTACATTTTTATAATCTGAATAAATATGCGAATGAAATTCATTTAGTTTTTTCAAAATCTTAAGAAGATCATTTTTTTCTACGTCATTCAGTTTGCCGGATAGTATTTTTGAGATTTGATTTACATTTGAAACAGATTTCCGGAATATCTCTTTACCCTTTTTTGTGAGATTAAGCCGTTTACTACGCTTGTCGTCTTCATCATTTTTCTCCTCTAAAAATCCGGCTTCCAAAAGCCTTTTTATAATTTGAGTTCCGGTTTGTTTCTCGTGTCCGTTTCTTTCTATCAATTGTATTTTGGTCAAATCAGTTTCATCTTTCAAACGATACAGGTAGGTGAATTCTTCATTTGCCAAATCCGGAAAATCTCCCAATCCTTTCCTTATTAATAATTTCGAATAACGACTTAATAAGAGAATCTGTTTACAAATTTCGTTTTCAGTAAAGGATACTTGATGGTTTTCATTTCTAAAAAGTTTGGTAGGGCTTTCATCACAATACTTTTTATCATTCATCCACATACGGAAATCATCCACGCTTGAGTTGGGCTTGTAAGCATCAGAATTTTCAAATTCTTTTACCTTGTGCAGTAAATCAATGATAAAGTCGGTTTGCATAGCTTTAATTTATTATAAAGATATTAGTTTTAAATTTTCTGAAAATGTCAAAGTTTGATATTACCCATTCCGCCATCAATTCTGATAATTTGACCAGTAATCCAACCGGCATCTGATGATAATAAAAACGCAGTCATTTTTGCCATTTCCACAGCATTTCCCACTCTTTGCAGAGGATGCCGTTTTCCTGAAGTTTCCCGTTTTTCCGGTGTTGAAAGCAGTTGCGAAGCCAGATTTGTATCAGTTAAAGAAGGGGCAATGGCATTGACTCTGATTTTTTATTCTGCGGCCAGACTTTTCGTAAGACCTTCAACAGCACTTTTACTTGCAGAAATAGAGGAGTGAAAGGGCATTCCCAGTTTTGCAGCTACGGAACTGAAAAGAACTATCGATGCACTTTCCGACTTTTTAAGATTTGGAAGTAATTTATGAATGCTTTTTACAGCGCCTAAAACATTAATTTCAAAATCATTTCTGAAGTCATCTTCCGTCAATCGATTAAAAGGTTTCAGATTAATGCTTCCGGGTGCATAGATAAGACCATCAACAACTTCCGGGAAATTAATGTCATCCAGATTTCCGTTAAGAATATCCAGTTGATGAAATTCAATATTCAGTTTTTCCACTTCAGGATTATGAGTTCTCGAAATTCCTATAACATTATTGTTTTCTGATAGCATTTTTGCAGAGGCAAATCCGATTCCCTGTCCGCAACCTATTATTACTATATTTTTCATCGTTTAGAAATTTTATTATGACTTATTGTTCTTTGTCTGCTGCATTTGAATCTGTCAATTTCCGGGTTTCTTTTCATCAGATGTTTTTGACTGATTCCGGAATTCACTCTTTTTCTCCAAAGCCGAAAGCTTGATGGTTTCAGTTCAATTCTCATTAATTCAATCACTTCAGATTCAGATATTTTAAATTGAAATTCGATGGCCTCAAAAGGCGTTCTGTCTTCCCAGGCCATTTCGATAATTCGGTCTGTTTGTTCCGTATTAAATTTTTTCAGCATTTTTTTTCAGATTTTTATTTCTTCGGCATCTTTCGCTGCAATATTTTATGTCATCCCAATTTTTCTTCCACTTTTTACGCCAGTTAAAGGGCAATCCACAAACTTCGCAGATTTTTGAAGGCAGGTCAGCAGGCATCTTACAGGATGAATTTTTTATAATGATTAATTTCAATATTTTTCGCTTTCAAATCGTGCATCATGTTATACAATCCGAAAAACGTTCGGTTCAGATAAATGAAATGCTTTGAACCTCGGTTGGTATTCATTCCTTTCATATCGCTCAGTTTAGCATAACGCTGTCCAAGGTCAGCAATTTCCTGAAAGAAGTTTTCATCAGAAAAATCAAAATTATCAGCATTAAATGGTCTTGTAAACAATTCTAAAAGCTCATAGAATAATTTGGTGAAAAATTCCTGCTCCTGAACTGAATCATCAGATCTCAAAATCTCAAGCTGATATAATTTTTCCCTGAAAATCTCAGGATTATTCAAATTCTCATTTTTAGCTAATTCAAAATAAGGTTGATAGAAATCGTTCGGAATTTCTTTGATACATCCAAAATCAATAACCAATAGTTTTTTATCATCAGAAATCAAGAAATTTCCGGGATGCGGATCGGCGTGAACCTGCTTTAGAATATGCATCTGGAACATATAAAAATCCCAAAGTGTCTGCCCGATTTTGTTAAGGCTTTCCCGAGAATTATTTTGTTTGGTAAATTCAGAAAAATGTTTTCCGGTCATCCAATCCATTGTGATGATTCTTTCGCAAGAAAATTCAGGGTAATATTTCGGAAATTGAAGATTCGGGAGATGGCTGCATTTTTCAGAAATTTCCTGACTTCTTTTAAGTTCAAGATCATAATCGGTTTCTTCAAACAGTTTATTTTCTACTTCCTGAAAATAAGATTCGGAACCTTCTTTTTTGATGTTGAACATTTTCATCGCAATCGGCTTCACCATTTTCAGATCGCTGGAAATGCTTTCTCTCACTCCCGGATATTGGATTTTTACCGCAAAGTTTTTGTTGTCTTTCTTAGCTTTATGAACCTGACCGATGCTTGCCGCATTTACAGATTCTGGTGTAAATTCATCAAAAATATCCTCCGGATTTTTGCCGAAATATTTTCTGAAAGTCTTCTTTACCAAAGCTCCGGAAAGCGGCGGAACAGAAAACTGCGACAGGGAAAATTTCTCAACATAAGCCTGCGGAAGAATGTTTTTTTCCATACTCAGCATTTGAGCAACCTTTAAAGCAGAGCCTTTCAGTTCTTTCAGAGAATCGTAAATGTCGGAAGCATTATCTTCATTTAATACCTTGAGAGCTTCTTCTTCGTTTTTATCTTTTGTAATCTTGTTTCCGTAATATTTGATGTAGTTAACGCCTACTTTTGCACCTGCTTTCAGCAAACTGCTTGTTCGTTCAAGTTTTCCTGTCGGAATTTTATTAAGTGTTTTCATCTGTAAATTTCTTATTGATTAAGGTCAGATGGAACTTCCATCATTGGAAGTTTCATTTATTTTTTTTGAAATTTTCTTTAAATAAAAATTTTCCGAGATCCAAAACTTTTCGCAAAGGTTCGTTATCCATCAATTCAAATCCTGTATCAATCGTCTTTTCGATATAGATATCCGTTTTTTCGAATGAAGGCGAAGTATCTTTTTTCCAAAACTCAATGGCAGAAACCAAATGTAGCCATAAAGCTTCTTCTCTAGCTTTTTCGTGAAAGTTTTTTATATGATCCTTAGATTTTTCTATAATTTCCCAATCGTTAAAATCTAATGTCTTGATGAAATTTCGGTGTGTTTCCTTCAGCTGATTTGAGATTTTTGCAGCGCGTAATTTATCATTTCCTAAAATCATTAATACCAAAGATCTGTTCATCGTCATATTTTCAAAAAAGATAAAATAGACATTCAGTAATTTTTCTTTCGAGGTCATTTCATCTGAACTATTGACTTCCGAAGCCAGTTCAACTGACTTATTAAAAAGATTGACTAGCATCAGTTTTTCTATCTGCTCAAAGCTTGAAAAATGATTGTAAAAATCTATTTCTTCAAACTCGTTGTCTTTCGCAAATATGTAGATGTTCTTTGGTCTTTCACCGTGATTCAATATATAATCGCCGTACAGTTCGAATATTTTTTCTTCTGTTATCAAATTTTCTTTTTCCATTATAGATTTTATTTATGACAAATTTAGTAATTAATTTTACTAATTAAATAAATAAAGTATAAATTTGTACTATAATAACGATTCAAATTATAACTAATGTTTAAAATACAAGCTCAATCTAATATACCTACAGATTTTGGAATGTTTAAAGTTTATGCTTTTTCTGAAAGTGAAAATGACTGGAATCCTCATTTGGTCTGGGTTGCAGAGAAAACAGATTTTAATGATATCGTCAATGTGCGTTTCCATTCAGAATGCATTACGGGAGAAGTTTTTCATTCCAGAAAATGCGAATGCGGACAGCAACTGGATGCTGCAATGAAATTTGTTTCGGAGAATGGAGGAATTATTATCTATCTTAGACAGGAAGGAAGAAATATTGGAATTATAAACAAATTGAAAGCGTATGCCCTTCAGGAAGAAGGTCTTGATACCGTAGAAGCGAATCTGAGATTAGGCCTTCCCGCAGACGGAAGAGATTTTCGTGTAGCCATTGAAATGCTTAAAATACTTACTATTTCGAAGGTGAATTTGTTAACCAATAATCCCGAAAAATTAAAATCTCTTGACAATAGCGGTATTTTGCTTAATAAAAGAATTCCTCTGGAAATTGATTCTAACACAACAAATGAATCTTATCTTACTATAAAGAAAAATTATTTTGGACATCTTTTAGAAAAGATATAAATTTTCTTTTAATAGAATTTCTGATATCAATTCAAAATCAATTTACTATGAAAAAAATATTACTCACTGGAGCAACAGGATATATCGGTAAAAGGATGATCAGCGTGATTACGGAGCAAGGCTATAAAGTGGTTTGCTGCAGCCGCGATGTGAGTCGTTTTTCAAAACCTGCAGGGATTGAAGATGAATTGATAGAAGTTGTAGAAGTAGATTTTTTAAAAGAGGAGACTTTAAAGAATATTCCCGATGATGTTTCCGGGGCTTATTATCTTATGCATTCTATGAGTGCCAGTGATGATTATGAAGAAGCTGAGAAAATCTGTGCTCAGAATTTTGTTTCAGCAATAGAAAAAACACAGTGCGAGCATATTATTTATCTTTCAGGATTGGTGAATCAGAAAGAATTATCAAAGCATCTGAACTCAAGATTTCAGGTAGAAAAAATCCTGATGAAAAGTGAAGTTCCCGTAACTGTTTTGCGGGCAGGAATCATCATAGGCTCAGGAAGTGCTTCTTTCGAAATCATCCGTGATCTGGTGGAAAAATTACCGGTGATGGTGACTCCAAAATGGCTGGATACCAAATGTCAGCCAATAGGAATTGCCAATGTTCTGGATTTTCTGATTTTCACCTTATTTAAAAAAGAAACTTACCATAGAAGTTTCGATATCGGCTGCGATGATGTACTTACTTACAAAAAGATACTCTTAGGTTATGCCAAAGTACGGGGTTTGAAAAGAAACATTTATACTTTACCAATTATGACACCGAAATTATCGTCATATTGGTTGTATTTTATTACATCAACTACTTACAGTCTAGCAAGTTCCCTGGTTGGAAGTATGAAAATTGAAGTGGTCTGTAATGAGGAAAGTTTACATCAGATTAAAACAATAACCGGCGTTCATCCATTTTCTTATGAGGAGGCTTTGCAGCGGACAATGGCGAAAATTCAGGCAAACGAAATACGTTCCAGCTGGAAAGACAGTTTTATCAGCAGCAGAAATGATTCTTCACTCAAGGAGTTTATAGAAGTTCCTCATTATGGTTGTTTCAAAGATGTTAGAAGTCTAAAGTATGATGATCGTGAAAAATGCTTAGACCGGATTTTTAGTTTGGGTGGGAAAAACGGCTGGTACGGGCAAAGCTTATGGAAGATCAGAGGTTTTCTGGATTTATTGGTGGGTGGTCCGGGATTGAGAAGGGGCAGAACGCATCCTTCGAATCTTCGGGAGGGTGATGCACTCGATTTTTGGCGTGTGCTTTATGCCAGTCGGGAAGAGGGGAAACTTATTCTCTTTGCTGAAATGAAACTGCCTGGTGAAGCTTGGCTGATGTTCAAATTATACAAAGGAAAACTTTGGCAGAAGGCCGTTTTCCGACCACACGGTCTCGTAGGAAGATTATATTGGTATTCCGTTCTGCCTTTTCACGGGATTATTTTCAAGGGTATGGTGAGGAAATTGGCAATGAAATCAAAATAAGTGCAGAGTTTATACCTTAAAAAAGTCACTGAAAATTTCAGTGACTTTTTTTAATTTTAATTTAATTTTTATTTACGAATTGACCAGCGTCATATTGTAATTAATCTTAATCTGATTAATAATTTCATTATCAACATTATCATCAAATTTCCTTGCAAACAGATGACTTTCTGAATTCAAAAAATGAAGGTCGTCTATTGTAAATGTTTTCGGGCGAAGTTTTATATCGCCGTCGGGAACCCAAATGATGGCTCTCTTGTCATCGTTCACGAGTTGTCCTGTAAACTTTGTATTCATCAGAACAGTTTGAAAGAATGATTCATCTGCTATCAATGTGTTTTTATAATAATTTTCAAATTTCTTTACTTCTGTACTGGTGCAAATAAAAGTACAGCAATCTCTTGTCAGGATCATCCATTGCCCACCGATATATGGCGTGATGTCTTTCATAAATTCTCTTTTGTAAGTCAAAGGTGAGATCTTATCATCTACTTCATCAAAATAATTTTCGATCCTGTTCATCGTTTCAGGACGGATGTCTTTTTGATCGGCAATTTTTATATAATTCTTACCTTTGTTCTGTGTCAGATATTCCCGAATGATCTTTTGAGATTTCAATGGGTAATCCTGTCCGCTAAGGTTGATGAAATAATCCCAATGCGCATCAATATTAAGTAAGAAATTCATGCCGTCCAGTTCTGCCTGTACCATACTGTAACCGCCCCAGATTACATTTTCACTTTTCAGGATGTAAACGTTTGGATAATCTTTCAGAAAGAATTCTACTTCGGTTCCGAGTTCTTGTTCCGCTTTTTTATCAATATGGATCAGATAATAATTATCCTTTTCATAGATAGCTTCGAAGAGTCGTTTGAACTGATTTGGCAGGCGATGTACCAAAATGAGATAAGCAATATTAATCGTTTTTTCGGACACAATTTCGCCCACGGTGGTACCACTCTTTTTGAAGAGTTTTAAATCAATTTCCATTTTATATTATTTTAGTTCACGAGTAACGATACACTTCCATAATATAAAGCGAAACCTGAATTTTCTACAAGATACGCTAAAAATAACTGATAATTAATTGTTTACAATAAAGTGATAATTGTCAAAGTTTGGAAAATTTACTTTATTAATTAGATTAAAAAAAGAGCCGGAAAATATTTTCCGGCCCTTACTTTATTTATTCCTTAATGAATTTTTCTATCAGTTCCTGATCTCCAGTTTTTATTTTGATGAAGTAATTTCCTTTAGAAAGTTCGGAAACATTGATGTTATTTTTAGTATCTGTTTTTATTAATCTTCCTAGAACGTCATAGATTTCGATTGATTTTACTGGCTTGTCAGAAGTAATATTAATAACATTTCTTGCTGGATTAGGATAAATTTTTACCTGTATTTTCTTAAGATCATTTACTCCAAGATATGATTGGTAAGTCTTATAGAAATTAAGAATTCCGTAGCCCATTTGTGCAGTTGGATTTGGATAGAGAGATGCATTCTGTCTCAGTTTGGTTTTGATCTCTTCTCGTGATGTACTTGCAGGCAAAGATTGCAAAAGACAAGCCACACCTCCGGCAGCCAAAGGATTTGAAAGAGATGTTCCGCTAGATTGTGTTACCTGACTTCCATAAACTGTGTAGGTATCTGTTCCTCTGGCGCTGCCGTCTGGTTTTATAACTCCGGCAGAATTTGGACCAAAAGAAGAAAAACTGGAAACATTACCTTGATTTGTAACAGCGCCAATTGTGAAAACTTTTGCATTATCGCCAGGAGTTCCTAAATAATGCCAAGAGCTTGCACCGCTATTTCCTGCAGAAACGGTTAAGAAAATTCCTTTTTCAGCAGCAATTTGGGCACCTCTTGCGATAAAAGAAGTTGTTCCATTCATATCCGCATAAGTATAATCATATCTGCTATCATCGAAGTCTGTGTAACCAAGAGAAGTGGAAATCACATCCACGCCTTTTCTGTCAGCTTCTTCAGCGGCTTCTATCCAATAAAGTTCCTCTTCTGGAATTTCGTTTGCACCATCTTCCGATGCATAAAGATAAAAATTAGCATCAGGTGCAGTTCCCACAAATTGTCCATCCAGATAACCGCCAATTGTTCCAAGGCATACCGCTCCGTGTGTATTAAGAGCTGTATTATAAATGTCTGAACTTTTACTGATGAAGTTATAACCACCTTTGATCTGTCCGTTATCACGAAGTCTTTTGTAAGCATTTCCTGTATCTACAGTGGGAAATCCGGTATCAATCACAGCAATTGTCATTCCTGTTCCTGTAAATCCTGCTACATGAAGTGCACGGATATTAACCTGATTGATTTGATTCAGTCCGCTTCCGTAATTGAAAGTCGTTAAAGCATCCCGGTTAGCAAATTCATTATTAAATTCCTTAAATTCCTTAAATTTTTCAATTTTTTGTTTTCTGATCCCACCGCCTGGATTTTTAACAAAAGTTTCTACGTGATCTACATAAGTCTGCTGAGATAATGTCTGGATCTGAGCAGCAGTAGCATTTACAGCAACGCCATTCAGCCATTTGGAATAATCTGTCACCGTAAAACCAAGATTTCTTATATTCTGAATATAAGCAGGTTCTATCGGCGCATCCTGATCGATAAGCGCAATTCCAAGATTGGCTCTCCTGTCAAGAGATTTCTGAGTAAGTTCCGCCAATGGGTTTGAATAAAATGCAGCTTTGTTCGGTTTATCTTTGAAGAAAACAAAAACTAATTCGGTTTGAGCCGTTGCTATCAAAGAAAAGCTAACCGATAAAATTGTAAAGATTTTTCTCACGTTTCGGGGATTTTGATTTTTTAAACTGATAAATAAATGTAAATTTACAAAATAATGTTTTTGCTTTTGAAATCGGTTTCGAGAAATATTTTCATTAATATTCTTAGCGGTTTTAAACGCCTTTTAATAATAAATATTTGATTATGAAGAAAATCCAGATGGTTGATTTACAAAGCCAGTACTATAAAATAAAAAGTGAAGTTGACAATGCAGTTCTGAATGTAATGGATTCTGCGGCTTTTAT
>Ga0157370_10008626_pt1 | contig 10975 bp, 7 predicted proteins | sample C35metaG_FD_113463 | JGI IMG/M metagenome (GOLD analysis project Ga0157370, IMG submission 113463) | Corn rhizosphere microbial communities from Kellogg Biological Station, Michigan, USA - C3-5 metaG | ecosystem: Host-associated > Plants > Roots > Rhizosphere > Soil | place: USA: Michigan... | reverse complement strand
GTCCAGCAGCCAGGCCACAATCTGCTCGATGTTCGTGCCCAGATAATGGTGCCCGGTATCGACCAGGACTTTTGCCTTTGGCCCTGCGCTGCGCGCCAGTTCAAGCGCCATTCCCCAGTCGGCGATATCGGTGTGATAGAAGGCCGGCTCAAACGGCTTGTACTCAACCAGCAATCGCTGATCCGCGCCAAGCGCCGCGTGTGTCGCGCTCAGCGCCTCCTGCATCCATCCGATGCGTCGCCGAATGCTTTGCGTGCCGGGATAGTTCGATCCATCCGCGAACCAGAGCGAGATGTCCTTCGAGCCGAGCGCCTTGCCGATCTCCACCGAATCGAGGAGATGTTCAAGCGCCGCCGCTCGCACCTTCGCATCGGGATTCGCAATCGATCCGAACTTATACTGCGCATCCTGAAACAGGTTGGGATTGATGCTGCCCGCTTTGATTTTGTATTTCTGTTCGAGGGCCTGAATCGCCGGAACATCCGCTTTGCCTCCGGGAAGATCCCACAGAACGTGAAGCGCAATGGTCGGGCTGGCGCCGGTCAGCGCGTTGACTTCGGCGGCATCGGCAAACTTCTCTTCAATGGTCGTCGCCGCCCCGCCCTGCACGAACTTACCGAATCGTGTGCCGGTGTTGGCGAAACCCCAGGAGGGTACCTCAATTCGAAAGTTATCCAGAGCGTTCCCTATACGCTCAGTTGCTTCTGCGCTGTTCACCATCGCTCAACCTCTTGCAACCAGCATATTGCATGGAGCGAGAGGGATGTCGATAGTAAGGTTGTTTTCAAATGGTGAGAATGACATCGAGAAAGCGCGGACCATGCACGCCCTTGATGCGCGTCATCTCTATATCGGCGGTCGCCGATGGTCCAGAAAAAAATGTCGTCGGCCGGGTCGACGTCGCGCGTAGACGCTCCATCGCCTCAGGCACCGTCTCGACTACCTTTGACGCTTCGACGATGCAGAGATGATAGTCCGGAATCAGGGTCGCGGCTCGCCTTCCCGGCCGTGCAACGTCCTGCAGAATCACGGTGCCGGTTTCGGCGATAGCCACCGTCGAGCCCGTCAATACGCCGTCAAAGCCATCGAGATCGGCAGCGGTCATACCGGTATCGGTGACAAATTCAAAGCCCTCCGGCAGCCACTCGGCAGCGATGCCAGCGGGCACGATGATGCGACGTTTGCCGCTCTCTGTAAGCATCCTGGCCACGGTCGCTGCAATCTCTAAGCGCTGTACGCGGACCACATGCGCGTCATAATCACGCAACCGGTCCTCAAGCAGATCGAGCATTGCCTCAGGCGCGAGCGCGGCCTCGCGACGATACTCGCGCGCAATCGCGTTCCACGCCGTCTCCGCCGCAACAGCATCCGAGCTGCCGCCATTGGCTTTGCGGACTCTGCGCAAAATCTCAGTCTTCGCAGCACCACTCGTCTCAGTTGCCATCTCTGCCTCGCTTCTCCCACCAGTCGCGGAAGGTCTGCTTCGGCATCTCCTGCAGATCTCTTACCTGGGTCCAGCCGCCGAGCATTCCGGGCAGCCAGCCAATCCAGCCAACGCCTTGGCCATCTTTGCGCACCAGCGGAGCTTCGGCCATCCGGCCCAGCCGCTGCGCCGCGCGAAACCGCCGCTCGCTCTGGAAGATCGTCGCCATTATCTTCATCGCCAGCGCTTCGCCGGTCAGTCCCTTCTGCTCGACTACCTTGTTGCGAAGATGAATCAGCACTTCGGGAATGTTGATCTTTACCGGACAGACCTCATAGCAGGCTCCACAGAGCGACGAAGCGAACGGGAGACTTTCCGCATAGTGCATCTGCTGCAACTGCGGAGTAAGAATCGCCCCAATGGGCCCAGCATATACGCTTCCATACGCCTGCCCGCCAGTCTGGCGATAGACGGGACAGACGTTCTGGCAGGCGCCGCAGCGAATGCAGTTCAGCGTCTGCCGGCTTTCCTTGTCGGCAAGAATTCCGCTGCGCGCATTGTCCATCAGCACGACGTGAAACGCACGCGGGCCATCGCCTGCAGACACTCCGGTCCAGATGGAGTTGTAAGGATTCATGCGCTCGCCGGTGGCACTGCGCGGGAGGAGTTGAAGGAAGACCTCCAGGTCACGGAAGCGGGGAATCACTTTGTCGATTCCGGCGACAGTGATCAGCGTGCGTGGCAGCGTGAGGCACATGCGGCCATTGCCTTCGCTCTCGACGATGCAGACGCCGCCCGTCTCGGCGATGAGAAAGTTTGCACCGCTAACGGCGGTTGGTACGCGCAAGAATTTTTCACGAAGAAAGAGCCGTGCGGCTTCAGCGAGATCTTCAGGTGAATGGCCCAGGTCAGGCAGATGCATCTCGCGCTGGAATATCTCGTGAATTTGCTGGCGGTTCTTGTGCAACGCAGGGACCACGATGTGCGAGGGCTTATCGCGACCGAGTTGAATGATGAGTTCGGCGAGATCGGTTTCATAGGGGCGGATACCGGCGGCTTCGAGCGCTCCATTGAGACCGATCTCCTCGGTAGTCATCGATTTGATCTTGAGGATCTCGGCGGGGCTTGGCGACTCGCGCTGTTCGGCTGCGATTGCTTCCTTTGCAAGTCGGACAACGATCTGGCGTGCCTCTTCCGCATCGCGGGCCCAGTGGACGACGCCGCCCGCACGCGTACAGTTCATCTCGAACTGTTCGAGGTAGGCGTCCAGATGCGTCATGGTGTGCTCGCGAATGCGCTCGCCGGCGAGGCGAAGCTGCTCCCAATCGCCGAGTTCTGCGACAACGCGCGCGCGCTTGTTCTGGATGACGGAGGTCGCGTGGTGCACGTTCTTGCGTAGTTGTGCGTCGCGCAGTAAATTGTGCGCGGCTTTTGGAAAGGACGGAGCCGTGCGCGGATCGAGTAGAGGTCCGCTCATCGAGCTTCCTCCTCGCCCGCGAGAATCTCTGCAATATGCATCGTCCGAACATTGCATCCACGCCGATGCAGGCCGCCGTTAATGTGCATCAGGCAACTGTTGTCGCATGCCGTAACGATTTCGGCTTTCGTACTGAGGACAGCATCGAGCTTCTCATCGAGCATGGCGCTCGACACGTCGGCGTTCTTGATGGCAAAGGTGCCACCGAAGCCGCAGCATTGTTCCAGTCCAGGAAGGGGTGCGAGATCGATATCGTTGACGGAGCGAAGGAGCGAGGTCGGGCCGTCGCCGAGCTGGAGAGAACGCAGTCCATGGCAGCTGGCGTGATAGGTGACGCGATGCGGAAAGATGGAACCAAGGTCCGTAATTCCCAAACGCTTCGTCAGCAACTCGGAGAACTCATAGACGCGCGGAAGAAGAGCCTCAACCTCCGCAGCGAGCCCGCTGTATTTGCCCGTAGCTTCGAGTTGCCGTGCCATCGCGGGATAGTGTTCGCGCATATGAGCCACGCAACTTGAGGAGGGAACTACGACGGCCTCAGAATTGCGGAACTGCTCGACGAAGCGTGGAATCATCGGAAGAGCTTCGTCCCAATAACCTGTATTGACGTGCATCTGCCCGCAACAGGTTTGGCCGGCGGGGAAGTCAACCGTATGCCCCAGGCGCTCGAGCACGCGCACGACCGCCTGACCCGTAGCAGGGAACAGAGTGTCGTTGTAGCAGGTGATGAAAAGCGAGATGCGCAGGGGGTCTCCTAGGCTGGTCACAATTTCAATACAGATTCTATTTCACAATGACGTTGCCGGTCCGGTAGGATGGTCTGTACTTTTTCGCAACTCGCGCGCGAAGCTACGGAGAACCTGTGGGAGCAAATCCGTTTCTTGGACTGATTTATCACTGGATCGGCGGATTCGCTTCCGCTACCAACTTTATTCCCTTTCGGCAGATCCGGCGCTGGTCGTGGGAGGTCTACTGGATCATCCAGGGATTCGCCGCCTGGATTGTTGCGCCGATTGTGCTCGCTAGCATCTTCGTTCCGCACGTCTGGCCGATGCTTGGGCAGGCCTACAGCGAATACCCGCGCAGTCTTCAGTACGCGTTTCTGTTCGGCGTGTTGTGGGGTGTGGGTGGGATTACTTTCGGACTCGCGATCCGCTACCTCGGAATCGCCTTGGGATACGCGATTGCGCTGGGACTGTGCGCGTTCTTCGGGACCCTGGTGCCCCCATTTGTGCATCGCCTTCCGCCGCTGAATCAACGCGAGATCTTTGTGATGGCGCACGCCACCTCAGGCAAGGTGATCCTGCTTGGCGTGGTGGTGTGCGTGCTCGGCGTTGCCGTGAACGGCGCGGCCGGCTACTGGAAGGAACGGGAGCTTACGCCCGAAAAAAGAGCCGAGGCGGGCGAGCGCGACTACAACTTCGTTAAGGGGATTCTGATCGCGATCCTCGCCGGATTCATGAGTTCGTTCTTTGCGTTCGGGCTGGCGGCCGGCAAGCCCCTCGGTGACATCGCCAAGGCGCAATTGCTTGCAGGGGGACATCTCGATCTCTGGCAGAACCTGCCGATTCTCATCATTGTTCTCTGGGGCGGGTTCCTGACGAACTTCGTCTGGTCCGCAATCCTCATCATCCAGAACCGGTCGGTGCGGCAGTTTGCAGGCGAGCCAGGCAGCAATCCCATGCGCGCCACGGCAACCACTGGCGAGACGCTCGCGGAGTTTGACCCCGCGAACCCTGCCCACCGCCGCCTTTCAGGCGGGGCGTTATTCAGCAATTACATCTTTGCTGCCATGGCAGGCGTGATCTGGTACTTCCAGTTCTTCTTCTACTCGATGGGTCAGACGAAGATGGGCAAGTACGACTTTTCGTCATGGACGCTCCATATGGCGTCGATCATCATCTTTGCGACTTTGTGGGGACTGGTGTTGCACGAGTGGAAGGGAACCAGCCGCACGACAAAGATGTTGGTCACTTTAGGGTTGACACTGCTTATTGGTTCCACCGTGATCGTTGGTTACGGCAACAAACTGAAGGTTGACGAGCCTCAGGTAGTGACCTCGCAGCGATGAGCCCTCGGCCTGTTCGGGTTCGCTCGGCGTGCGATATGCTGTTTAGGGAAGTGAGATTCATCGCTCAGTTCGTGCGCCGTCGTGGACTCGATCACGTGATCGCGATCGGCATCTGCTGCCTGATGCTGTTCTTCGCAGTCGGCAGCAAGGTGGCGTGGTATCACTCCAAAGAAGCGGCAGCCCAATCGATCGCTGCGACGAAGGTTTGGAAGGCAAAGAGTGTAGCAGTCGATACCGCCCTCCCCGGTTCAAGCGTTCCGCTTCAAACGACTGTCGAGCTGATATTTCTTCTGAGCTTGTGCCTCGTATGGGCTGAGCCATCGCGCCAGGGTGAAGACCCCGTCTTTCATCCGCCATTGGAGCGCTTTGCCGCGTTAGCGATGCGGCCCCCGCCCGCCTGTTAGATGACCTCTGTAGGCCCCCGCTCGAAGTATGCGGCGAGCGCCTGTGTCATCGGCTGAAACCAACAAAGCGAGTCCAATCGATGTGTAAGCCTCTTGTCCGCGCGACGGGGTTTTGCAAAGGCATACTGCCTTTGACGTGCTGTCTTGTTTTAATCAGTGGTTGCCACGATTCCAATGTGCAACGTGACAATGCATCGGTGCCCGTTGCGCCAGTCGCAGTGGTTGAGCGAAGCCAGCTAGCCAACAACCTCCAGGTCGCCGGCGAGTTCCTTCCCTATCAGGAGGTCGAACTCCACGCGAAGGTCGCAGGGTATATCAAACGAATAAACGTCGACATTGGCGACCGCGTGAAGACCGGTCAGGTCTTGGCAATCCTGGATATCCCTGAGTTGGAAGCGCAGGTTCAAGGTGCGACCGCGGGCGTCCGCCAGACACGTGAACAGATCACACGTGCGAAGAGTGAAGTCCAGCAGGCCCAGGCCAACTACGACGCTCTACATTCGGAGTCGCAGCGCCTGCAGCAGGCGTCGAAGGCCCAACCTGGTTTGATCGCGCAACAGGAGCTGGACGATGCGATGGCAAAGGATCAGGCCGCGGCAGCGCAAGTGGATGCGGCGAGGTCTGCGCTGTCCGCGACTGAGCAGCAGCTCGGCGTCTCGCAGGCAGATCAGTTGCACTATTCGTCGCTGGCAGACTACTCGCGAATAACGGCGCCGTTCAACGGCGTCGTGACATGGCGCTATGCGGATACAGGAGCTCTCATCCAGGCCGGCACTTCAAACTCTGGTTCGCTGCCTGTAGTGAAGTTGGCCGAGATCGATGAGTTGCGTCTCCGGCTCCCAGTGCCGGAGTCTCTCGCGCCATTCGTTCACGTTGGCGATACGGCGCAGATTCAGGTGCAAGCGCTCAATAGGAAGTTCTCGGGGGAGGCTACGCGAGATACGGCCGCACTCGATCCTTCGACCCGCACCATGCAGGTGGAGATCGACGTCCCGAATCCGAAGGGTCAACTTGCGCCTGGAATGTACGCGCAGGTTACGCTCGACATCCAGAGAGCAGGGGACGCGCTGGCGGTACCGGTCCAAGCGGTGGACCAGAGCGGAGGGCAGCCGGCCGTAATGCTGGTGGACAGCTCGAACCACGTGCAGCGGCGCGCTGTCCAGATAGGAATCTCAACCGCGAACCGCACGGAAATCCTGAGCGGACTGCAGGCGGGAGACAAGATCATCGCAACGAACCTGTCGTCGTACCAGGCTGGAGAACTCGTTCAGCCAAGAGTCGATACGATGACCAGTTTCCATGAAGCGGAGGCGCAGTAGATGTCTAGTTTCGCGCTTCGCTATCCGTTCTTCATCATCATGTTGTGCCTCGTAGTCGGCGTCGTGGGCACCACAATGCTTGTTCGCATGCCGGTCGATCTGTTCCCCAGCATCAACATTCCTGTTGTAGTGGTGGCAACCTTCTACAACGGCATGCCGCCGGAACAGATCGAGTCGAACATCACCGATCCCTTCGAGCGATTCTTCACGCTCGGTTCGGGCATCGACCACATCGAGTCGCGATCGCTCACAGGTGTGTCGCTCATTCGTGTCTACTTTCAGCCGGGAACGAATCCGGATTCCGCGGTCTCGACAATCTCCAACCTTGCGATGGCTCAGCTCAGGCGATTGCCGCCAGGTACATTGCCGCCCGTCGTGTTGAAGTTTGATGCGTCCTCGCTGCCAGTGTGTCTCATCACGCTCAAAGGGCAGGGGCTGAACGAGACGCAGTTGCACGATGTCGGCCAGTTTGTGGTGCGCAATCAGATCGCTAACGTTCCCGGTGCATCTGTACCGCAGCCATTTGGAGGCAAGTATCGGCAGATCCAGGTTTACGTCGATCCGGTGAAGCTCGAGGCGCACCAGTTGAGCCCGATGGACGTGGTGCGTTCGCTCAATTCGGCAAATGCAATTCTGCCGGCAGGCGACGTCAGGATCGGCCCCAAGGATTACAACATCTACACCAACGCGCAGCTTCCGACCACGGAGGAGATCGACCGGTTGCCGCTGCGCACAGTCGGAAATGGGCAGCTGCTAATTTCAGATGTTGGGTATGCGAAAGATGCGAACGCGATTCAAACAAACATCGTTCGCGTCGACGGACAGAAGTCAGTCTATCTGGCAATTCTGAAACAAGGTGGCGATTCCAACACGATCGAGGTGGTGAACGGGATTCGTGATGCCCTGAAGCATTTGCTCGACGTGCCCAAAAGCCTCATCACGCGCGTCGTTTTCGATCAGTCGGTCTTCGTGAAAACGGCGATTCGGAATCTGGGTTCCGAAGGCGGAATCGGGCTTGTGCTCACTGCGGTGATGATCCTCATCTTCCTCGGCAGTATGCGTGCAACTGCGGCGGTCTTATTGTCGATCCCGTTATCGGCATTAGCTGCATTTCTCGTGCTGAACATGATGGGAGAAACCATCAACTCGATGGTCCTCGGCGGCCTTGCGCTCGCATTCTCCCGCTTGATCGATAACTCCGTCGTCGTACTCGAAAATATCTTTCGGCATCTCGAAATGGGGAAGTCGCCGGAGGAAGCTGCGGAGATCGGCGGCCGTGAGGTCGCATTACCAGTACTCGCCGCGACATTTACGACCTCCATCGTCTTTTTCCCTGTGGTCTTTCTTTATGGTGTCAGTCGATACTTGTTTACCGCTCTTGCGTTGTCGGTAGTTTTGTCGCTGTTTGCGTCCTTCTTTGTCGCATTCACGGTGGTTCCTCTCTTTTGCGCCAAGTTCATCCGCAATGCGCATCATGAGGCAGGACATCACAAGGGAGGCAATCCCTTTCAGAGGTTCGTTCGTTGGTTCAACCGTCGTTATGACCGTTCCCTGATGCACTATGACCGCGCAGTGGGAAAGACGCTGTTGCGACCTGTGGCGACAACCATCGGCGTGTTGGGGATCTTTCTGTTCTCGCTGGGCCTTTACCCACTGCTCGGTCTTTCGTTCTTTCCCCGCACGGATCCCGGTCAGTTTGTGATTAATGTGAAGGCCCCTGCAGGAACGCGCATCGAGTTGACGAACGAGTACATCGCACGAGTGGAACAGGAGATTCGGTCGGTCATTCCCGAGAAGGATCTCGGCATGATTGTCTCGAACATTGGCATCACGCCGGACTTTTCTGCGATCTACACTCCAAACTCAACTCAGAACACTGCGTTTGTGCAGGTGTCGTTGAAGGAAGGTCACTCAAAATCGAGCTTTGCGTACATGGATCTGGTGCGCAACAAGCTCAGGGGCGACTTGCCCGAGCTTTCGACTTACTTTCAGACAGGCGGCCTTGTTGATGCTGTCGTGAACCTTGGCCTTCCGGCGCCTATCGATATACAAGTTGGAGGCAACAATCTAAAAGAAGCTTTCGATACCGCAACCTCGCTTGCGAAGCAGATCAGGTCAGTTAAAGGAGTCAGTGATGTACTGATCCCGCAGGACATCAACTACCCCGGACTCGAGCTTGATGTGAATCGCGAGATGGCTGGACGGCTGGGAATCACTTCTCAGTCGGTCATCGACAACGTCATTACCGCACTCACATCGAATGGGATGATCGCGCCGAGCTATTGGGTAGATCCCAAGTCGGGCAACAACTATCTGCTCACAGTTCAGTATCCCGAGACGGCGGTGAAGTCACTCACCGACTTTGAGCAGATCCCACTCAGTGCGAAAAACATGGGAATGAGCGCGGACAACCCGGCTCAACCGAACGGTGATCGCCCAATCACAACCAACCTCGGTGCCGTGACGAATATCTCGCAGATCAACACGCCGACAGAAGTGGATCACTATCAGTTGCGACGTGTGATCGATATCTATGTTTCGCCGTCGAGTGAAGACCTTGGTGGCGTTGCGGGCCGCGTAGAACATGTCCTCAAGGATGCGCAAATTCCCTCGAATCTCGTGGTATCGGAGCGCGGTTCGGTCGAGGGTATGAGGAGATCGTTCAAGAGCTTTGGTGTCGGGCTCATTCTCTCGATCGTGCTGGTGTACCTGATTCTGATGGCGCAATTTTCATCGTTCATAGATCCACTGATTATTCTTTTGGCGATTCCACCTGGAATCACCGGCGTCATCCTGTTCTTGCTCGCGACGGGAACGACGCTGAACGTGATGTCGCTGATGGGCGTGATTATGATGACTGGAATCGTTGTCTCAAACTCGATTCTTATCGTTGAGTTCACGCGCGCGCTGCGCAATGAAGGCATGCCGATTCGCGAGGCGGTCGCGATGGCATGTCGTGTACGCCTCCGTCCAGTCCTGATGACCTCTCTTGCCACAATCATCGGCATGGTGCCGATGGCGCTTGCGCTCGAGACAGGGAGCGAGCAATATGCGCCGCTGGCCCGCGCGATCATCGGAGGCCTGACAGTTTCGGTGATCGTGACCGTATTTGTCGTGCCCGCGGCGTATCTGTGGGTGCATCGCAAGGAAGAGCAGCCGCCTGCGGAATCAACCGTGGAGGCTGTCTGATGCGAACCGTAGCCTACGCTCTATTCACAGCAGTCGTGATCGTTTCAGTCCCTGTTGGTGCACAGACATCGACACCAGTAACAACCAACAATGGAACACCGCCGTCTGTGCCGACGACGACGTTGCCCTCTGCACCGTCTCCGCCGGCGCCTGTTCAGCAGCTTCCCAGTGGACTCACTACGCCAGTCGTTCCGCCGAATGCGCCTACGTTGACCCTGGGGCAGGCCGAACAACTTGCGCTGCAGCACAACCCTCGGGTGACGGTTGCGCGCCTTCTGGCGCTCGCACAAGGGCAGGTGACGCGCGAGCAACGCGCCGCGGAGATGCCGACACTCGCTGGAAATGTGACCGCGGTGGGCGCGGACAATGGCACGCGCCTCACTGCTGGTGCGTTGAACAATCCGGTGCTTTACCAGAGAGCCGCCGCCGGGGTGAGTCTGAACCAGCTCATCACTGACTTCGGACGGACACGCAACCTCGTCACACAAGCAAGCCTGAATGCGCAGGCGGCACAGAGCACGGTGGTAGCGACACGTGACGATGTTGTATTTGCGGTGGATGAGGCTTTCTATCGGGCTCTGGGGGCGCAGGCGCTGATTCAGGTGGCTCTGCAGACGGTGAACGCGCGGCAGGCGACTGCGAATCAGATCCAGGCACTGGCAAACGCCCGGTTGCGGTCTACGCTCGATGTGAGCTTCGCGAACGCGCAGCTTGCGCAGGCAGAACTGTTGCTGCTGGATGCACGGAACCAGAGTGTCACGGCACAAGCTGATCTTGCGGCTTTGCTGGGTGATGACCGAAGCACGGTCTATCGGCTGCTTGACGAAACGCCGACCGCTCCACCAGCTGCACCGGCGGAGGCGGCGCCGCTGGTGCAACAGGCGTTCTCGCAGCGGCCCGATCTGAAGAGCCTGCAACAGCAGGCCGACGCAGCGCATCACTTCGCCACTGCAGAGCGCGATCTCTCTATGCCGACGATTACTGCGCTTGGTGCTGCGGGTGCTGCTCCATGGAGGGCTGATGAGATTCCGAATGCGGCATATGGCGCAGCCGGAGTCAATATCAACATCCCAATCTTCAATGGGTTTCTTT
>Ga0157370_10008625_pt1 | contig 10976 bp, 7 predicted proteins | sample C35metaG_FD_113463 | JGI IMG/M metagenome (GOLD analysis project Ga0157370, IMG submission 113463) | Corn rhizosphere microbial communities from Kellogg Biological Station, Michigan, USA - C3-5 metaG | ecosystem: Host-associated > Plants > Roots > Rhizosphere > Soil | place: USA: Michigan... | reverse complement strand
CCCACACCTGCCGATCGTTGGTCGCATCGGTCAACTGCGCGGTGATCCGCACGCGCCCGCCGGCGCGGCGGACGCTGCCTTCCAACACGTGCGTGACCTTCAGTTTGCGCGCGATCGCCGATGCGTCCATCTGCTTGCCCTTGCAGGCAAACGCAGTGTTGCGCGACACCACTTCGAGCGCGGACACCTTGTTGAGGTCGGTGATGATGTCTTCGCTGATGCCGTCGCTGAAGTATTCCTGTTCCGGATCGCCGCTCATGTTGAGAAACGGGAGCACGCACACCGAGTAATGAGGTGCTTCCTTTTTCGCTGGCGCCGCCTTGGCCTTTGCCTCGGCCGCCTGCGTGGCGCTGGAATGCGCGATCATCGCGGCCAGCGCGAGCAGGCACGCCTGCGCCGGCGCGCTCGCCGGGTCCTCGCGCCAGTCATCCAGATCGGTGGTGTGGATCGCGCGTACGTCGAGCGGCAGCCGCGCCTGCTCGAAACGCACCGGCACCAGCACGCCGCGATCGGCTGCATCGCGCGCCTCGCCCCGCACCCAGCGCGACACCACCGAAGTCGGCGTCCACACCACCACCACTGCCTTCGCCGACATCAGCTCGGCATCGATCTGATCGTCGAATTCCTGGCCGGGACTCATCTCGGGATCCCACCATACCGACCAGCCCTTGGCCTCGATCGCGGCCACCAGCGGCGCGACGCGGGCCTTGTCGGCGCGGGCGTAGGAAACGAAGACGTCAGCCATGGCCGTCAGCTCCCCACAACCGTTGCCGGCACTGCGGCTTTTGCTTCGGCAAGGCGCGCTTCGGCAGCGGCGACCATGGCCTGATAGCGCGGATCGTCGTGCAAGAGCGCGAAATCCGGATCGGCTTTGGCGAAGGACAGGAATGCATCGGTGATCGTTGCGTACACGGACCGCAACATCTCCAGCGCAGCCTCCTCGTCCTTCAAGTACACACAAAGTGCGCAGGCAAAGTTGTAGTGCATATTGAAATTGTCGGGATCGATCATCAGCGTCCGGTTCATGCGCGCCTTGGCGCGATCGGCTTCGCCCAAGGCCATGAGTGCATAGGCGCTGTACGCCAGGACGCCGGGATTGTTCTGATCACGGGCAAGGATTGCTTCGGCCCGCTTCAGTGCAATTTCGGCAGATCGCCGCACACCGGCCGTATCGCCCAAGGCGGTATACGCACTGATCAGCATCATCGCCGAATTGAGGTCGGCCTCCATCAGGTGCGCCGCTTTCTCGTACAATCGGGTGGCAACTTCGAATCGGTGGAGCTGGTAATTGACGCGCGCCGCGGTGCGGTTGGCCTCGTAGGATTCGGGGTCGAGTTTCAGCGCGACCGCGGCTTCGGATTCCGCCGTATCGGTGTCGCCGTTCTGCAACAAGATATAAGCCTTGACCGCATGTGCTTCGGCGAGGTCCGGATCGATCGCCAGTGCGCGCTCAGCCGCGGTGATACCGCTATCCGATCCCACACCCAATGCCCGCAGACTCCGATAGCCGATTGCCATCAATGCCCAAGCTTGCGCATAGTTCGGGTCCATTTCGGTAGCGCCAGTGCACATCCGGATGATGGCCTGTGCCGCATGTTCGTCCCATTCCTGGCCGCTCACGTACATCTGCCGCGCCATCAGGTACAGGTCGTATGCCTCGGCACTGTCGGTCCCGCGCCGTTCGATGGCCTTCTTTTCCTCGGGCAGGAGGCGCAGGCGCAGCGCCCTGACGATGGCGCGCGAAATCTCGTCCTGCAAAGCGAAGATGTCGCTGGTGTCGCGGTCGTAGCGCTCGGCCCAGATGTGTCCGCTGTCCTCGCAATCCACCAGTTGCGCGCTGATCCGAACCCGCCCGCCGGCCTTGCGGACACTGCCCTCCAGCACGTGCGTGACCTTCATCTCGCGGACGAGCTGGGGCACGTCCAGTTTCTCGCCCTTGTACTGAAAGGCGCTGTTGCGCGAGATGATGCGGAGCGATGAAACCTTGCTGAGGTCGGTGATGATGTCCTCGGTGATGCCGTCGCTGAAATATTCCTGGTCCGGATCGCCGCTCATGTTGGCGAACGGCAGCACGCAGATGGTGTAACGCGGGGCCAGCTTCTTGTCGGAGGAAGCGACCGGCATACCCGCCGGCTTCGCGGCCTCGGTCGATTGCGAACGCGCGATCATCGCGGCCAGCGCACGCAGGCATTCCTGCACGGCGGGATGCGCCGGGTTCTCGCGCCATTCGTCGAGATCGGTGGTATGGATCGCGCGCACGTCCATCGGCAGGCGCGCTTTCTCGAACCGGACCGGCACCAGGATCCCACGCTCGGCGGCTTCGCGCGCCTCTCCGCGCACCCAGCGCGACGTGACCGAGGTTGGCGTCCAGACCACCAGCACGGCTTTCGCCGCGTCGATCTCCGCGTCGATCTGGTCGTCGAATTCCTGGCCCGGCGTGATCTCCGGATCCCACCACACCGACCAGCCCCTGGCCTCGATCGCGGCCACCAGCGGCGCGACGCGGGCCTTGTCCACCCGGGCATAGGAAACGAATACGTCAGCCATGGCGAGGGCCCTTGTTGCTGCCGCGCATATCCGCGCTTCGCGACCACGCGCGCAGCGAGGTCAACTTTAGCAAACCCGCGGCATCATTCGCGTCGGTCATGCGGCCTCCGGTGCGGGGGGTGCTGCCGATTTGGCCGCTTCGAGGCGCGCTTCGGCGGCGGCGACCATGGCCTGCCAGCGCGGATCGTCGTGGAGCAGGTCCAAATCCGGGTCCGCGATGGCATAGGCCAGAAAGCTGGTCGCCATCGTTCCGAACAATGGACCCAGCAGCGCCAGAGCCGCGTCCTTGTCCTTCAGGCGCACGCTCAACATGCAGGCGAAGTTGTAACGCATGGTCCAGTTCTCGGGTTCGATCAGCAAAGCGCGCTCCATGCGCGCCTTGGCACGGTCGCCGTCGCCCAGTGCCGCCAGCGCGTCCACGCTGTATGCAATGATGCCTCCATTGTTCTGGTCGCGCGCCAGCACGGCTTCGGCACGCTTGAGTGTCAACTCGGCGGCCCTGCGGACGCCCGCCGCATCACCCGCGGCGGTGTAACAACTGATCAACATGGCCGCCGTATTGACGTCGGCATCCATCAGCGCGACCGCTTTTTCGTAGTAGCGGATCGCTTCGTCAAATCGCCCGAGCTGATAATTCACCCGACCGGCCGAGCGGTTGACTTCGTAGGATTCAGGGTCGAGTTTCAAGGCGATTGCAACTTCAGCGCTCGCGGTTTGCAGGTCATTCGTTTGCTGAAGGATCTGCGCCTTCGCCGCATGGGCTTCGGCCAGATCCGGATTCAACGCGAGTGCGCGTTCCACGGCCGGGATCGCATCGCTGTCGGGTGCACTGCTTTCGGCTTCGCTCCATTGCCCATATCCCATGGCCATCAGAGCCCAGGCTTCGGCGTAGTTGGGGTCGATCTCGACTGCGCGCTTGCAGATGCGCACGATCACCTGCATCGAGTGCGGATCGTAATCCTGGTTCACGATGTAAGTCTGTCGAGCCATCAAGTACAGGTTGTGTGCGTCGGCGCTGTTGGTGCCGCGCCGCTCGATGGCCTTCTTTTCCTCCGGCAGCAACCGCAACCTCAAGGCCTTGACGATCGCCTTCGAAATTTCGTCCTGGATCGCGAAGATGTCGCTCGCGTCGCGGTCGTAGCGTTCGGCCCAGACGTGCTGGCCGGTGTCGCCGTCGATGAGCTGCGCGGTGATGCGCAGGCGCCCGCCGGACCGGCGCACGCTGCCTTCTATCACGTGCGTGACCTTGAGTTCGTGCGCAAGCTTGTGCATCTCGATCTGTTTCCCCTTGTAGAGAAACGAATCGTTGCGCGACACGACACCCAGCGACGACACCTTGCTCAAGTCGGTGATGATGTCCTCGGTGATGCCATCGCTGAAGTATTCCTGTTCGGCGTCGCCGCTCATGTTGGCGAACGGCAGCACGCACACCGCGAAGCGCTTGGCCGCCGCCGCGGGTGCCGCAGCGCTGCCCTTGGCGGATTGCGGGTCCGGCGCACGGGCGATCAACATGCCCAGCGCGTTGAGGAATTCCTGCGCCTTGACTCCGGCCGGGTTCTCGCCCCAATCGTCGAGGTCGGTGGTGTGGATGGCGCGCACATCCATCGGCAGGTGCGCGTTGTCGAAGCGCACCGGCACCAGCACATTGCGGTCCGCAGCGTCGCGCGCTTCGCCGCGTACCCAGCGCGATGCCACCGAGGTCGGTGTCCACACCACCAGCACGGCCTTGGCCGCGTTGATCTCGGCTTCGATCTCATCGTCGAACTCGCGGCCGGGAACAATCGCCGGGTCCCACCACACCGACCAGCCCTTGGCCTCGATCGCGGCCACCAGTGGCGCGACGCGGGCCTTGTCGGCGCGGGCGTAGGAAACGAAGACGTCAGCCATGGCCGTCAGCCTCCGGCGACCGTCGCGGGGACCGCATTGTCTGATGCCGCAAGGCGCGCCTCGGCGGCGGCAATCATGGCCTGGTAGCGCGGGTCGTCACGCAATGATTCGAGATCCGGGTCGGCTTTGACATACGCAAGGAAACTGGCCGAAACGGTCTCGAACAGTGGCGCGAGCATGTCCAGCGCCGCTTGGCGGTCCTTGAGCCGCACCGCCAGCATGCACGCAAAGTTGTAGCACATGCCGAAATTGTCGGGATCGAACAACAATGCGCGATCCATGCGTGCCTTGGCACGCGCAAACTCGCCCAATGCGGCCAGCGCATCCACGCTGTAGCCGGTCACCGCCGAATTATTTGGATCGCGCTCGAGGATGGGCTCGGTACGACGCAGGGTCAGCTCGGCGGCGCGTCGGGTTGCAGGCGCGTCGTCCAATGCCGAGTAACAACTCACCAGCATCGCGGCCGAATTGATGTCGGCCTCCAGCAGCGCGGCTGCTTTTTCATAATGACGGGCAGCATCCGCATATTTCCGCAGCTGGTAATACAACCGACCGGCCGAACGATTGACCTCGTACGACTCGGGATCAAGCTCGAGCGCAGCCGTGGTTTCGGCAACGGCCCTATCGAGCCTACCCTCGATCTGCAGTAGCTGCGCCTTCAGCGCATGCGCTTCGGCAAGATCCGGGTTCAACGTAAGAGCGCGATCGACCGCAGCGATACCGGCCTCTGTATCCGTGCCCCCAGCATCAGTCCATTGCCGATAACCCGCGCCCAACAGCGCCCAGGCCTCGGCGTACTCCGGGTCCAGATCAGTCGCTCGTTTACAGATACGCACGATCGCTTGTGCAGAGCGCTTATCGGTTTCTTGACTCGTCGCGTAGGTCTGCCGCGCCATGAGATACAGATTGTGCGCTTCGGCGTTGTCGGTACCGCGCTTGCGGATAGCCTTCTTTTCCTCCGGCAAAAGGCGCACCTTCAGTGCCTTGGCAATGGCCTGCGAGATCTCGTCCTGGATGGCGAAGATGTCGTCGTCGTCACGGTCGTAACGCTCGGCCCACAGATGGCCGTTGGTTTCGCCGTCGATCAACTGCGCGCTGATGCGCACGCGCCCGCCGGCCTTGCGCACGCTTCCTTCAAGCACATGGGTTACGTTAAGCTCGGCCGCGACCTGCGGCAGGTCGACGTTCTTGCCCTTGTAGCGGAACGCACTGTTGCGCGAGATGACACGCAACGCCGACACCTTGCTGAGGTCGGTAATGATGTCTTCAGTGATGCCGTCGGAAAAGTATTCCTGCTCCGCTTCGCCACTCATGTTCGTGAAGGGCAGCACGCAGATCGAGAACTGCGGTGCGGCTTTTGGCGCGGTTGCCTTGCCGGGGGTCGCCACGGGCGCCACCGGTTGCATGGATCGCGCGATCATCGCCTCGAGCGCCTGCAGGCACGATTGCGCAGGCGCACTGGCCGGATTCTCCCCCCAGTCGTCGAGGTCTGTCGTATGGATCGCGCGCACGTCGATGGGCAACCGCGCCTGACCGAACCGGACGGGCACCAGGATCCCGCGCTCGGCCGCATCGCGCGCTTCGCCGCGGACCCAGCGCGAAGCCACGGAGGTCGGCGTCCACACCACCAGCACCGCCTTGGCGGCCTGGAGTTCTACGTCGATTTCGTCGTCGAATTCCTGGCCCGGCGCCATCGCCGGATCCCACCACACCGACCAGCCTTTCGCCTCGATCGCAGCGACCAGCGGCGCGACGCGCGTCTTGTCGGCGCGGGCGTAGGAGATGAAGACGTCGGCCATGCGTCAGCTCCCCGCGACCGTTGCCGGCACCGCGGCTTTCGCGGCGGCAAGCCGTGCCTCGGCGGCGGCGACCATGGCCTTGAAGCGCACGTCCTCCCGCAGCGACTCAAGATCCGGATCGGCCTTCGCATAAGCTAGGAAAGTATCCGGGATCGTTTCGAACAACGGCTCTAGCATCTGCATCGCAGCGGTCTGATCGTTCAGGTACGTATTGAGCGTACACGCGAAGTTGTAACGCATGGTCCAATTATGTGGATCAACCAGCAGTGCCCGATTCATTCGCGTCTTGGCGCGCTCGGCTTCACCCAGGGCAGCGAGCGCAAATGCGCTGTACACCATGATTCCGCCGTTGTTCTGGTCGCGCGTCAGAACAGCATCTGCGCGCTTCAACGCAACGTCAGCGGCCTGCCGTTGCGCAACCGTATCGCCCACGGCGTGATACGAGGCAACCAGCATCATGGCGGAATTGACGTCGGTATCCATGAGGCTGACAGCCTTTTGATAATACAGTGCAGCATCTTGAAACCGGTGTAATTGGTAGGCAATACGACCTGCGGTTCGATTGGCTTCGTACGATTCGGGATCCTGCGCCAACGCGATCTCGACCTCCGCAACGGCCGAATCCATTGTGTCGTTCTGAACCAGAATGTACGCCTTTACTGCATGAGCCTCCGCCAAATTCGGATCAAGAGCCAGTGCCTTCTCTGCTGCCGCCATCCCGTCATCGGTTTCCACACGCAATTGGCGAAGGCTGCGATAACCCATGGCCAGCAGCGCCCATGCTTGGGCATAGTCCGGGTCGATTTCGGTAGCACGCGTACATGTGCTTACCATCGCCTCGGCTGCACGTACGTCTTCCTGGCTGGTGATGTAGATCTGCCGCGCCATGAGATAAAGGTCGTGCGCCTCGACGCTGTTGGTCCCACGGCGTTCGATTGCCTTCTTCTCCTGCGGCAGCAGGCGCAACCGCAATGCCTTGACGATCGCCTGCGAGATTTCGTCCTGGATCGCGAAGATGTCGCTGGCGTCGCGGTCGTAACGCTCGGCCCAGACGTGGTTGTTGGTGGCGCCGTCGATCAACTGCGCGTTGACCCGGATTCTGCCGCCTGCTTTGCGGACGCTCCCTTCCAGCACGTGGGTGACCTTGAGTTCCTGCGCCACCTTGGTGATTTCGACGTGCTTGCCCTTGTACATGAAGGCGCTGTTGCTGGAGGCAACCGCAAGCGCCGAGACCTTGCTCAAATCGGTGATGATGTCCTCGGTCATGCCGTCGCTGAAATATTCCTGCTCGGTGTCGCCGCTCATGTTGGCGAAGGGCAGCACGCAGATGGACAGTCGTGGCGTTTCCTTTTCGGGTGCCATGGCCATCGAGCCACTGGACTTCGCGCCCTGCGAGCGCGCGATCATCGCTTCCAGCGCGCGCAGGCATTCCTGCACCGCGGGGTGCGCCGCGTCCTCATGCCAGCCGTCGAGATCGGTGGTGTGGATCGCGCGCACGTCCATCGGCAGACGCGCCTTTTCGAACCGCACCGGCACAAGGATGCCGCGCTCAGCGGCCTCGCGGGCCTCGCCACGCACCCAGCGCGACGCCACCGAAGTGGGAGTCCAGATCACCAGCACGGCTTTCGCGGCGTCGATCTCGGCGTCGATCTGGTCGTCGAACTCCTGGCCAGGCGTGATCTCCGGATCCCACCACACCGACCAGCCCTTGGCTTCGATCGCGGCCACCAACGGCGCCACGCGGGCCTTGTCGGCTCGGGCGTAGGAAACGAAAACGTCAGCCATGGCGACCGGCCTTGCCAACCATCACGCAGATCATGCGGCCTCCGGCGCGGGCGGTGCTGCCGCCTTTGCTGCTTCGAGGCGCGCTTCGGCGGCGGCGACCATGACTTGGTAGCGCGGGTCGTCGTGCAGCGACTCGAGGTCGGGGTCGGCTTTCAGGTAACGCAGGAATGAGCCGGTGATCTGGCCGAAAAGCGGCGTGAGCATTTCCAGGGCGGACTCCTTTTCTTTCAGGTAGCGATTGAGCGCGCATGCAAAGTTGTAGCGCATGTCCCAATTTTCGGGATCGATGACAATCGCGCGATTCATGCGGATCTTGGCGCGTTCGCCCTCGCCCAGCGACGCCAGCGCGTAGGCGCTGTAAACCAATGCGCTCGAATTGTTTTGATCGCGCGCCAGGATTGCCTCGGCGCGATGAAGCGCGAATTCGGCGGACCGACGTGCGCCGGCATCATTGCCCAGCACGTTGTAGCAAGCGATCAACATGCCTGCCGAATTGAGGTCGGCCTCCATCAGGCTGACCGCTTTTTCATACCGATCGATGGCTGTTTCGTAATGATGCGACAGATAACTCAAGCGACCGGCTGAACGATTGGCCTCGTATGATTCGGGGTCCAGTTTCAGCGCGATATCTATTTCCAACGCCGCCGCATCGGTATCGTCCTTCATCAACAGGATGTAGGCCTTGACGGCGTGGGCCTCGGCCAAATCCGGGTCGAGCGCCAATGCCCGCTCAGCGGCCGTCATGCCGTCATCCGATTGCACGCCCCATTCGCGCAAGCTGCGATAGCCCATCGCCATGAGCGCCCAGGCCAACGCGTACTTCGGATCGATCTCCGTCGCACGGGTACACAGCCGAACGATGGCTTGTGCGGAACGCAGATCCTCCTGATTGTTCACGTAAGTCTGCCGCGCCATCAGATAGAGGTCATGCGCCTCGACGCTGTCGGTGCCGCGCCGCTCGATGGCCTTTTTCTCCTGCGGAAGCAGGCGCAGCCGCAGCGCCTTCACGATCGCCTGCGAAATCTCGTCCTGGATCGCGAAGATGTCGCTGGCATCGCGGTCGTAACGCTCGGCCCAGACGTGGTTGTCGCTGGCGCCGTCGATCAATTGCGCATTGATTCGTATGCGGCCACCCGCCTTGCGGACGCTGCCCTCCAGCACATGCGTGACCTTGAGTTCACGCGCGACCTTCGCAATTTCGACGTGCTGACCCTTGTAGCGGAAAGCGGTGTTGCTCGACGTCACCGCCAGCGCCGAAACCTTGCTGAGGTCGGTGATGATGTCTTCGGTGATGCCGTCGCTGAAATATTCCTGCTCGGAATCGCCGCTCATGTTGGCGAACGGCAGCACGCAGACCGAGAAGCGCTTGGATTCGTTGGCAGAGGGCGACGACGCGGCCGAGGTGCTGCCCGCATTCGCGGACTGCGCCGCCGTCGAACGCGCGATCATCGCCGCCAACGCATTGAGGCACTCCTGCGCCGAAGGGTTGGCGGGATCGGCGTTCCAGTTGTCGAGGTCGGTGGTGTGGATCGCGCGCACGTCGATCGGCAGCCGCGCCTGGTCGAAGCGCACCGGTACCAGGAGGCCACGCTCGGCGGCATCGCGCGCCTCGCCGCGTACCCATCGCGACGCTACCGAAGTCGGCGTCCACACCACCAGCACCGACTTGGCGGCCTGCAACTCGACGTCGATCTCGTCGTCGAACTCGCGGCCCGGGCTGATTTCGGGGTCCCACCACACCGACCAGCCCTTGGCCTCGATCGCGGCAACCAGCGGCGCGACGCGCGCCTTGTCGGCGCGGGCGTAGGAAACGAAAACGTCAGCCATGCCGGTCAACCCCCAGTCTCAGGTCGGACGCCGCGAACTTTCGGTTCCCCAAGCATAACGCGATGCCGGGAAAGCGGGTAACCAACGGCGTCGGCAAGCACGGCGCCGCTACCGCCTGTTTGGCGATTTGTTCTATGCTGCGCGAACCATGGATTCGCACACAGCCGGTTCCATCGAATACTCGGGGTGCACGATCGCCGATCTGCACACCACGCGCGTGCTGTCGCTCGACGCGGCCGGCCGCATCCTCGACTGGATCAGTTGGCAGGACGCGGCCTGCCTGTACGTCCGCGAAGCCGTGGCCTGGACGCTGGGTGACCCCTGCCTCACGTTGCACGGCGGCTATCGCCGCGACAGCGGCAACCAGAGCATCCTGCGCCTGCACCCGATCGTGGCGAGTCGCGGCCATTGCCACAGCAGCGCCGTCGATCCCTGCCCCGCGCTCAGCAACGTCGCCTTGTTCGCACGCGATCGCTATCTGTGCCTGTACTGCGGACGCCGTTGCACGCGCGGCGAGCTGACCCGCGATCACGTGATGCCGTTGTCGCGCGGCGGCCAGGACGTTTGGGAGAACGTGGTCACCGCGTGCCTTGCCTGCAACCTGAAGAAGGGCGGCCGCTCGCCGCAGCAGGCCGGCATGCCGCTGCTGGCGATTCCCTACAAGCCGAGCTGGGTGGAGCACCTGATCCTGTCCAACCGCAACATCCTGGCGGACCAGATGGAGTTCCTGGTGCACCACTTGCCAAGGAACCGCCGGCCTGCCGCGTGACCGAAACGCCAGCCCGTCGCGGTTCATCGGCGATCGGGCTTGGGCTTTGCAAGCATGCGCCCATGCAGTGGTTTCCCGCCTGCGCTTTCCCGTGCGGTCGCTCACAAAACTCCTGACGCGCTTGGGCAAAGGCCGCATGCAAGTTATGATGCACTGCAGCAGCCGTTGCCTAACCCCCCATGATCCAGCAAGACCCGCCCCCTGCTCGACCGGACCCGGCCGGCGCGCGCGCCGACGAAACGCGCGCGTCGAACGCCGAGCACGCCAGCGTCCGCACCACCGGCAGCACCGACGCGTTGCCGGTCGCGCCCGCGCTCGGCGCATCGCTGGACGCCGCCAGCATGCCGCGCGAATCGACGCTG
>Ga0157370_10008623_pt1 | contig 10979 bp, 10 predicted proteins | sample C35metaG_FD_113463 | JGI IMG/M metagenome (GOLD analysis project Ga0157370, IMG submission 113463) | Corn rhizosphere microbial communities from Kellogg Biological Station, Michigan, USA - C3-5 metaG | ecosystem: Host-associated > Plants > Roots > Rhizosphere > Soil | place: USA: Michigan... | reverse complement strand
CGTCGACCTGGGCCCGGCCGCAGGACGGGCAGGAGACGATCTCCAGCCGGCGCTGGCGCAGGTTCAGCGACTCCAGGATCTGCAGGCCGACCTTGACCTCCTCGACCGGCGGCGCGGACAGCGAGACCCGGATGGTGTCGCCGATGCCCTTCGACAACAGCGCGCCGAACGCGACGGCCGACTTGACCGTGCCCTGGAACGCCGGGCCGGCCTCGGTCACCCCGAGGTGCAGCGGGTAGTCACACCGCTCGGCGAGCAGTTCGTAGGCCCGAACCATCACGACCGGGTCGTTGTGCTTGACCGAGATCTTGAAGTCGCGGAAGCCGTGCTCCTCGAACAGCGAGGCCTCCCACAGCGCCGACTCAACCAGCGCCTCGGGCGTCGCCTTGCCGTACTTGGCCAGCAGTCGCTTGTCCAGCGAGCCGGCGTTCACCCCGATCCGCAGCGACACCCCGGCCTCGCTCGCGGCCCGGGCGATCTCGCCCACCTTGTCGTCGAAGGCCTTGATGTTGCCCGGGTTGACCCGGACCGCGGCGCAGCCGGCGTCGATGGCCGCGAAGACGTACTTCGGCTGGAAGTGGATGTCGGCGATCACCGGGATCTGCGACTTCCTCGCGATCGCGGGCAGCGCGTCCGCGTCGTCCTGGCTCGGGCAGGCGACCCGGACGATGTCGCAGCCGGACGCGGTCAGCTCGGCGATCTGCTGCAGGGTGGCGTTCACGTCGGCGGTGAGCGTGGTCGTCATGGACTGCACCGAGATCCGCGCGTCGCCACCCACCGCGACCGAGCCGACCTGGATCTGGCGGGATTTCCGGCGCGGTGCGAGAACCGGCGGCGGTCCTGCCGGCATGCCCAGCGAAACCGATGTGCTCACGGATGCTTCCCCACTTCGGGTGTACGTAAACGGTGTACTTATCAGAGTAGGCCGCCGCACCTAGTGGTCGGCGTCACCCGCAACCCGAGCGGTATCTAGCGCAGGTCGGGCGTATCAAGCGCGGCCCGGGCGGTGTCTAGCGCAGGTCGAGCAGATCGACCACGAAGATCAGCGTTTCGCCGGCGGCGATCACGCCGCCGGCGCCGCGATCGCCGTAGCCCAGCTGCGGCGGGATGATCAGTTCACGCCGGCCGCCGACCCGCATGCCCTGCACGCCCTGGTCCCAGCCGGCGATGACCCGGCCGCCGCCCAGCGGGAAGGTGAACGGTGCGCCGCGGTTGTAGCTGGCGTCGAACTCCTCGCCGGTCGAGTACGCGACTCCGACGTAGTGCACCACCGCCTGCTGGCCGGCCTGGGCCACCGGCCCGTCGCCCTCCACCAGGTCGCGGATCTGCAGCTGGCCGGTCAACTCTCCGGATGGGAACTCGACTACGGGCTTGGTCACAGGACTCCTCAGGTACGGCCGATGCCGAGCGGCGCTGGCCTCGTTCGGCCTCGTTCAGCTTCGTTCGGCCTAGTTCGGCAGGGATATCGGCTTCACGATATCGGCGTACATGACCAGGGCAGAGAACACCACCAGGAACGCGGCCACCACGTACATCACCGGCACCAGCTGGGCGACATCAACGAAGATCAGGTGCTCACGCCGGCGGAGCCGGGCGATGCCGCGCCGGATGGCCTCCACGATCGCGCCCGCGACGTGCCCGCCGTCCAGCGGCAGTAGCGGCAGCAGGTTCAGGAAGAACAGCAGCAGGTTCACCCCGGCGAGCAGGCTGAGCAGGGTGAACACCTTGTCCAGCGCGTCCACCCGGGGGCTCTCGGCGATCTGGCCGCCGATCCGGCCCAGGCCGACCACGCCAACCGCGCCGGCCTGGTCGCGTGGCTTGCCCTCGAACACGGTGCCCATCAGGCTGCCGATCTTGGCCGGGAACTGCTTGATGGCATCCACGCCGAGGCCCATCTGGGACCAGATGGTGCTGGCCACCTGGCCCGGCGACAGCGGTTGGTAGGCCTCGGTGGTGCTGATCCCGACGAAGCCGGCCTGCTTGGTCTTGGTGCGCTCGTCGTTGGCGTACTTGGTGTTCTCCACCGGGGTCAGGTGCAGGGTGACCGGCTTGCCGGCTCGCTGCACCTGCACGCTGATCGGCTTGTTCGCCGAGTTCTCGATGATGGTGACCGCGTCGTCCCAGCTCTGGATCCGGGTGCCGTCGATGGCATTGATCTTGTCGCCGGGCTGCAGCACGCCGGCCGCCGGTGCCTTGCGGTAGTCGGCGCTGCCGACCGCCGGGCAGGACTCCACCTGGGTGGTGGCCGGCACCACGCAGGCGCTCACCGTGCTCACCGTGGTGGTCGGACCCTTGAGCCCGACGATGCCGTAGAGCAGCACGCTGATCAGCAGGAAGATCAGCAGGTTCATGCTCGGCCCGCCGAGCATGATGATCATCTTCTTGCCCGGGGTGAGCCGGTAGAACTGCCGGTTCTGGTCGGCCGCGGTGATCTCGGTGCGGCTGGTCGCCCGGAACTCCTCGACCAACTCGCCCATCCGGCGCGGCCAGCGGAACCGCTTGCCGTCGGAGCGCGGCGGCACCATGCCGATCATCCGGATGTAGCCGCCCAGCGGGATGGCCTTGATGCCGTACTCGGTCTCGCCCCGGCGGCGGGAGTACATGGTCGGCCCGAAGCCGACCATGTACTGGGTGACCCGCACGCCGAACTTCTTGGCCGGCGCCAGGTGGCCGATCTCGTGCAGGGCGATCGAGGCCAGCAGCCCGATCGCGAAGGCCAGCACGCCGAGTGCGTAGAGCACGTGCACCCCTTCCCAGGATCCGCCTGCGCCGCAGCAGACGCATCGTCAATTGTGCCTGCCGGAACAGCTCCCGACGCGACATTCCCAGCGAGCACTCACCTCGCCCACCGGACGGCTCAGCCGAGCAGCGACTCCGCGGCCCGCCGGGCCCAGTCCTGCGCGGCCTCGATATCGGCCAGATCGCGCGGTTCGCCGGCCGCGGCGTGCTCGGTGTCCAGCCAGCGCCGCGACACCTGGCCGGTTATGTCCACGATCGCCAGGAAACCGCAGCGGCCGGCGTGGAAGGCGTCCACCAGCGCTTCGTTCGCCGCGTTGTACACCGCCGGCGCGCAGCCACCGGCGATGCCGGCGGCACGGGCCAGCTCGATGGCCGGGAACGCCGCGTTGTCCACCGGCTCGAAGGTCCAGCTGTGCGCGCTGCCCCAGTCCAGCGCCGGCGCCGCGCCGGGCACCCGGTCCGGCCAGCCGAGCGCCAGCGCGATCGGCAGCCGCATGTCCGGCGGGCTGGCCTGGGCCAGGGTCGCACCGTCGGTGAACTCCACCATCGAGTGGACGATCGACTGCGGGTGCACCACGACGTGGATCCGGTCATAGCCGACGCCGAAGAGCAGCTGTGCCTCGATCAGCTCCAGGCCCTTGTTGACCAGGGTGGCCGAGTTGGTGGTGATCAGCCGGCCCATCGCCCAGGTCGGGTGAGCCAGCGCCTGCTCCGGCGTGACCCCGGTCAGCTCCTCCCGCCGCCGGCCTCGGAACGGGCCGCCGCTGGCGGTCAGCACCAGCCGGTTCACCTCGTCCGGGCTGCCGCCACGCAGGCACTGGGCCAGCGCGGAGTGCTCGGAGTCGACCGGCACCAGCTGCCCGGCCTTGGCGCTGCCCAGCACCAGTGGGCCGCCCGCGATCAGCGACTCCTTGTTCGCCAGCGCCACCGTCCGGCCGGCGCCGAGAGCCGCCAGCGTCGCGCGCAAACCCTGCGCGCCGGCCACCCCGTTGAGCACCACGTCGCAGTCCAGGGTGGCCAGCTGCGCGGTCGCGCCGGGGCCGTCGAGCACCTCGGGCGGCCGCTCGCCGGCCGGCCAGCACGCGGCCAGCCGCTCGCGCAGCTCGGCTGCGCCGCTGGTCACCGCCACCTGCCGCACCCGCCAGCGGACCGCCTGCTCGGCGAGCAGGCCCGGGTTGGCGCCGCCGGCGCACAGCGCGGCCACCGAGAACCGGTCCGCGGCGTGGGAGATGACGTCGAGGGCCTGGGTGCCGATCGAGCCGGTGGAGCCGAGCACCACCACGCTGCGCCGGCCGTCCGTCGTGCTGCTCATCGGGCCATTCTCGCCGATGCCGGTTGGCCGGCCGGCGGACGGGCGAGCCGGTGCGCCGGCGGTCGGACGGCGGTGCCAGAATGAGGACGTTTCCAAGCGCCGACTGCGAGGAGTGATTCGACGTGGCCGCACACGACGTGCCCGCCCAGCGCGAACATGCCGCCGAGGCGCAGCAGCTCACCGCCGAGCACGGCCATGCCGTCGAGCACGCCCACGACGACTCCGGCCGGCCGGAGCTGTGGGGCTGGCATCACGAGTTCAAGTCCGGCCGGCAGATCGGCGGCTGGCTGTCGTTCCTCATCATCGGCGCGCTGCTGACCACCACCCACTACAACCGCGCCGGCAACGTCGCGCTGATCGCAACCATGGTGGTGCTGGCAGCCGGCTTGATCTGGGACCGCCGCCGCCGGCGCAACCAGTGGCGGTCCTGACCGGCAGGAGGTTAGGGCGCCAGCTCCTGGATACCCCAGGGCGAGCCGTACTCCCCCGCCAGCAACTCCAGGAACGGCTCGGCGGGAAACGCCTCCGGTCCCAACACCCCGGCGCCTGACCAGACGCCGGCGGAGATCAACTCCAGCGCCACGACCGGGTTGACCGCCGTCTGCCAGACCACCGCCTGCGAGCCGTACTCGGCCATCGACCAGGCGTTGTCCACCACGTGGTAGAGGTAGCTTGAGCGCGGTCGGCCGTCCTTGCCGGTCCCCCGGACCCAGACGCCGGCGCAGGTCTTGCCGCGCATCCGCTCGCCCAGTTCGGCCGGCTCGGGCAGCGCGGCGGCGACCACGTCCCGCGGGCTCACCTCGACGTCGCCGACCTTGAGCGGACGGGTCGAGTCCAACCCGAGCAGGTGCAGCGTCTTGAGCACCCCGATGAACTCCGAGCCCAGCCCGTACTTGAAGCTGACCCGGTCCGCCTTCAGCCAGCGCGGCATCAGCAGCACTTCCTCGTGCTCGACGTTCACGCACTCGACCGGGCCGATTCCCTCGGGAAATTCGAAGGTTTCCGGTTCGCTGAACGGCTCGGTGGTGTACCAGCCGCGGTCGCCCTGATAGGTCACCGGCGGGTTCAGGCACTCCTCGATGGTGGTCCAGATGGAGAAGGTGGGCGCGAACATGGGCTGGCCATCCTCGCCCAGCACCTCCAGGTTCGCCCCGTCCCGCACGCCGAGTTCGTCGATGTGCGAGAACAACCGGTCGCTGGCGTAGCGGGCGAACACGTCGGACAGGCCGGGCTCCACCCCGATGCCGACCAGCGCCAGCTTGCCGGCCCGTTTCCACTGCTCTTCGAGGGCGAACTGCTCGTCACCCAGCTTCACCCCGGTCTGCCGGTACGGCTCGTCCGGATGCGGTTGGGAAAGCGACATGGCCATGTCCAGGTAGTGCACGCCGGCGGCCAGTGCGGCTTGAAAGATCGGCATGGTGAAACGCGGGTCGGTGGCACCCAGCACCGCGTCGGCGCCGCTGTCGGCCAGTAGTCGCTCGATGGCCGGCTGGTCGGCGGCGTCCACCCGTGCCGAGCTGAACCGGGCATCGCCGGTGGCCGCGGCGGCTCGCTCGGCCCGTCCGGCGTGGTAGTCGGCCAGCACCACCGACTCCAGGAACGGCCGGCGCGCCGCGATCTTGGCCGCGGCGGAGCCGACCCCGCCGGCGCCGAGGATGAGCAGCTTCATCAGCGTCCGTCCAACAGCGGTTGGCGGGGATCCCAACTGGTGCCATCCGCCTGGTCGCGGCGCCGCCGGGCGATCCCGGACAGCGCCTCCAGCACCACCCGGTTGGCCAGGAACGAGGTGATGTCGGCATGGTCGTACGGCGGCGAGACCTCCACCACGTCCATTCCGACCACCGGCAGCTCGTAGCCGATTCGCCTTACCGCATCGAGCAATTGGCGCGCGCTCAGGCCACCCGGCTCGGGCGTGCCGGTGCCCGGCGCGTGGCCGGGGTCGCAGACGTCGATGTCGACGGAGAGAAACACCCCGTCACAGTCGTCGGTGGCGATGCCGAACGCCTCGGTCAGGCACTCGGTCAGGCCGCGCGCGGTGATCTCGGTCATCTCGTAGGAGCGCATCCGCTGCTCGGCCATCCAGTCCAGGGTTTCCGGGCCGGGCCAGTAGCCGCGCAGCCCGATCTGCAGGAACCGGTCGCCGCGCAGCGCGCCGGACTCGATCAGCCGGCGCATCGGCTGGCCGTGCCCGATCAGCGAGCCGAACTCGATATTGCCGGTGTCGGCGTGCGCGTCGAAGTGGATCATCGAGACCCGGCCCTGGCCGAGATGCTGGGCCACCCCCGCCGCGTCCGGCCAGGCGATGGTGTGGTCGCCGCCGAGCACCAGCGGCAGCGCACCGGCTGCCGTCACCGCGTGCACCGCCTCCTGCAGGTCGCGCACCGAGCGGGCGGCGTCGCCGGAGAACATCTCCACGTCGCCGGCGTCGAAGACGGCCAGGTCGCGCAGCGCGTCCACCCGCATCGCCAGCGACGGCCGGCTGCCGTCGTGCGGCAGGTAGCAGGTCTGGCGGATGTGCTGCGGGCCGAACCGGGTGCCGGCCCGGTGCGAGGTTCCGCCGTCGAACGGCGCGCCCAGGATCACCACGTCCGCATCCGGGTACGTCGCCGGATCCGCCCAGTCGCAGCGCGGCACGCCGAGGAAGGTGATGTCGGGCCCGAACTGTGCGCCGTAGCGCGCCATGCTTCCTCCAGGTGTCGTTTCATCGATCAGACGGGCGCGGGACCCGGGCGGCCGAGAGCGGGATCAGCGGCTGCGGCGCCGGCCGGCCAGCTGGCCGAGCGCCACGGCGAGCACCGCCAGCACGAACATTGCCGTCCCGATGACATTGATCTGCACCGGCGTGCCGCGCGCCGCGGCGCCCCAGACATACATCGGAAATGTGATCGAGGCGTTGGATGCATTGAAATTGGTGACGATGTAGTCGTCGAAGGACAGCGAGAACGCCAGGAGCGCTCCGGCGGCGATGCCGGGGGCGACCAGCGGCAGGGTGATCCGGCGGAAGGTCTGCCACTCGTTGGCGTACAGATCGGCCGCGGCCTGCTCCAGCCGCGGATCGAGCCCGGCTATTCGCGCCTTCACGGTGACCACCACGTAGCTCAGGCAGAACATGATGTGCGCGATCAGGATCGTCGTCCTGCCCAGCGGGATGCCCATGCTCACGAACAGCGTCAGCAAGGACGAGCCCATCACCACCTCGGGGGTGGCCATCGGCAGGAAGATCAGCAGGTTGGACCCGGTCCGGCCGCGGAAGCGGTAGCGGGCGAGCGCGAAGGCGATCATCGTCCCCAGCAGCGTCGAGACGATGGTGGCCACCACGCCGATCTTGAGCGACAGCCCTAGAGATTCGCACATTCCCGGCGCTGCGCACGGATGTAGCCAGGCGTCGAGGGAGAACCGCTGCCAGGTGTAGTTGAAGCGGCCGTTGGGCTTGTTGAACGAGAACAGCACCACCACCAGGTTCGGCAACAGCAGGTAGATCAGCGCCAGCACCGCCACCCCCCAGACGACGTTCTCGCGCAGCACCGCCCACGGTGACCGGCGGCGGCGGGCGGCAGCCGGGCCGGCATTAGCCCGCACCCGCGACGGCAGGGTCGCGACCATCAGACGAGTTCCTCGGTTCCGGACTTGCGCACGTAAACCGAGACCAGGACCAGGATCGTGAACATCAGGGCGAACGACAGCGCGGCCGCGGTCGGGTAGTCGTTGATCCGCAGGAAGTAGCCCTCGATAACCTGGCCGATCATGGCGGTCTGCGGATTGCCCAGCAGTTGGGAGTTGATGTAATCCCCGGCGGCCGGGATGAAGGTCAGCAGCGTGCCGGCGACCACGCCGGGCATCGAGATCGGCAGGGTGACCCGCCGGAACGCCGTCAGCGGGGTGGCGTACAGGTCACCGGCCGCCTCCAGCAGTCGCGGATCCAGCCGGTCGAGGCTGGCGAACAGCGGCAACGTCATGAACGGCAGGAAGTTGTAGGTCAGGCCGGTCACCACCGCCAGCGGTGAGCTGAGCAGTTGGCTGCCGTTGGTCCAGCCGAGCGCGCTGGTCAGCTCGATCAGATGGGTGCCGCGGAAGAACTTCATCACCAAGCCGTCGGAGTTCAGGATGGTCTGCCAGGCCAGCGTCCGGAGCAGGAAGCTGGTGAAGAACGGAGCGACCACCACAACCAGCAGCACCGGTTTCCACCGGCCGGACTTCAACGCGATGGCATAGGCCAGCGGGTAGCTGATCAGCAGCGCCAGCACGGTGGCCAGGAACGCGTACTCGAAGGAGCGCACGAACTGCCGGGAGAACTGTGCCAGCGAATCGCTGTAGGTCGCGAAGTGGAAGGTGAGCCGGTATCCGGTTTCCAGGGTGCCGGTCTGCAGGGACTGGGAGAGCAGAAAGACCATCGGGACGACGAAGAACACCCCGAGCCACAGCATTCCGGGCAGCAGTAGGAGGTACGGCAGGCCGGCGATCCGCCTGCGGGAGCGGGCGGCGGGGGCGGCTGAGGTGGCGGTCACGAGGGCGTCTCATCCAGGTCGATGCCTGCCTCGACGTCCTGGCCGGCGTCCAGGGCGAAGGTGTGCTCGGCCGAGAAACTGAGGCTGACCTTGTCGCCGGGCCGGTGGATGGCCGCCCTGCCGCGGTTCTGCTCGAACACCATCAGCTCCTGGCCCCATGGGGTGCGTACCAGGTACTGGGTGCTGACCCCCATGAAGCTGGCGTCGGTGACGACCAAGCCGGCGATGCGGTTCGATGCCCCCGACGGCCCGGTCGGCTCGCTTTCCACCGAGATCTTCTCCGGTCGGACCCCGACCCAGACGTCGTCGATCCCCGCGGGTAGCCGGCTTGCCGGCACTCGCAGCGTTCCGCTGGGCAGCGCCACCGTCGCCGAGTCCGGCTGCCGGTCCCGAACGGTGGCCCGGATCAGGTTGGACTGACCGAGGAAGTTCGCCGTGAACGTGGTGGCCGGGTTCTCGTACAGCTCGGCCGGCGCGCCCAGCTGCTCGATCCGCCCGGCATTCATCACCGCGATGGTGTCGGCCATCGTCATGGCCTCTTCCTGGTCGTGTGTCACATGGACGAACGTCAGCCCGACCTCGGTCTGGATCCGCTTCAGCTCCACCTGCATCTGTCGGCGCAACTTCAGGTCCAGGGCGCCCAATGGCTCGTCGAGCAGCAACACCGCAGGCTTGTTGACGATGGCCCGGGCCAGCGCTACCCGCTGCTGCTGGCCGCCGGACAGCTGCCCCGGCTTGCGGGCCGCCAGCGCCTGCAGCTCGGTCAGCTCCAGGACGTCGGCAACCAGCTTGTCCACCTGGCTCGACCGGCGCCGCTTCAACCCGAACGCGACGTTCTCCCGGACGCTCAGGTGCGGAAACAGGGCATAACTCTGGAAGACGGTGTTGACCGGGCGTCGGTAGGGCTTGTCGTAGGTGATGTCATGGGCGCCGATCCGGACCTCGCCGGCGGTTGGCTGCTCCAGCCCGGCGACCATCCGCAGCGTGGTCGTCTTGCCGCAGCCGGACGGGCCGAGCAGCGCGAAGAACGAGCCTTGCGGGATCCGCAGGTCCACGTCGTCCACGGCGGTGAACGCTCCGAACCGCTTGGTCAGCGAGGACAGAACCAGATCACCGGAATTGTCGGCCCGAGCAGCCCCGGCCATGGCCGGGGCGCTCCCCACCTCCTGCCGCAACCGCTCAGCCACCGGTGGTCAAGGCCTGAAACGCCTTGTTGTACTTGGTCTCCTCGGCCTCGGTCAGGCCGCGGAAGACGTGCGCCCGGCCCAGCACCTCCTCGGACGGGAAGATCAGCGGGTTCTTGGCCACGTCCGGGTCGTCGGCCAGCAGAATCTGCTCGGCGCCCTTGACCACGGAGATGTAGTTGACGTAGTCCACGACCTGCGCCATCACCTTCGGGTCGTAGTAGTAGTTGATCAGGATCTCAGCGTTCTTCTTGTGCCTGGCCTTGTTCGGGATCACGAAGTTGTCGGACCAGATCATGTGCCCGGACGAGGGGAGGGTGTATCCCAGGCTGGGGTTGTCGGCCTGCAGCTGGACCACGTCGCCGGTCCAGGCCAGGCACGCCGCGATGTCGCCGGAGGCCAGGCCCTTGCCGTACTCGTTGCCGGTGAAGCCCTTGAGCTGGCCGCTCTCCTTGACCTGGGTCAATTGTTTCATCGCCGCGTCGAAGTCGGAGTCGGTGAACTTCGCCGGGTCCTTGCCCATCGCCAGCAGCGTCATTCCGACGGTGTCGCGCATCTCGGTGAGCAGGGTGACCTTGCCCCTGAGCGCCTTGTCGGTGAACAGCTGATCCAGGGTCTCGACCTTCCTGCCGCCGGTGGCTTTGGGGTTGTAGCCGATGCCGGTGAAGCCGGACTGCCACGGCAGCGAGAACTGGCGTCCGGGATCGAACTCCACGTTGGCCAGGGTGTCCTGGATGTTCTTCGCATTGGGGATGTTTGCCTTGTCCAGCTTCTGCACCCAGTTCAGCCGGATCAGCTTGGCGACCATCCAGTCGGTGGAGCACCAGACGTCCCGGCCGGTGTCGGCGTTGGCCCGTAACTGGGGCTGCACCTTGGCGAAGAACTCATCGTTGTCGTTGTAGTCCTCGGTGTACGTGACCTTGATGCCTGTCTGCTTGGTGAACGCGGCCAGTGTCGGGTTGGTCTTGTCGTCGACGTCGATGTACTCGGGCCAGTTGGACCAGCTGACCACCTTCTCGGTGTCCGAGCGGTCCACCGCGGCCTGCGAGGAAGGGTTGGCCTTGGTCGCGGTGCCGCTGGTGCCACAGGCGGCGAGCAGGCTGGCCAGGCCGGTCGCCCCGATGCCGGCAAGCATGCTGCGACGGCTGAGGAGGCCGCGGGCCAGGGCGGGGTCCACGGCAAGGTCGTGCTCGGGGCGGTCGGTCATGGAAATCTCCCTCGTCGATCGGCGCGACGCTG
>Ga0157370_10008622_pt1 | contig 10979 bp, 10 predicted proteins | sample C35metaG_FD_113463 | JGI IMG/M metagenome (GOLD analysis project Ga0157370, IMG submission 113463) | Corn rhizosphere microbial communities from Kellogg Biological Station, Michigan, USA - C3-5 metaG | ecosystem: Host-associated > Plants > Roots > Rhizosphere > Soil | place: USA: Michigan... | reverse complement strand
TCACCGACGCCGGGGAGCAGGTGCTGCACGCCGGCGACTGCGCCGGCTATCCGGCGGGCAAGCGCGACGGCCATCACTTCGTCAACCGCAGCGGCGCGCCTGCACGCTATCTCGAGGTCGGAGATCGCGATCCGGCGGACAGACCGTGCTATCCGGACGACGACCTGATGTCGGTTCAAGACGATCGCGGCCGGTTTTACGCGCACAAGGACGGACGGCCGTATTGACGGTTTCACCCTTGAAGGGGAGATTGCCGAACCATATTCTATTCGCCAGGCCCGCGCGCGCTCGCGCGATGGTTCGTTCGTGGTGACGCCAACCGGAGATAACGATGGCTGATTACCCCGCTGCCGCATCGACGAGTTCGACGACCGAGTCGCACCAACCGCCGGCCACCGGCGCGCTGGTCGCGTACATTCTGTTCGGCATCGCGGCGCTCGTTGGATTCGCGGGCCACGGCTTTCTCAGCCTCGTTGGCATCGTCGGCGTGGTCGTCGCTTACGTCTCGCGCGGCGATTTGCGCGGAACGTGGGCCGAGTCGCATCTCACGTGGCTGATTCGCACGTTCTGGTGGTCGCTGCTCTGGAACGTGATCGGCGGCGTCGTCGTCCTCGGAACGCTGTTTCTCGGTTATCCGATCGCCTGGGTGATCTGGGTCGCGACGGCGATCTGGGTGATCTACCGCGTCGTCCGCGGCTTCCTGCTGTTCAATGACCGCCGGCCGATACCCGCGATGTGATCAATGCCGCTGCTGCGCCGGGTCCCACGTGGCGCCGTTGCGATAAACCCACTGCACGAGGAAATCGAGCGCCGGCGCCGCGCGTGCGGCGTGCGGATCATTGACGATTGCGACGACGCTGAAGCGGCGCCCCGAGGCATCGATCACGTAGCCCGCGAGCGCGCGCACGCCTTCGAGCGAGCCGGTCTTCAATAGCGCCTGGCCCGCGACCGCATCGTTGCGGAAACGGTGCTCGACGGTGCCGTCGACGGCGGCAACCGCGAGCGAGCTCGCGAACTCCTCGCGCACCGCGCTCGCGTTCGCCGCGATCAGCAAGCGGTTGAGGCCGCCTGCGCTCTCTCGCGCGCGGCGCGACAATCCCGATCCGTTGTCGAGCACGAGCCCCGGCATGGCGAGCTTGCGCTTCGCAAGCCAGCGCCTGACCGCGGCGTTCGCCTTCGCGAGGGTTGCGGGTGGATCTGATGACGTCGTCGCGAGCGTCAGAAAGATCTGCCGGGCCATGACGTTGTTCGACAGCTTGTTGACGTCGCGGACGATATCGGCAAGCGGCGGCGACTCCAGCACGGCGAACGGGATTGCGCCATCAGGCACGCGCCGCTCCTTCAGTGCGCCGGCAAAGCGCCCGCCGGCAGCGCGAAAATACGTCTCGAACATTGCGTACACGTAATGCGGATGATCGAGCATGGCGATCCACCACTCGCGCTCGCCGCAGCTTGCCGGATAGCTGCCGGCAAATACGATCGACGCCCGATCGCCACGATCGTCGATCGACGGCGCGGTACGCGCGCGCCAGTCGGTGCAGTCGTCCGCGGAAAGTGCGGGCGGCGCGCCGAGCGTGACTGCGTCGAGCGGCGGCTCCGCCTGCAGCGCCGCGCGTTCACCCGCGGCGTCAGGGGCAAGCATCAGCTTCAGCGATTTGAAATTGACCAGGAGCGCATCGGGGCCGACGTTGTACGGCTTGTCCGGCTCGTGGTCGAATGCGCCCGGGTCGTGCGGCGGCAGCGCGAAGCGGCTGCGGTCGAGCACGAGATCACCCTCGACCGCGCTCAGTCCCTTCGCGCGCAGTTGCGCGATGAACGATTGCCATTGCTCGACGGTGATTTTCGGATCGCCGTATCCCTTGAGGAGCAGGTCTCCGTGCAACGCGCCGTCGACGAGCGGACCGCCGAGATACGCCTCCGTCTTCCAGCGGTAATCGGCGCCGAGCAGCTCCAGCGCGGCAAACGTCGTGACGAGCTTCATCACCGACGCTGCGCTGCGCGGACGATTCGCATCGTAGGCGAACAGCGGCCGGAGCTTGGTCGTATCCTGCACGACGATTGCGACGTGGTTCAATGGAAGGCCGGCATCGAGAAATGCGCGACCCACGGCGCGCGGCAACGCCGCATCCGCCGTGGCGGCCGCGAGGCTCGCCACGATGACGAGCGCGTGGCGCAGGAACCTGGCGATGTCAGCACGCATCGATCGCGTCGATCGTCCGCTCGACGAGCAGCGCGAATTCATCGTCGCTGGTCGTGTACGGCGGCATGAAGTATACGGTCGCGCCGATCGGCCGGAGCAGCAGCTCGCGCTGCAGGGCGGCAGTGGAAAACGTCTGCGCAAAATCATCGCTCGCGCCGTCGATGTCGAACGCGAGAATCATTCCACATTGCCGGAAACCGCGCACGCGCCGATGCGCCGACAGCGGCTCGGCGGCGCGCCGCCAGCGCGATGCCGTTGCGCGGTTGGCGTCGATGATCGCGTCGTCCCGAAAAATGTCGAGCACGGCAAGCGCCGCGCGGCAGGCGAGCGCATTGCCGGTGTACGAGTGTGAGTGCAGGAAGCCGCGCGTCACGTCATCGTCGTAAAACGCTTCGAATACGTCGTCGCTCGACAGCATGCAGGAAAGCGGCAGGTAGCCGCCGGTAATGCCTTTCGACAGACACAGGAAATCGGGGGAAATGGCCGCCTGCTCGCAGGCGAACATCGTTCCGGTCCGGCCGAATCCCGTCATGATTTCGTCGGCGATCAGGTGAACGTCGTGGCGTCGCGTCAGCGCTCGCGCTTCGGCGAGAAAACGCGGCGAATACATCGCCATGCCGCGCGCGCCTTGCACCAGCGGCTCGACGATCAGCGCCGATGTCGTTTCGGCATGATCGACGAGGAAGCGCTCGAGCGCGGCGAGCGCATCATCGACCGCCGCTTGCGCGGCCGGTCCGCCCGCTGCGCCGTTCACCGCCGGCGACGGCAATACCGGGTGACTGCGCAGCAGCGGCGCGTACGCATCGCGAAAGAGGGCGACGTCGGTCACCGACAGCGCGCCGATGGTTTCTCCGTGATACCCGCCGGCGAGCCGCGCATAGCGGTCCTTGCCGCGTGCGCCGTGCTGGCGCCAGTAATGGAAGCTCATCTTCAGCGCGATCTCGGTCGCCGATGCGCCATCCGAGCCGAAGAACGCGTGCGAGAGTCCCGGCGGCGCGAGTGCCGACAGTCGCTCGGAAAGCTCGATGACGGGACGGTGCGTGAAGCCGGCGAGCATGACGTGCTCGAGCTCGGGGAGCTGGGCAACGAGCGCGGCATTGATCCGCGGATTCGCATGGCCGAAGAGATTCACCCACCACGAGCTCACCGCATCGAGATAGCGGCGGCCATCGTAATCGTAGAGCCACGAGCCGGACGCGCGCGCGATCGGCACCGGCGGCGTGCGCTCGTGCTGCTTCATCTGCGTGCATGGATGCCAGACGGCGAGGTTGCTGCGCGCCGACCATTGCGCGTTGTTCGGGCTCACAGCGCGCCGCTCACGAGATCCAGCTCATCGGCATCGCGTCTGCATTCGCTGTACGGCCGCGACCAGCTCGCGCGTCGTACCCGGCTCGCGCACCGAATGTCCTGCATCCGGAACGACGATGTATTCGGCCGCGGGCCACGCGCGCGCGAGCGTGTCCGCGCACATCGGCGGGCAGATGATGTCGTAGCGTCCCTGGACGATCGTGCAGGGCAGGTGGCGGATGCGCGGCAGCCCGTCGAGGATCTGATTCGGCGCGATGAACGAATCGTGGATGAAGTAATGCGCCTCGATGCGGGCGATCGCGAGCGCGCCCGCGTGCCCGTCCGGACGGCCGCCGCCTTCCGGCTTCGGCAGCAGTGTCGAGCACGCACGCTCGTAGCGGTCCCACGCCTGCGCGGCAGGCTGGTGAATGCGCGGATCGCAATCGGTCAGCCGACGATAATAATGTGCGAGCGCGTCGGTGCGCTCCGCCGGCGGCAGGAAGTGGTTGAAGTCGCGCCACGCTTCCGGAAAGATGCGCCGCATGCCGCCGATGAACCATTCGACCTCGCCGCGCGTTGCGAGAAAGACCCCGCGCAGAACGAGACCGAGCACGCGCGCAGGATGCGCCTCCGCGTAAACGAGCGCCAGCGTCGATCCCCAGGAGCCGCCGAACAGCAGCCACCGCTCGATTCCGAGATGGGTGCGCAGCCGCTCGATGTCATCGACGAGGTGCGCGGTCGTGTTGTCGGCGAGCTCGGCTGCGGGCGTTGACCGGCCCGCGCCACGCTGGTCGTACAGCACGATGCGAAAGCAGGAGGGATCGTAGAAGCGGCGATGGTGCGGCAGGCTGCCGCCGCCGGGGCCGCCGTGAATGAACAGCACCGGTACGCCGTTGCGGTTCCCGCATTCTTCCCAGTACATCGTGTGCCGCGAATCGAGCGCCAGCATGCCGCTCGCACGCGGCATGCATTCGGGATAGAGATCGGGGATCAGGAATCGGGTATCAGGTATCAGATTTGAGCCCGCGACCACGCGCTCGACGAGGACCCGTATGATCGCATTTCCGGACGATGTTGAAGTACGCTTCGACTCTGATACCTGATACCTGATGCCCGACACCCTTCCCGTCGACGCCGACCGGGCGCTGCTGCTCGGCCGCGTCTGGATTCCCGAGATCGAAGGCCCCGCCATCGTTCGCATCGACGGCGACAACCTGCTCGATCTTTCCGGGATCGCGCCGACGGCGAGCGAGCTCCTGAATCGGCCGGATATCGCGCACGAGATTCGGCAAGTCGAGGCATTGCCGAGGATCGCCTCGTTGTCCGAGGCGCTTCGCAACTCGACGGACGAAGGCCGCGACCCATCGCGGCCGTGGCTCCTTGCACCCTGCGATCTGCAGGCGATCAAGGCGGCGGGCGTCACGTTCGTCGCCAGCATGCTCGAGCGTGTCATCGAAGAGCAGGCGCGCGGCGACCCGGCGCAGGCCGACGCGGTGCGCAGGAAAATTGCGGGCGTCGTCGGCAACAATCTGCGCAGCGTGCGTCCCGGCTCGGCGGAAGCCGCGCGCGTCAAGGACGTGCTCCTGGCCGAAGGCCTGTGGTCGCAGTATCTCGAGGTGGGCATCGGTCCGGACGCCGAAATCTTCACCAAAGCGCAGCCGATGTCATCGGTCGGGACGGGCGCTGCCATCGGCATTCACCGGCAATCGACGTGGAACAATCCCGAGCCAGAAATCGTGCTTGCGGTCAACGCGCGCGGCGAAACGGTCGGTGCATCGCTCGGCAACGACGTCAACTTGCGCGATTTCGAGGGACGCAGCGCGCTGCTGCTCGGAAAGGCGAAGGACAACAACGCCTCGTGCGCGATCGGCCCGTTCATCCGCCTTTTCGACGACGCGTTCACGATCCATACGATTCGCCATGCCGATCTCGGCCTGACCGTCGAAGGGCGCGATGGATTCGTCCTGAACGGCTCGAGCGCCATCGGCGAAATCAGCCGCGATCCGCTCGACCTCGTCGGCCAGGCGATCGGCGTCAACCATCAGTATCCCGACGGGATGATGCTGTTTCTCGGGACGATGTTCGCGCCGACACAGGATCGCCATGCGCCGGGGCAGGGCTTCACGCATGCGATCGGCGATATCGTGACGATCGCGACGGCGTCGCTCGGTGCGCTCGTGAACCGCGTCGATTACGCCGATGCGATCGCGCCGTGGGCGTTCGGCGCCGGCGCGCTGATGCGCAATCTGGCGGCGCGCGGGCTGTTGACCGTGAGGGGTTAGGATCCGGGCGCGCCCGGATCCGCGCGTCACACCTCACGCCGCGAGGCGGCGTCCCTTGAACGGCACGACGCGCTGGCGCTGCTCGCCGAGCCCTTCGATGCCGAGCGTCACGACATCGCCGGCCTGCAACCACTGCTGCGGCTTTCGGCCCATGCCCACGCCGGGCGGCGTGCCCGTCGTAATGATGTCGCCGGGCAGCAGCGTCATGTAGCGCGACACGTCGGACACGAGCTCGGCGACGGTGAAGATCATCGTGCGCGTATTGCCGGTTTGCTTGCGCTCGCCGTTGACGTCGAGCCACATGTCGAGGTTTTGCGGGTCCTTGATCTCGTCGCTGGTGACGAGGCACGGTCCGACGGGGCCGAACGTGTCGCAGCCCTTGCCCTTGCTCCATTGCGTCGCGCTGCGCTTCATCTGGAACTCGCGCTCGGACACGTCGTTGACGACGCAGTAACCGGCGACGTAGCGCAGCGCATCCTTCACTGCAACGTAGCGCGCGGTCCTGCCGATGACAACGCCGAGCTCGACCTCCCAATCAGGCTGCGTGGATTCGAGCGGCAGCATGATGTTGTCGTTCGCGCCTACGATGCAGCTCGGCGACTTGAAGAAGACGACGGGATTGTCAGGAATCGGCGCGCCCGTTTCCTTGGCATGGTCGATGTAGTTGAGTCCGATCGCGACGAACTTCGACGGCATCGCGATGCACGGCCCGAGGCGCGGGCGGCCCTTGACGACCGGCAGCCGGCGCGAATCGACCTTGCGCAATCCCGACAACGCCACTGGCGCCAGCGCCGCGCCGCCGATGTCGTCGACCTTGCGCGAGAGATCACGCAGGACGCCGTCCGCGTCGATCAGGCCCGGCTTCTCCCGACCCGGCGGCCCGTAACGTACGAGCTTCATTGTCCATCTCCTCCGATTGAATGTTCAGATCGTCATGCCGCCGTCGCAGGAATAGACGTTTCCCGTGACGAATGCCGCTTCGTCGGATGCGAGGAACACGACGAGCGGCGCGATTTCCTCCGCTTTCGCGAGCCGGCCCATCGGCTGGCGCGCGATGAACATCTTGCGCGCCTCCGCCGGATCGGCATAGGCGTCGATTCGCTCGGCGAGCGACGGCGTGTCGACAGTGCCCGGTGCAATGGCGTTGCAGCGAATTCCCATTCGCACATAATCGGCCGCGACGGATTTCGTGAGCCCGATTACGGCGGCTTTCGAGGTGCCGTAGGCAAAGCGATCGGGAAGCCCTTTGATCGAGCCTGCGATCGACGCCATGTTGATGATGCTGGCCCCCTGCCCGTTCGCTTCGTGATTGCGAAGCATCTTCGGCAGCGCGGCGCGGATCGCGACGTACATCGCGCGGACGTTCAGGTTGAAGCTCGCATCCCAATCCTTCGGTGCGCAATCGAGGATCGTGCCGGCGTGCACATAGCCTGCGCAATTGAACAGAATCTGCAGCGGCGGCAACTCGTCGAGCATGCGCGCGACCGCGGCGTCGTCGAGGACGTCGAGCCGGCGCGCCGCAAGGTTGGGAATCCCCTGCAACCGCTCGACTGCCGCGGCGTTGATGTCGGTCGCAATGACGATTGCGCCTTCCCGCGCCATCGCGAGGGCGCTCGCATGGCCGATGCCCTGGCCCGCGGCCGTGATGAACGCGGTCTTGCCTTCGAGTCGTCCGGTCATGGCTCGTGCGCGCGAAACGGCGAATTCTACGCCCAATGCAACAAGCGAATTGGTGTACCCCCGCGCTTGCGGCGGTCGCCGCCGCGCTGTAATTCGGTGTCGGAGGTGTAATTATCGGAGGTGTGGTCCGGTAATTACACCTCCGACACCGAATTACAGCGCTTCAGCTGTACGCGGCGGCGGATCCCTGCATGAACGTATCGACGAGGAAGGCGAACGCGATGCGCCACGCGGCCTCGGCGGCGGGCGCGTGATAGCTCTCGCGATCGAACGTCGCGAACGCATGCGGCGCATCAGGCAGCACGGCGAGCGTGTACCGCTTGTTCGCATCCGACAACGCCTTCGCGACGCGCGCGTGCTCGTCGCTCGCGATCGATGCATCGCGCGCGCCGTAAACGAGCAGTTGCGGTGCCGACAGTTCGGGCACGCGGTCGATCAGCGGCTTGCGCTTGCCGCGCGCCACCGCAGGCGCGATGCCGCCGCCGTAGAACGACACCGACGCAGCGAGACGCTCGCCGTGAACTGCGTTGGCCAGGAACGCCAGGCGTCCACCCATGCAGAAGCCGATGATCGCGAGCCGACCGTCACGCGCGCCCTGCGCGACGAGCATGTCGAGCGCCGCGCCGACTTCGCGCATCGCGACATCGTCATCGACGCCGTTGATGCGCGCGATCGCCCCTTCGCGGTCCTTGTAGTCGAACGTATCGCCGTGGTAGATGTCGGGTGCGAGCGCCATGTAGCCGGCCCGCGCGAACCGCTCGCAGACGCCCTTGACGAAGGCATTGAGCCCGTACGCCTCCATCATGACGACGACGCCGATGCCCGGCACGCCGGTCGGCTTGGCCAGATAGCCCGAGACGCCGGATGCAATCGAGAGAAACTCGTTGTGCAGTGCGGGCGCAGCCATGATCGGTGGAAGCCTGCTTTGACGTCAGCGGATCGCAACGCGAAGAATGCGACGAGCGACCTGTGCGCGCAAGCGCCGCGCAGCGACGCGCTCGCCTGACGCGCACCGCTGTTGCAGTTATGCCGCGGGCGATCGGGGATCCGGATTGGCCATACCACTTGACCACTGGACCCCCGCGGCGTAGCCTTCGACGAATCCCCACACGTCCGCGCCGGCCGTCCGCGCCGTTGCGCCATGCCATTCCAGAGCATCGAGCCCCGGCGCCTTTATCGCCAGATCGCCGATCAGATCCGTACGCTGATCCGCAGTGGTGAGTTCACGCCCGGATCACGCCTGCCGCCCGAGCGCGACCTCGCGCGCCAGCTCGGCGTTTCGCGGCCATCGGTGCGCGAGGCATTGATTGCGCTGGAGGTCGAAGGGCTGGTCGAGGTCCGCATCGGCTCGGGTATCTATGTGCGGGCGCCGGCGAATGGCGACGCGCGCGATCCGCCGGAGGCGCTGGCCGGGCCCTTCGAATTGCTGCGTGCGCGTTATGTGATCGAATCGGAGTGCGCGGCCCTCGCTGCCAAGTCGGCGAAGCGCGCGCAGTTGCGGGCCATCGAGGATGCGCTCGACGACATGGACCGCGAGATGGACAACGAGCGCCAGCCGCTGCCGGGTGACCGGCTCTTTCACCTGCGCATCGCGGAGGCGACCGGAAACAGCGCGCTCACGTACGTCATCCGGCTGTTGTGGGACGAGCGGGGCGGCGAGCTTTTCAAGCGGCTCGAGCATCATTACGATTCGCCGCAATTGTGGCGCGCCGCGATTGCAGAGCATCGAGCCGTGCTGAAATCGATTGCCGCGCACGATTCGGCGGGCGCGCGCCTCGCGATGCAACGGCATCTCGATCACGCCTACAAGCGCTTCAGCAAGGGATGGAACGCGCGGCAATGACGAATGCTTGACGAGCCGGCGCTTCGGGAGAACGCAATGCTTGCATGCCGCATTCACGCCAAGGACGATCTGCGTGTCGAGTCGCAGGAAATGCCGGCCGCGGGTCCCGGCGAAGTCCTGCTGAAACTCGGCGCCGGCGGCATTTGCGGTTCGGATATGCATTACTTTTTCGAGGGCCGCAACGGCAGCTTCGTCGTGCGCGAGCCGCTGATCCCGGGACACGAGGCGTCGGGCACCGTGGCGGAGATCGGTCCCGGCGTCACGCGGGTTGCGGTCGGCGACAAGGTCGCGATCAGCCCGTCGCATGCCTGTGGAAGCTGCAGATTCTGCCGCCAGGGCCGTGAGCAGCTTTGCGAGGCCATGCGCTTTCTGGGCAGCGCGAGCGTGTTCCCGCACGTGCAGGGCATGTTCCGAGACTATTTCGTGATGGCCGAGCGGCAGTGCTACCCGGTGGAAGCCGACGTATCGCTCGGCGAGCTTGCCTTCGCGGAGCCACTGGCCGTTGCTCTGCATGCCGTCAACCGCGGTGGCGGGCTGCTTGGCAAATCGGTCCTGATCACCGGGGCTGGCACCATCGGCTGCCTGACCGTGCTCGCGGCGCGCCTCGCAGGCGCGGCAAGCGTTGCCGTCAGCGACATCCTCGATCGCCCGCTGGCGCAGGCGAAGCTCGTGGGCGCCGACGTGACGTTGCACGCAAGCCGCGATGCCGAAGCGTTGACGCGGCCGCGGTTCGACGTTGCGTACGAAGTGTCGGGCAGCCTTGTCGCGCTGAAAACGTGCGTTGCCGCAGTCAAGCGCGGCGGCACCGTCGTGCAGGTGGGCACGCTGCCGGCCGAACCGCTGCCCTTCGTCGTCAACGACCTGATGGCGAAGGAGCTCGATTTGCGCGGCGCCTTCCGCTGGGGCATCGAATTCGACTGGGCGGTCGACTACCTGTCTTCGCACCGCGTCGACGTGCGGCCGCTGCTGTCGGGCCAATATCGGCTGACCGACGCCGTCGACGCATTTCACGCTGCGGCCGACAAGAATCGCAGCACCAAGGTTCAGCTCGTGGCGAGTTGACGATTCGAAGGATCCACCGATGCTTACCCGCTCCTCCCTGACGATACGGCTGCACCCGGCCGACGATGTGGTCATCGCGCGACAGCAACTGATCGGCGGCACGATGCTGCTCGACGAAAACGTCACCGTCAGCGGCCTCGTTCCTCCGGGCCACAAGGTCGCCACCCGCGCCGTTCCCGCCGGCTCGCCGGTGCGCCGCTACAACCAGATCATCGGATTCGCGAGCCGCGCCATTGCGCCCGGCGAGCACGTGCATCTGCACAATCTCGCGATGGGCGCATTCGACCGTGACTACGCGTTCGGCGTCGATGCAAAGCCCACGGCGCGCATCGATCCGCCTGCGACGTTCATGGGCATCGTGCGCCGCGACGGGCCCAACGCCGGCAAGGTCGCCACACGCAACTACGTCGGCATCCTCTCGACGGTGAACTGCTCGGCCACCGTCGCGCGCGGCATCGCCGACCATTTCACCCGCGAGCGCCTCGCGGCGTTTCCCAACGTCGACGGCGTCGTCGCGCTCACGCATGGCTCCGGCTGCGGCATGGATACGCAGGGCGAGGCGATGCAGATCCTGCGCCGCACGCTCGGCGGCTATGCGAAGCATGCGAACTTCGCCGGCGTGCTG
>Ga0157370_10008620_pt1 | contig 10980 bp, 7 predicted proteins | sample C35metaG_FD_113463 | JGI IMG/M metagenome (GOLD analysis project Ga0157370, IMG submission 113463) | Corn rhizosphere microbial communities from Kellogg Biological Station, Michigan, USA - C3-5 metaG | ecosystem: Host-associated > Plants > Roots > Rhizosphere > Soil | place: USA: Michigan... | reverse complement strand
GTCCCACTTCACCGACTTCGCGGCATCGATCTCGTTCTGTGAGATGAACGCGCTCGGCGTCAGCTCCACGATGTCGAGGCCGCGGGAGATCTCGGAGCTCACCATGACACCGTTGTACCAGTAGACGGACCACGTGCCCCCGCTCGCCATGCGGGTCGAATCCACCGGGCCACGATCGAAAAACGCGATCTCGCGCGGATGATCGATATCGGTCCAGTCGAAGAGCGAGATGCCGCCCTGATACCATGACTGGATCATCACGTCGCGCCCAGGAATCGGCACCAGCGAGCCGTTGTGCGCCACGCAGTTCTCGAACTTGGTCTGCGGCGCCGGCATCTTGTAATAGCTGTGGAACTTCAGCTTGTCACCCTCGATCGTGAACAGCGCGTCTGCGCCCCACTCGTGCTTGTCCGTCACGCGGCACTTGGGCTGGCCGCCGCCGCCCCACTCATCGCTGAACAGAACCTTGGTTCCGTCGTTGTTGAAGGTTGCCGAGTGCCAGTACGAGAAGTTCGAGTCCGACGCGGCGTCGAGACGTTTGGGATGCGTGGGGTCCGAGATGTCCAGCAGGAGGCCATAGCCTTCACACGCGCCACCCGCGAGTCCGATCGCGGGATACACCGTGATGTCGTGGCACTGCGTCGGACCCGCGTTCGGATTCGCCGGCGGCGGCCCGATCATCTTCGCGATCATCGCCGGGATGGCCGCGCGTACCGCCGCGCTGTCGGCCGCCGTGGGCGCGCCAGTGCCGCCGCGCGCCTTCACGGCGCTGTCGAGCATCGGTTGCACGAAGCGTGCAGGCAGCACCTGCTCCTCCCCGAAGATCGTCGCGGTGAATCCGCCCTTCGCCTTCGCCTCCGCAACCTCCTTCGCGCTCTCCGCCTTGTCGACCTCGGACTCCCCATGCCGTGCGGGCTTGGTGAGATCGTTGAAGATGCGCGGCGAGCTCACGATCGCGGCCTGCTCCGGATGCGCGAGCGGAACCTTGATCACCTCGATGCGGAAGAGCGCCGAGTTGGGATCCTGATCCGGCGTGGCACTCGAGCAGCCCGGAAGCTCGTTCGGCGAGCGCACGCGCGACGACCCCGAGATGTAGACGTAGACGTTGTCCGGATCCTTGGGATCGACGAGCACCGTGTGCGTGTGCGAGCCGCGGCACGTCTGCACGTTGCCGACGTTCTTCGGATTGGCGATGTCGGTGATGTCGAAGATGCGGAGACCGCGCAGCCGCTCCTTGCTGACGGTGTCCTTCACGCCCTCGCCACCGCAGTCGATGCGGCCCGTGAGTCCTTCACCGGAGACGAAGAGCAGATTCTTGTACACGGACACGTCGCTCTGCGAGGCAGGGCAGTAGTACGCCGTCTTGAGCGCGGGGTGGCTCGGATTCGAAATGTCCCAGATCTGGTAGCCCGCGTAGCTCCCCTGGATCGCGTACGGTCCGGTGAAGGCGAGATCGGAGTTCGTGATCCCCACGAACTTCGGCGAGGGCTGCGTCTGCGAGAGCACGCGAAGATTCCACACGGCTTCCTGCGCGTCGTAGAGACCGGCCTTCAGACCGACGCGAGGATCGGGATTCGGCGCGGTGGCCGAGTGGCTGACCTTGAGCGAGTTGCCATCGCTCGCCATGGATGAGGTGGAATGCGCGCAGGCGCCCGTGAGCAAAAGCCCGACGGCGACCGGCAGCGCAGATCGACGGACAACGGTCGCGCGCACACCCTGCCGGCGAGCACGAAATACGGATGCCATTGCGAATACCTCCAGAAAAACCGAGTGAAAGTGTGAAAGACGGCGCCACGGAGGCGCGATTACTGGGTCCGATGCTCGAGCGAGGCGACGGCGAGCATGCGCTGCATGCGCGCGATCTCCGTCGTCTGGTCGACGTTCACATCGGAGGCGAACTTGAAGGTGAGCTCGTCCTGCGCGGCGCCGTACGTGTCGAACAGGTCCTGCACCATGGAGACGGCGCCCTTGTGATGCTGGATCATGTCGGTCAGAAAGAGCCGGTCGAACTCGGGGCCTCTCGCGAGATCGAGCTGGTGCATCTGTTCCGCGGTGAGCATGCCGGGCATGAGCATCTCCTGCTCCTTTCCGTTCATCATCATTTTCATGGGCCCGGCCTTGGCCTCGGGCACCATCTGATGGCGGTCGGTGAGCCACTGCTGCATCGTCGCGATCTCATCCTGCTGCGCATTTATGATACGCTCGGCCAGAATCTGCACGGATGAGCTGGCGCCGTGCGACGGTGCCCACGAGGCCATCGCGATGGCCTGGGCGTGGTGGCCGATCATTCCCTGCATGAAGTGCACGTCCGCGGCGGTGTAGGGATAGCGGATGCTGTCGGCGCGTGCCTTCGCGATCGCTGCCTCTTCGCCCTGCGCGCTCGCGGGGGCGGGTGCTCCGGCGCCGCTGCTCGCGGTCGTGCGGCCGCTGCACGCCGCGAGCGCGCAGCCCGCGAGGAGCATGGATGTCGTGCGACTGAATGATCTCATGTTGTTGACAGTCGTGGGTGCGGGCGATCGGCCACTGGATACCGACAGCTTACGCATGGTGCGCCCGCCCCGTTGTGGTCGGATTCCGGCGTTTCCTTGCGGGGACCCGCAAATTGCAGCCGGGGTCCGCTCCGCGTCTACCCCTCTCGCGGAGCCGGCCTCCCGCCGGCCCCGGAGAGCTCAGGATTCAGAGCCCGATCTCAGTTGCCGATCGGGTAGTCGTGCGGAAGCGCGATGCTGATCGCCGTCGACGCCGGGAAGCACTCGGGATGCCCGAAGCCGCTCGCGCTGTGATCGTTGGCGTCGAGGTCGTAGATGATGTTGTCGTCGTTCGTCGGACTCACGCCAGCGGGCACGAAGTCCAGCCCCAGCCGGTCCCGGGTCTTCCACCCGATGTTGTGATCCGCGCAGGAGGCGTCGCCGCTCACGCCGAGGCCCCCGATCAGCGTGCCGTCACTCGCGTACAGCGGGAATCCGCCACCGAACACGTTGATGCCCCCGATCCGCCCGCCGATCATGGGATCGTGATCCGTTCCGAAATCGGCAACGTTGCCCCGATAGGCGACATCGGGATCGACCGGATTCGATTCCTGAAGGCCGAACAGCGTGCCCCCCGGCTGCGCCGCCGCGTACAGATTCGCGCTCGACAGGGCCAGCCCGGGAAGGCTGAACGCGTTGCCCGTATTGGCTTTCTGGGCCGAGATGACGCGACTGCCCTGCCATTGATCTCCTTCCTTGGTGCCCGTGTAGGCGACCGCGACCACCTTGCCGCTGCGATCGACGACCGTGGCCCACATGTCGAGATTGAAGCCGCCGTTCGGCGTGTTGCGCGCGAACTCCAGCGCCGCCTGCAGCTCGTCGTGCGTCGGCAATCGTGCGTCCGTCCGCTGGCGATTCGTGTTGGCGGTGATGTTCGAGTCGTTGGAGCACGCCATGACGGCGAGGAGTGCGCCAAGCGCGAAGACGGAACGGCGGGGGAGAGCGAGACGGGAGATGCGAGCGGGGCTGTTCATACGTCCTCCGGGTGCGACGTGAGGTGATGGCGCGCGGAAACCCGCGCGAGCGATACAGCGCAGACCGGACATGAAGGGCGGGCCTGCACTCGCGCTGCCTGGTAGAACGTGAAAACGTGCGGGAAGCGGACATTCCCGCACGTTAGGTTGCTCGGATGCGAAAACCTCTCGTGCGCTTCGCGACGACCACGTGCGCGTGTCTGCTCGCCGCCGCGACGGCCTGCGCGCGCGTCACACTCCCGCACTCACAGCCGATCCCCCTGAACGCGGCCCTCTCCATGCAGCTCGAGCCCGCGGCGCGCACGCTCGACTCCGCGATCGCGGCCGGGGCGGCGCCGGGCGCCGTGCTCGCGGTGTCGCTCGGCGGACGGCACTTCGAGCACGCGATCGGCCAGCTCGCCGTCGACGATCCACGCCCGCCGGACGGCCGCACGATCTACGACATGGCGTCGCTCACGAAGGTCGTGGCGACCACCACGCTCGCCATGATGGCCGTGCACGAGCATCGCATCGAGCTCGATACCCCCGTCGTGCACTACCTGCCGGCGTTCGCGCGCGGGGGCGGCGAGAAATCACGCGTAGTCGTGCGCGACCTCCTGCTGCACGACAGCGGGCTGCCCCCGGACCCACTGCCGCCGCTCTGGATGCATCCGGGAAGCAGGAGCGCGGCGCTCGAGGAGGCACTCGCGGCGAATCTCGATACCCTGCCGGGTGCGGTGTTCGTCTACTCCGACCTGAGCGCCATCACCCTCGGAGCGATCATCGAGCGGGTGTACCACGAGCGGCTCGACGCGCTGTTCGCCGAGCGCGTGGCGCGGCCGCTCGGGCTCACGCGGATGCGCTTTCTCCCTCCGCCCGAGTGGCGCGAGGAGATCGCCTCCACAGAGATCGAGGCCGTGCCCGGGCGACCCACGACGGCGCTACGCGGCGACGTGCACGACGAGAACGCGTGGCGCCTCGGCGGTGTCTCCGGCCACGCGGGATTGTTCAGCGATGCCGACGATCTGCTGCGGTTCGGCGAGTGGGCGCTCGCTGGCGCGACGGGGCAGCACTACGACGGCGCGCTGCAGCCTCCCAGCGAGCTCGCGACGTGGACGGTGCGGCAGAATCAGCCCGAAGGCTCGTCGCGCGCGCTCGGCTGGGACACGCCATCCGAGAATTCTTCAGCGGGGCACTACATGTCGGCGCAGAGCTTCGGGCACACGGGATACACCGGCACCTCGATCTGGATCGACCCGACGCGCGACATCGTCATCGTGCTGCTGACCAACCGGGTGAACCCGACGCGCGACACGCCGAAATTCGGCATGCTGCGCGCGGTGGTTGCGGACGCCGTGATGATGAGCCTCTTCCCGAACGCGCCTCTCAGATAGCGGCGCGACGAGACTCGCGATCGCACGACACCCGGCGCCTGTGCGCGCCGGCGTGTCGTGCTCGCGGGAACTACCTGCCGTGCTGGATCGAAGCGATCGTCTTCGGTGGTCGCAGCTCCTTCGCCTGCGGCTGAATGAGCGGCTTGCCGAGCTTCTGAAGCGTGTCGTTGATCTTCGGAACCTCGACGGCGAGCACGCGCTTGTACGCCACGAGATTCTTCTGCAGTATCGGCGCGAATTGATGGAACACGCCAACCTGCTGGTCCGTCGGACGCGCGGTCACCGCCGACACCTGCGCCGTGAGCGCGCTGATGCGCTCGACCACGGCGGCCGGATAGTTCAGGTTGTCCTCATCTGCACGCAGATGTACCTGATACAGCCGCTTCTCCGCCGCGAGGAGTGAGTCTCGCAGCTCGGCGGCCGCCGGCGCGAGCGCGGTGCTGTCGGCGCCGTGCACGGAGGCGAGCCGGTCATCCAGCTGCGCGCGTACGTTGCGTATCGTGATGATCGCGGTCGTGCCCGCGTTCACCGTGTCGCGAACCTGCTCGAGGAACGCGAACTGCGCGGCAACCTCCGCGGGCGTTGCCTTCACGCGTGGATCTTCCTTGAGCACGAAGCTCGCCGAGTCCGTGTAGTTGCCCACGTGCAGCCGCACCCAGTAGCGGCCCGGAAGCGCGATCGGCCCCGTGGTGAGGATGTCCTCCATTCCGGCAAATCCCTGCACCTCGGGATAGCGCAGATTCCACGCGAAGCGGTTGAGCCCCTGCTTGTCGGGCGCGCGTGGCTGCGGCGGCACGCGCTGGGGCCACGGTTTCTCCTCTTCGCCGAGTCCGGACTCCTCGCCGCCGTAGACCACCTTGGAGGTGTCGGGCTGCTTTCCGGCCTTCACGAGCGAGTCGTTCCGCACTCGCCGCGCGCTGTCCACTTCCACGTGATGCACGCTGTCCGCGTGTACACTGTCCACGCGCGAGAGCGAGTCCTGTACGCTCGAGAACGACTTGATGAGATGATGGCGTGCGTCGAGAATGTCGACGGTCACGAGCTGGCGCGGCTCGGCCAGGGAGTAGTAGATCAGCGCGCCGTCCGGCGGGTTCATGCCGACCGGGCGGGCAGCGTCCGGCTCCTCGGGATTTCCCCAGATCACGCGCCACGCGTCCTTCGGCTTGAAGAGATGCGCGGGCGCACTGGCCGTCTGTGCGGTCATCTGCCGGAGCGGCGAGATGTCGTCGAGAATCCAGAATCCGCGTCCGTGCGTCGCCGCGACGAGATCGCCGTCCTTGATCGCGAGATCGTGCACGGGCACGACCGGCAGGTTGCGCCGCAGCGACTTCCACGACGCGCCATCATCGAAGCTCACCCACACGCCGCGCTCGGTCCCCGCGAACAGGAGTCCCTTGCGCACGGGATCTTCGCGCACGACGCGCACGAACTCCGTTGGTGGAAGCCCGCCGTCGAGGCGCGACCAGCTCTTGCCGAAATCGGTGGTCTTCCAGATGTACGGCTTCATGTCCTCGAGCTGATAGCGATTCGCCGCCACGTACGCCGTGCCGCGCGTGAAGTGGCTCGGCTCGATGCTGGACACGCGCGTGAAGTCGCCGAACTGCTTCGGAGTGATGTCCGTCCAGGTCGCGCCCGCGTCGCGGGAGAGATGCAGCAGCCCGTCATCCGAGCCGGTCCACAGCTCGCCCTTCGCGAGCGGCGATTCCGCCAGCGCGAAGATCGTCGCGTAGTACTCCACCGTCGTCTGGTCCGAGGTGATCGGGCCGCCGGAGATGCCGAGCGTCGCTGGATCGTGGCGCGTGAGGTCGGGTGAGACGGCGGTCCAGCTCTGTCCCTCGGAGAGCGTGCGGAAGAGTCGATTGCCGCCCGCGTACAGGGTGTGCGGGTCGTGCGGAGAGAGCAGAAGCGGAGCCGTCCACTGGAAGCGGTACTTCGCCTCGCTCGCGGGATGGCCGTCGGGGCTCTCCGGCCACACGTCGATGAGCCGGAAGAATCCCGTGCGATGGTCGAGACGGCCGATGAAGCCGCTGTTGTCGCCACCGTACGTGATGTCCGGATCGTCGGGGCGCGCCTGGACGAATCCCGCTTCGCCGCTGACGTCGTACCACTCGCTGCGCGGAATTCCGCCGGGGAACCGGCTCGGGCCGCAGACGCCCGAATTGTCCTGCTGCGCGCCGCAGACGCGATACGGAAAATGATTCGTCGTTTCGACGTGATAGAACTGCGCCGTCGAGTAGTCCTGATCCGTCCACGTCTCGCCGCGCGTGTAGGAGACGCTCGCGCCGCCGTCGCTCGACTGGATCATGCGCGTGCCATCGTTGGACGCGATCCACAGATCGTGGTTGTCGCCGTGCGGCTCGTTGAGCTTCACGAAATGCTTGCCGCCGTCGGTGCTCTTCATGAGCGAGACGTTCGGCGCGTAGATCAGGTTCGTGTCGACGGGGTCCGCCATGATGCGCGTGTAGTACCACGCGCGCTCGCGAATGCGGTGATCGCCGTTCACGAATCGCCACGTGGCGCCCGCGTCGTCGGAGCGATACAGTCCGCCGGAGTCCGCCTCGATCAGCGCCCACACGAGCGATGGCTTGGCGCGCGAGACCTCGACGCCGATGCGTCCGAGCACGCGCGGGGGCAGCCCCTTGTTGTGCGTGAGCTCCGTCCAGTGCTCGCCGCCGTCCGTGCTCTTGTAGATGCTCGAGCCGGCGCCGCCCGAGGAGAGAATCCACGGTCTGCGGTAGGCCTGCCAGAACGATGCGTAGAGGATGTCGGGATTCGAGGGATCGATCACGAGATCGGCGGCGCCGGTCGAATCGTTCCGGAAGAGCACCTTCCGCCAGGTCTTACCGCCATCGGTGGTCTTGAACACGCCGCGATCGGCGTTCGGCCCGTAGACGTGGCCGAATGCCGCCACCCACACGATGTCCGGATTCGTGGGATGGATGCGCACGCGCGAGATCTGCTCCGTGGCCGCGAGGCCGACGTAGCTCCACGTCTTCCCATCATCCGTCGACTTGAAGACGCCATCGCCGTGCGAGACGTTGCCGCGGATCGCGTGCTCACCCGTGCCGACGTACACGACATCGGGATCGGACTCGCTCACCGCGATCGAGCCGATCGTGCCGCCGAAATAGCCGTCGCTCGCGGGCGACCAGCTGTTGCCGCCGTCGCTGGTCTTGAACACGCCACCGCCGGTCGTCCCCATCCAGAACTCGAAGGGACGTTTGGCGGAGCCCGCGACGGCGATGCTTCTGCCGCCGCGAAAGATCCCGATGTCGCGCCAGCGCAGGCCGCGCCAGGTGACCGTGTCTTCGCTGATGGAGCCGGGGTATTTGATCTTCTGCGCGGCGAGAGTGCCAGCGGCGAGAAGCGAGAGGAGTGCGGCACGCACAAACAGGTTCGTCACGCGTTTCGGCTGACGACGGATCGGACGGAGCGACAACTGAGCCTCGTGGACGGGGGACCTTCGAGATACATTCCGCCGCGCGGCGTGGCAAGTGCCTGCGCGATCGTGCCCGCACCGCGAAGTCGCTCGCGATGCGGGCACGCTGTCCGTCTTGCCCGATCGTGCGATCAGGCGGAGGGGCGGATGTCTCCTTCCGTGGTGCGCGTGGTCGAGGCACCGCTGGTGCCCGTCGCAGACGTCGAGCGATCGTGACTCAACGCGCGCACGCGCTCGAGATTCTCGACGACACCGCGATACTGGCGCTCGACGATGGCGCGCGTGTCGGAGGGGAGATCCTTCTTCAGCGCATCCTCGTAGACGTGCGCCGCGTGCTCTTCGCCGCGCTCACACTCGTTGATGATCGCCTGGTCGTTCTTCCCGGTGACTGCCGATTTCAGGTTGATCCATCCGCGATGGATCGCGCCTCCGACTGTGCCCGACTTGTCCGGATCACCGCCGAGCCGTCGCACTTCCGCCTTCAACTCGGCCATGCCGCGCTGGATGTTCGGAAGTCTCGACAGGAACAGCGTCTTGGCGGCGGGATTGTCGACGGAGTCACTCGCCGTCTTGAAGCCTTCGATTCCATCCTGGCAGGTTTCGATCAGGTCCTCGAGTACCGAAACGACCTCGTCATTTTTGAGTGTCATGTGCGTGCTCCGTGGCCAGGTGAGTCAGCGTGGGCGGCGCAATGCTGGCCGATGATGCTCTGCGTCCGCTCGTGAACAGTCTTCCGTACGGGTGCACGCTCCATGCCCCCGACGCCTCGACACACTCGATGTCCTCGAAAAAAATCGAGCGTGGAAGAGCCCGGTGGGCCCGTCCACGCTCGATCGTCATGCGGCTCTCGCTCCTGCGGTCAGCCGATGCGCTTGCAGTGAATGCCCGCGAGCACGTCGATGCGTCCGAAGCCGAAGACGCGATCCGGTACGCGACCGCTCAGCGGATCGGCGGTCTGAATCACGCACTGGTCCAACTTGGTCTTGCGGTTGGGCGTGTCGGACTGGATCACCGCCGCCTCACCCGCCGCGAGCGGCGCCGCGAAGCTGGTTCCGGCGCCCAGGGAGTACGTGATGCCGTCGGCGCACTGGGGATCGGAGAAGCTGCTGCAGGCGCCGATGACGAGGTCCTCGAGCACGCTCCCCGCCACGAAATCGCCGCCGGGCGCGAACACGTCCACCCCCGGATAGCCGTAGTTCGAGTACGACGCGAGGTCGTCGAAGGCGCCCGGCTGCTGCGCGTGCGGTGCCGTGGCTCCCACGCTGATCACGTTGTCGAGCTGCGCGGGAATCTCGATCATCCCCTTCGCATCGGTGGCGAGATCGATGCCCACTCCCAGCGAGTCGCCGTTGCCGGCGGCCGCGACGACCGTGACTCCCTTGCTGTGCGCGTAGTTCACCGCGCGCTGGAAGAAGTGCACGATCTTCTTGAAGTCGGGATCCTTGGTGGTGAAGTACGCGGTGAAGCTCATGTTGATGACATCGGCCTTCGCATCGGCCGCGTACACGACGCCGGCGATGCCATCGGAGAGCAGCCCCGCGCCCGTCCTGTCGAGCACCTTCACCTGGCACAGGTTGGCGAGCGGTGCCACCGATGCCATCCCGATCCCGTTGGTCGCGATCTGGCTCGAGACGAACGTCCCGTGTCCGTTGTAGTCGATGATGTCGGGCTCCGAAGCGACCATCGATGTGCTCACGCTCATGTCGACCTTTCCGGCGAGGTCGATGTGCGTCGGGTCGACGCCCGAATCGAGATCGCACACGGTCGTTCCCTTTCCGTGCGCGTCGTTGAGCAGCCACACGTCGGAGGCGCGGATCACGCGCATGTTCCATTGAAATTCCGGGAAGAACTCCGCGCCGCTCTGGTCGTCGGGCGCGCCCGAGATGCGATGCCGCGCGATGGCGGCCGCACTCGCCTTCGCGGCCGATTTCCTGAGCGACTTGGGAGGAACCCACTGGACCATGCGGTCGTGCAGGACTTCCACGACGTCGGGCTGCTGGGCAAGCGACTGCGCGGCGGCATCGGTGAGACCGCTCGCGACGATGATTCCGGACGCCGGGTGGGCGCGGGTGATCGTGCCGCCGAGCGCGCGGATGCGCGCGATGACCCTAGTGGCGGCGCTCGCATCCCGCAGGGCGACGAGGCGGCGAGAGGCCGCGACGCTCGCGAGTCTCGAGGTCGCGGGCGCGGTGCGGCTCGCGTCGGCACGCGGAGCCAGTGGGGCCTGCTCGGAACAGGCGGCGATGGTGAGGGCGATCGCGGTCACGAGCAGACCGCGCGTGGACAGGGCGCGACGGGGGAAGCGACGTGCAGCTGACATGCAGGCCTCGCGAAAGAAACAGACGTTCCGAAGATCGCACCGTGCGGCCCGTCCTCAAAGGGCAGCTCGCGAATCCGCACGGATCGCCGACCAGCGTGCCTCGTACGGCTAAGCTCGCCTCTGCACGAAACGCGTGAACGCGTACATTAGCTTCGCGACAGCTCGACGCTCGCCTGGCAGCGAGCACGCCATTCACCAAGGAGCCGCCCATGTGGAAGGACTTTCGCGCATTCATCATGCGGGGCAACGTCATCGATCTCGCGATCGGCGTCATCATCGGTATCGCGTTCGGTGCAGTCGTGAAATCGCTCGTCGACGATGTGATCATGCCGCCCATCGGACTCGC
>Ga0157370_10008619_pt1 | contig 10982 bp, 9 predicted proteins | sample C35metaG_FD_113463 | JGI IMG/M metagenome (GOLD analysis project Ga0157370, IMG submission 113463) | Corn rhizosphere microbial communities from Kellogg Biological Station, Michigan, USA - C3-5 metaG | ecosystem: Host-associated > Plants > Roots > Rhizosphere > Soil | place: USA: Michigan... | reverse complement strand
GCTCTGCACTTTCAACGCCCCCACTCATGACATTGCGGAAAATTTAACCTGCATCCGGCCCTGGTAGCGAATTCATCCGAAGGGTGAAGTCCAAGTTTGAAAAAAGTCTTTGTGGATCAATTTTTTAAACAGAAGATAAACGGTCAACTGCCGGATTCAGGGTGATGGGTCGGCGAATTGCTCATCTTGATATGGACGCTTTCTATGCGTCGGTCGAGTTACTGCGCTACCCGGAACTGCGCGGGTTCCCTGTGGTGATCGGCGGACGGAGCGATCAGCAACCGGCGCTCCTCAAGAACGGACGACGGGTTTTCGCACGAATGCGGGATTATGCCGGACGGGGTGTGGTGACCACAGCCACTTACGAAGCCCGCGTTTTTGGAATCTCTTCCGGCATGGGTCTCATGAAATCCGCACAATTGGCTCCCGATGCGATCTTGCTGCCTGCCGACTTCCGGGCCTATCGCCATTACTCACAGCTATTTAAAGCCGCCGTCGCCGGAATTTCTCCCTGCATCGAGAACCATGGCATTGACGAGATCTACATCGACTTGAGCGGGCTGACCGATGAGACGCTGACGCTTGCCCGGAGGATCAAGCAGGCGGTACGGGACGCTACCGGTCTTTCCTGTTCCATCGGCGTGGCACCCAACAAGCTCTTAGCGAAAATCTGTTCAGACCTGGAAAAACCGGATGGCATCACCATCCTGAGTCTGACAGATATCCCAAGCCGAATCTGGCCTTTGCCTGTCAAAAGAATTAACGGCATCGGCCCCAAAGCGACTCAAAGACTCGCGGTCCTCGGTATCAACACCATCGCCGACCTGGCGCAAGCGGACGTCGCCTTTCTGCAAACGCACTTTAGCCGCTCCTATGCCTGCTGGCTGCGAGAGGTCTCTCACGGCATTGATGAAAGGCCGGTAATCACGAATGCGGAGCCCAAGTCGATCAGTAGGGAGACCACTTTTGAGCGGGATCTCCATGCCCGCCAGGACCGGGCTATCCTCTCAGAAATCTTTACGGCGCTTTGCATGGGTGTGGCGACAGATCTTCAGCGCAGGGATTGCCTTGGCCGGACCATCGGCATCAAACTGCGGTATGCGGACTTTCGCACCGTAACGCGCGACATTACTTTGCCCTTTCCTACCGACGACGCCGTTACTATTCGTCGCGCAGCTGAAGACTGCTTGCGGCGCGTGTCGCTGACTCGGAAATTGAGGCTGCTGGGCGTTCGGGCCAGCGCCCTATCTTCAAGGCATAGCGTTTCGCAAGATACCGGTGAACCGCACCAAAGGGAATTGCCGCTTATTATATCAACGATTGAACCGAGGCCTGTCGCGTTGCGGATCGCATCAGATTGATCAGTATTGGTAAAAGAAGCGCGGTATTCTTGGGAGGCACAGATAAAATCAGGCGCTCGCAGGAGGGGATGTCGCTCTTTTACTTTGCTGTTTACAGCCGCTTGCTCAACTCAGGGATTCCGGTTTTTGCGCAGCCAGCGAAAAAAGAATACGTAAATAAAGGCCGGGACGAACGGAAGAATCCATGGGAACATCTGCGCAAGCCATGCGGCATAGAAATTATTCATGTAGCGGGCCTTGGCCGAAATGCACGCTTCCGCAGCGGGCAGGCGGCAGGCAAGTTCGATCTCAAAAGATACCTGCGCATGCGCGCGCCATAGCCAATACGCCATTGATGCCGCAAAAATAATCAGCAACAACGTAAACAAGGTTACGCCGCTTTTTTGTCGCACTGGTTGCATTCTTCCCGCTCCCGCAAGGGAAGCTCGTTGAAGGACAGGAAATTTAATGGGTTTATCGGCGGAGAGAAAACCAGCGAACCCGGTAATGCGACCTCACCCCCGGCCGAATGATGGGCTCCAGGTGAAATGTTGTCAAGCGAGACGCCGGCACGATCTGCGGGATAGGGAATGAATGTGTGCATTGGACAGCTAAAATATCCAGTGAAGATCCGGCGCTGATGTCGCGATCCACACCGGCAGCGTTCATGGCGTAGAGGCTCAGGCGTTGCGAAAGCGCGTGTGCTTGACTAATACAATGGCCAGCAGCGGAAGTATAAAGCCGATTATTGTCACGATAATCAGTAGCGAGCCAAGATCACTATAATCGGCCGGGATGGTGATTTGGCCGGTTGCAGGGTCTTTCACTTCGCGGGTGACCACGAACCACTGGTTTACATACTTGGTCGCAAGCTGCGAGGCTGACAGCGCAAGATTGGTGAATGAAGCCATTACCGCGAAGAACGTGGCCTTTAGCTTTTCCGGCGCGGAATTGGCAATCCATGCCAGCATCGGGATCATGGCAATCTGACCTAAAGGGGATTCCAGTGCGGTATCGATAAGGGCAATAAATCGCGCATCCACGACACCACCCGTAAGAGAAGCGGTCCATTCATGTAGGCCGTAGTACATGCCGACAATAGGCAGCGACAAGATGGTTCCGGCGATGGTAAGCGCGCCGACGATGTAAGCAATCGAACGTTCCGCCATGAAGCGCCGGAAGATGAACATTCCGGCGAGGGTGAGCGCGGCACCGACCAGTGACAATATCGCAAGGAACTGCTGGTCGAAGCCCAGTTGGTCGATCATCCACCATGTCGAGCCGGCACCCGGGCCGGGTACCGCGCGAAACACAAAGATTACAATCGCCGTGCCCACCAGCGTATTGCGTGCTGCGGGCTCAAGCTCGCCAGTTAACCGCCACATCAGAAATAGCACAATCGCCATGGATACGCAAAAAACGATTTCCTCCCCCCCCGGCGTGCGGCTGAGGCCGACACTCAGGGAGACTGCAGTAAAAGCCAGCCCGCCACCGAGAATCCACCAGTTGACCGGCGGGGGATCGCTGTAGCTGCCCAGCAGTGTTTCGCTTTCTTCACGGCTATGCCCCCGGGCAGCAAGTCGCGCCAAGTCGCGCCGCCGCAGCCAGGTGGCAAACAAAACACCAAACACCGAGACCAGCGGAATTATCAGGGCAAGTTCGTAGACGAACAGGTATGTAGCAGCCTTCTCTGTTTCCGGTAATTCCCCAACCCCATGCAAAAGAAAAACATTCGCTACGGATACCAGGACGCCACCGCTAATAATGGCAACGCGCCCGAGGGTCTGCATGGTGACATGCATGGATTTGCGATTCTCGGGTAGCAGCGGCTGCCCCTGTTCGCCTACTCTCGGCACGGCTTCGACCGTCATGGCATCGGCAACGACGTCCTGGAGCACATAACCGATGGGTGCGAGCAATGCAGCCGTTACATACCAGGCTTCCACGGTAGCCATGGCGCGCATCGCGTCCGTATGGCCGAGCAGCCCGATCATGATCAGCAGGCTCAGCGTGATGAGACTCGCGCCCAGATATACGAGCAGGCTCTTCCAGCGCCATACCAGATCCACCAGATGACCGAGCGGCATTTTCAACGCCCATGGCAGCATCATCCAGAATCCGAGCGCCGCCAGAAACTCGGCAGAGAGCCCCAGCCGTTCCTTGACGTAAAATGTGCCAACGATTCCCGTGAGGCCGGAAATACCAGCAGCGGCATAAACCATGAGTGGAGGCAGATACGACAGCCGCATTTCCCGCCCCAGCGCGAAGATGTTGGCATCAAGCCAGCGGCCCAGCAGGGAGAGGAATCCGGTGGCGGGTGCTGCATTCGTCATAACAATGATATTCTCATGTCTATTTATCGGATAGATGCCGGTTGCAAGTCTGGAGCGCTGGTCCTGGCTTCTGCCCGACAATGATCGGCTCAGGCAAACTGTTTTCTGAGGCGAGCCCAGTAGGCGGTTGCTACATATCCATTGGCGCGGGTGAGCGTGGTCAGGGCCATTACGCGATATACAACGCTGCGCGGCACTTTCACATTCACGGCTGGATTGAGCAGGTCAGGCGCGATCGCGACACGTCTCAACGTTTCACCTGCCAATAATATGGGCCACATGCAGGCCAGCCGTTGGCGAATCTCGGAGCGAGGGATCGCCATGGTATAAAACCAGCCGTGATCCAGATGCTCCATGGCCAGCCCGATAAGTCGATGCAGGATCGGTCTGAATTTCGGCAGATTGGCCTCAACCAGCAAATCAGCCGGTTCCAAATTGGCTTCCTGCAGAAGAGATTCCGGCACATAGCAGCGGCCGTGATGCAGATCGCGCGCGATGTCCTTTACGATGTTTGTAAGCTGCAGTCCTTTTCCGAATCTCACGCCGATGGCGGACATCTTCGCGACATCCCATTGGGCCATCGCCGGCCGGTGCGCACAGACCATTCTGGTCCAGAATTCCCCCACACAGCCGGCTACATAGTAAGTGTACTGATCCAATTCGTCCAGCGTGGACAACGCCGTGAGATACCCGGCTGACTCCCCGGGAAATCGGGTGAGGTCCATTTCCATCCCGTCGGGCAGCACGCCCATCAGCCATTGGATTCTCTCCTGATCCCCGGCAGAGAACTGCGCATACAGTTTCAGGCAGTCTTCCAGCCGCTGAAGAAGAATGGCTTCCGCAGAGTCTTTCTGGTGAGGAATGAGCGCGGTTTGAATCTCCTGAAGGATCTTCCAATCAATTTCAGCGGTTGTGAACTGGGCACGGAATTGATTAAGGTATTTCAGGCGCCGCTTCCGGTCGATGAGATCCGTGTCGGCGATGGTATCGGCCGCGCGCGCAAAGAGATACGACAGCCCCATCTGGTCGCGCACGCCTGCCGGCAGTACGTTAAGGGTAAGATAGAACGAACGGGAGACCTGCTTGAGGATATCGTGAAGAAGTTCGTATGTGGCGGGGTGATTACTCAAGGATAGAATTCCAAAGCCATTCGATCAAAGGGCCGAACATTACCTCCTGCTGAACCTGAAGGTCAAGATATTGTGTTATCAAGTCGAGACTTTCCGAGAGAGGCGTCAAGCTTTGCGCGAGGGGTACCAACAAAACCGTGATAAAAATAATGATCCGGATATCAAAAAAATCATGACAGATCATTGTGTATGCTACGACAGATCATTGTGTATGCTACTTACGCGGTTGAGCGTAGCGTAACCCATCAGTCAGGTAAGCACGGTGATACAGGAGCGGGAAAGCATCACCTTGTTGGTGACGAAATCTCAAGGTGATCCACAGGCGATGCCAATTATTTTTCAGAATACCTACGGCTACCCCTGATGTGGTGCAAGTTGAATGCCGGCAAATAGAAATCAAGTTGCTATACTGAAAATGGATGCCCATTGATTTTATCGGCATCTCTATTTCTATCAGTGGAGGCTACATGATCCATGAGGTAAAGGGCGATATCCTTTTAAGTCATGCTCAGGTCATTGCCCATGGGGTTGCGCCAAATGATCAATTTGATAGGGGCTTTGCGTTAAGCCTGCGTGAGCAGTGGCCTGCGATGGTCAAGGATTTTCACCATTTTTGCCACGTCATGCAGCCGAAATCCGGCGAGGTCTGGGTATGGTCTGGCGGGATGAGCAAGCACATCGTCAATCTGCTTACTCAGGAAGCGGCGAGAAGCCAGGGTACCAGGTCCGGGCGTGCCAGAATTGAATATGTGAATCATGCACTGCAGGAACTGCGTTATCTGCTGGAGAATGATAAATTCGCCAGTCTGGCGTTGCCGCGCCTCGCAACCGGTGCTGGCGGCCTGGAGTGGCATATGGTGCGGCCGCTGGTTGAGCGGCACCTGGGCGATTTGGCAAAGCCCATCTACATTTATACGCATTATCAGAAGGGGGTTCAAGCCATCGAACCGAAGCCGGAATAAATCTTCGCAACCGGAAAAATGCTGATTTTGACAGTTCCTCTCCCGATGCATGGCGTACGTTGCGGTGCCGCATTCCAAAATTATGGGATATCCGTGAGCGGGCGCAAGAGCAATGTCTGCTCGGGCGGACCGGGAAGGAAAGGCGTGGGCTTGCCGATGACCCAGTCGGTATGACCGCTCCCATAATAGGGTGAGAGCGGATGCCCGCTCTGACCACCCGGCATTTCGAAATAGCCCCGCTCTTCGTCGCCTGGTGCGACCACAAAACGCTCCGAAGCGCCGAAATCCGGCCCCTGCACGCGCGGCATTTTGCTGTCGCCGGGTAGCTGATCCCTCGGCATATCCAGCCAGCTTCCAATAAATTCCGGCAGGGCACGACTCAGCGGGTGCAGGATGCGCGCAGTATTGCGCTCACCCCATGTGCGCGCAGCAATACCGCCCGGTTGGCGCTGCAAGCGTTCGGCTACTTGCCTGGCACAGCTTTCGAGCAGACTTTCCCAATCCGCATAAACCGGGGGCAACAGATGTTGCGGACGACCTTCGATCAATGCCCACACCATATGTTCAGCCTGATTTAACGTTGGCAGTACAAATGCCGGATCACCGCGCCGGATTTCCGCTGCGAAACCGTCGAGCACGCTATTGACGACTTCCCGCCGGAATGCGCGTACTACGCGGTAAGCGACCGATACCGTGGACGCATGGCCATCCCAATCCTGGAGCGCCTCCTGCATTTCGGCCCGCCACGGGGTGGATTCCGTCTGGTTCAGAGTCATTGCGAGAAGTTTCCGCCAGCGCGCCAGGAACAACGCGCGGTCATCAAGCTGGATTGCCAGCATGCTGGCAGGTGAGAAGTGCTCGCGTTCGCGCAGGCTGTCGCGGATCTGTTTTGCGCGCGCGCCGAGATCGTAGCCACCATCGCCCAGCCGGTCGAGCATGAGACCGTCGGCTGTACGCGCATTCGCAGTCCACAGGCGCTGCGATGGAGGGTTGGTAATCAGCGGGTATTGGGCGGGCATGAGCCAGCCATCCCATCCCGTATTCGGCTTGCTCCAGTCCGCTGGAAGCATGGGATCGTAGTTTGCCGTCCGCGCGGGGATGCGGCCGGCGATGGTCCAGGCAATTTTTCCCTGCCGATCGCCCACTATAAAATTCTGCGCTGGAATACCTGCATTCTGTGCAATCGCGACTGCCTCGTCCGTCGTTTCCGCTTCTTCCAGCAGGGCGATCTCCATATTCACAGCACCAGGCCGATGAGCGGCCCAGGCCAGCGCGAGCGGGGTGCCGTCGTGGTCTGTAGCCAGGATCGGGCCCCATTCGGTTTCGTAAACATCCAGTATTTCGTCCGGCGCATCGCGTACATGCAGAATTTCGCGGTGAAGGGTGGCTGACTTCCATCCGTTCGCACTGCGATAGCGCGAAGGATCTGCCGGATGACGCGGGATGCGAACCCAATCCATAAGATCGGCATAACTGTTGGTAAAGCTCCAGGCGATCTGCCGGTTGGAGCCGGCTGCAATAGCTGGCGTACCGGGCAGGCTGGCGCCGATGATATCGTTCACAAGGCCGGGATGGCGAGAATTCGGATAGATCAATCGTGTGCGGAACCATATGTTAGGCACACGCAGTTGCAGGTGCATGTCATTGGCAACCAGTGCGGCACCGTCCGCCAGCGGACCGGCGACGGCGAAGCTGTTGCTGCCGGGAAGGTCCTCATTGCCTTCATCGGTGCTACGCATCAGGCTGGGGTCAAGCTTGCGCAGATCGAGCTCGTCAGCGGAAGGAGGCTCGGGCCAGCGAAACGCCGGACCGATGAGTGGAGCATCCCACTCGCCGCCGCTGGCGGTCAGAAATCGATACGCAGTTTTTGGTAAGACTGCGTGCAGGGTGGAGAAAGCCAGTTCGCGGAGATTGCTGGCATCGTTCAACGTAAAATACATTGCCTGGATAACCAGGAAGCTATCCTCGCTGCGCCATGCGAGCGGGCGCGTACGCGTCAGCAGATAAGGGAATGGACGCGCTGCAAGTGCCGCCAGACCCTCGTTCACGCCGTCGCGGTATGTGTCGAGCAATTGACGCTGCATGGCCGGCAGCTCTTCCAGCGCCGCCGATGCGCGCGCGCGCATACGGTGTCCCCGGGTTTTAAGGTCGGCTGGCAAGGCGGCTGGACCGAACAACTCGGCCAGTTCTCCCGCTGCGCGGCGCCGCATCAGGTCCATCTCGAAAAATCGTTCCTGCGCATGGACGTAGCCCAGCGCCCGGACCAGATCATGGTGACTCTGTGCGCGCAGCGTCACGCTACCCATCGCATCGCGCTCGACTGTCACGGGTGCGGCCAAGGCAGGCATGTCCACTGTCCCGGCGTATTGAGGCAGGCTGCCACGCAATACCAGCCAGATGGTACTTGCCAACAGCAACGCCAGTGCAAGGAACAGTAAAAAAACGATCGGCAGGAACCGGTAGATCAGGCGGAGCGGGGCAGCCATACCGAACAGACAATAATGGGAAACGGATGTGCGGGCATTACGCAGGGAGACTGTTGGACTTGAAGGTCAAATGAACCGATTGTAAAAGCGTCTGGAAGGCCATATTTCGCCGCGTTTCCGGCCACTAAAACAACTAGGGCCTGTTAACATTTATTTCGCGCCCGCGATGGCGACGGTTTTCGTCCAGCACGAGGCATGAGCCGCGCGGTAGAGCGGGCTTCCGTAAGCGGCGAGTAACGAAGGGCTGGATGAAATCCGTCTCGTTCCTTCGGATTGCGCACGAAATAAGTGTTAACAGGCCCTAGGCTTTCAGCGTTGAGCAATCTCAGGAAGAATCAGCTTCTGGCGAATGAATTCGATACGCTTGCGATTTACGCCTAAATCGCTGCTTCCCAGGCGCGAGGACGAGCGTACCTGGATAACTCCGGCATCCGGGTCGAACCAGAACTCGGCATCATCGACATATCGCATGATTCGCGTCGTAAACTGTGCGTAAAGGTAGCCAGGTTCTCTTTTGACTATTTCCCCACCCTCCATGGCTTCGATGATATTCCCGATGCGGGCCAGCGTAGCGGCGGCATCGCCATTCAGCGGCAGCGGCGCGATGTCGGCATAAGCACGTTGAGTATGGTCCGGATAGAGCGAAGCCTGGCTGGAGACGCTATTGGGCGTTTTTGAGGGCGGTTTGAGCCTGCCCTCATGCACGCCGAGATCGGTGGGCATCTTGCCCTTGAGCAGCCCGAGTTGGCCGGCAAGTATTCCCGCGATGGCTACAAGGGCAGCGACGATAAGCAGCCATTTAATAATGAGCATGCCAGCGTCCTGCAAACTGATGCAATAGGCGGTGAGCGTGTCCGTGCGGAGGCAACAGGGGTGTTACCGTGATTTTGCCCTCATCCATCGGGATGGCATCCATTTCCGGTCGTCACCGATCGTTCATCAAGGCCGTACAAAGGCTTGCCGGATCGACGGACTACTTGGTTTTACTATTTGCGAGTATAAATTCCGCTAAGCGTTGCGCCGGCTCGCCTTTAATATTTGGGAAGGCAGGCATGGACATGCTTCCCTTATGAATTTTCTGGATAATGGCATCCTTATTCGCCACTGCGGAATTCAATGTCATTACACTGCCGGCTTCCGGTTTGTGGCATTTTGTACAGTTTGTGTAAAATATGTCTTCTCCGGATGCGTTTTCAGCTGGTGCGTAAGTATCGGTCTTTGAGCAGCCAACCAGACTTACCAACGTGGAAACGACCAACAGCAAGGTTATCTTTTTCATTTGTGCGCTCCATTTTATTTCTGAGGATAAGATTCCAGAATCACTTCTGAACTGTCCTGGATGTGCATTATATCTTTCATCTCGCATCCTGATGGATTATCTGGATTAAAACTTGAGCGAAGCGTGCTTTGTTTCCTTGAGTTTTAACTTATCAACTTTCAGCCGGCAAACGACCGAAGAGTCGAAGAGCGAGCAGGAGAGTCACCGGGAGATACATGAGCATGCCAGTCATTCCAAGAAGAAATTCACCGATCCAGAAAGTAATAACGAGATTGAAGATCAATACGCCATAATAGAGACCGCAGCCAAGGAGTATGCTCCCGGTCACGCCTGGGACGGAAGAGAGATTGCTGGTCTGGAAGAGTTTGCGGTCCAAGGGGAAATATGCCCGGAGCGAGAGGAAGCCGACGACAGCCCAGCCAATATAATTGGCTATCGGGACACCAAAATGCGTGCCGGGATCGGGATAGTAATAAATCTTGCCGAGGAACCAGCGGTCTCCGCGAAGCGCGACAGGGTCAATAACCATGTCGATGAACATGAAAAAAAGAATCGTGAGCAGCGCGACAGGCCAACCTGTTCTCGCAGCAAGTGGGAATTGCATCCGAATCATGCCAATACGCTTCCTGGTGCTGGCCGCAGCAGGCAGGATAAAGGCCAGGGCCATGCAGTAGCTTGCATATAGAAGAAAGGGAAATGAGAGAGAATCCATGAATGGGACATCCAGGATGTACAATTCCCGGTCAACTGTCGAACCGGTATAGTAATACCAGCCGAATGGAATACCGGTGCGAGTGGAAGAGAGTTCACATAGAAATGCCACGAGCCATGTGATTCCCATGAAACACCACGTTCTTCTCCAGGCGATCAGACGGGCCGCGGAGAAAAGAAATGCAGTGAGAAACACGAATACGTAGGGGCGAAGGACAATCGTCTGCAGGAGGAGGCTAAGAAATTCCATCAGTTCGGATGAGTATGCCGGATTATGAATTGAGTTGTCTGAGCTTGTAACTCAATGGTTCAAATATAACTTTCGGTATCGACGTCACGCCTTGTCAGGATTGCAGGATTGTAAATCGGGTCGCATGCATCGTCCGTCCGCCGCAATTCTGACTGCAGCCGAGCCAACTCCAGCTCAGAGGTGTTTTCATGGGCAATCCCATCGTACTTCCTCGCAATTATACGCGTGAAGTATTAATTATCCCGTTGTCTTCAAGGTGAAATTGCTGTTTCTAGATGATGTAATTGGCGAAATAGAAACTTGTATATGTGAGCGCCTGCCATGGCGGCTTTGATGGTGCAAATGACGGGCTGGATTCCGGGTGTGCGTTGGTCTACAAGGAAGGCGCGGTTTCACGCGGCTTAACAAGAGTAGGATAGGTAAACTTTCTTGCTGCCCGCGGGGCGGACATTGTATCTCGTTTTTGATGTGATGCAGAAAGCAATGAAGGG
>Ga0157370_10008616_pt1 | contig 10982 bp, 13 predicted proteins | sample C35metaG_FD_113463 | JGI IMG/M metagenome (GOLD analysis project Ga0157370, IMG submission 113463) | Corn rhizosphere microbial communities from Kellogg Biological Station, Michigan, USA - C3-5 metaG | ecosystem: Host-associated > Plants > Roots > Rhizosphere > Soil | place: USA: Michigan... | reverse complement strand
CTTGCCGGGGCGGTCCGGGTCTCCGCCGCGCTCTGCAAAGACGGGAAGCATCTCTTCCGCCGTGAGTCCGGAGACCTGGCCCAGCCACCACGGGCCGTCGATGCTGTCGCCGTGGGGTGCCGCGGAGGCAGCGTCAACGGAGAAGTAGATGTCGCCGTCGGGCTCACCGCCGGTGCCGGGAACCCTGTAGGCCAGGCCAGCATCCACCAGTGACTGGATCTGCGGCACAATCCACCCGATGGCCTCGACGGCGCCAATGTAGTGGTCGGGTGCGATGACATTGAGCGCTTCCATGTCTGCCTGGAACAAAGCTGTTTGCTGCGCCGCCAGTTCACGCCAGTCGACGCCGTCGCGAATGGCGCGCTCCAGCAGGGGATCGTCCACGTCAGTCACGTTCTGGACGTAGGCCACCGTGCGCCCGGCGTCACGCCACGCCCGGTTCAGCAGGTCAAAGGCCACATAGGTGGCCGCATGGCCCATGTGGGTGGCGTCGTAGGGGGTGATGCCGCATACATAGAGGCTGGCGGCCTCGGCCTCAGGCAGCGCTGTGACACGGTTCTGGGTGGTTTCATGCAGGAACATTGCCGGCATGGTGCCGGGGAGTTCAGGAACAGGGCGGGACTTCCAAGTTTTCACGGGACTAAGCCTAACGCCCGAGGGGCCCCAAGCGAGCGCAGCGAGTTTGGGGAGGGCGTTAGGCGCTAGCGTCCTCCTTGCCTTATGCCGTGATGATCCCGAAGCCGAGCAGCATGTAGAGGGCCAGTCCCAAGGCGATGCGGTACCAGACGAACGGGCGGAAGCTCTTGGTGGAGATGAACTTCAGGAACCAGCCGATGATGAGATATCCCACAACAAATGCGATGACGGTGGCCAGGGCTGTCTGCCCGAGCCCAAACGGCCCCTGGGCGCCTTCGTGCTTGCCGAAAATCTTGTACAGCTCATAGAAGCCGCTGCCAAACACTGCCGGGATGGCCAGCAGGAACGAATAGCGGGCGGCGGCTTCACGGGTATATCCCATGAGCAGGCCGGCCGTGATGGTCCCGCCTGAGCGGGAGACGCCCGGAATGAGTGCCAGGGCCTGGGCCAGGCCATACAGGATGCCGTGCTTGTATGTCAGGTCCTTCAGTTCCCGCTGCTGGGGGGCAACGGCGTCCGCCACGGCCAGGATCAGGCCAAACACAATGAGCGTTGTGGCCACAATCCACAGGTTCCGCAGCGAGGTTTCGATGTAGTGCTGGAACACCACTCCGAGGAGTGCTATGGGCACGCTGCCAATGATGACCAGCCAGCCCATGCGGGCGTCCGGGTCATTGCGGGGCACCTTGCCCCGGAGGGATTGGTACCAGGCCCCGATGATCCGGACAATGTCACGCCAGAAAAAGACGACGACGGCGGCCTCCGTGCCCAGCTGGCTCACGGCGGTGAATGCAGCACCGGGGTCCTCGCCGGACGGCAGGAACTTGCCCACCACAAAAAGGTGGGCGCTGGAGGAGATGGGGAGGAATTCTGTCAAGCCTTGGATGAGGCCCAGGAAGGCCGCTTCGAACCAGTTCACGGGGCTTAGCCTATGGCATGATCGCTGCGGCCAACGTCGGCCACGCCGAAAAATGCACCTCCCGCGGCCCCGTAAGCTTGCAGTTATGGAACAACGATTCGTGGGCACCAGCGGACTGCGGGTTTCGGCACTGGCCTTGGGAACCATGACCTGGGGCAGGGAAACCGACGAAGAGGCCGCCAAGGAGCAGCTGTGCACCTTCATGGAAGCCGGCGGAACCACGGTTGATACGGCGGTGAGTTACGTCGAGGGGCGCAGCGAGGCGATCCTGGGCGAACTGCTTGGGGACGTGGTGCCGCGCAGCGACGTGGTGCTGGTTTCCAAGGCTGGGGTCAGCCACCGCAACGGCAAGCGCATGGTGGACACCTCCCGCCGCGCAATGCTTGCCAGCCTGGACGCCACCCTGGCCAGGCTTGGCACCGACCACTTGGACCTGTGGCTCGCGCACATTTGGGATGAGAATGTTCCCTTGGAGGAAACCTTGAGCGCCTTGGACCTGGCTGTCTCCACGGGCCGGGCCAGGTACGCGGGCGTGTCCAACTACAGCGGCTGGCAATTGGCCCGGGCCGCGACCCTGTCCGACACGGCGCTGGTGGCAAACCAGGTGGAATACTCACTGTTGTCCCGGGGCATTGAGCGCGAGGTGCTTCCGGCAGCGGAACATGTGGGAAGCGGCGTGATGTGCTGGGCGCCCCTGGGCCGCGGCGTGCTCACGGGGAAGTACCGGGGGCAGATTCCTGCAGATTCCCGCGGCGCCAGCGAAGCCATGGGCAGCTACGTGGAGCCGTACCTCAAGGGCCGCCCCAGCCGCATCACGGAGGCGTTGGTGACTGCCGCCAAGGGGCTGGGCCGCGCCCCTTTGGACGTGGCATTGAGTTGGGTGCTGGACCAGCAGGGCGTGGCAGGGGCCGTGGTGGGACCGCGCACACCTGCCCAGCTTGAGAGCATCCTGGCGTCGTCACTGGAGCCGCTGCCGGAACAAATCTCAGCAGTCCTGGATGAGGTCTCGCACCCGTAAAACTGTCCATGGGGCGTCCGGGGCCTGCCAGGACCCCGCAGCCGTCAGCTTTCAGCCGTCAATCGGGTCGAGGTCGTCATCGACGTCCTCGTCCGAATCGTCGTCATCGCCAAACTCCTCATCCTCGCCATATATGACCAAAGGGGTCACTTCCTCAAAGGCGTCGAAGAGGGCTTCTTCATACACTTCAAAGGCGTCGATGATGCCCAGGAATGTTGCTTCCACGATGGGATCTTCGTCACCCCGGCGCGCGGAGGCTGCCACGAGGTGTTCCTCCAGGGCGGTGGTCAGGGCATTCAATGCTGCGCGGGGATCAATGCTCATGCGTTTGACGCTACCAGTGTGTCCCCCAACTTGAAAGACCTTTTCGACCGTTCCGGGGGTAGCTTTAATGGTGGGAACAGCTTCAGCCCAAACAGGGCGGAATGGAGGGCCATGAAGGAAGTTCTCAGGCCCGCGCGCACCGGCGCGGGAGCACCACACCGGCAGTACGAGTACCTGATCCTGTCCGTGCGCCCGGACGAGCCCGTACCGGTGGCCTACCAGCGTCTGCGTGAACACGCCGAGTACGGCAAGTGGGAACTGGAACGGACCCGGCTCTACATCGGGGGCAGCCGGCAATACTGGCTGCGCCGCAGGGTGTTTCGCGTGGAGCGCACGCTGGACGTCTTTTAGTCCTCGACCGGTCCCAGCCACGCGTTGGCCACGGTTCCGTGCGCGGACTCGTCGTCCGAGGGATGGAAAATCCCGGCCAGCACATCGCGGTACAGCCGCCCCAGTTCATTCCCGGCAAAGTAGCTGCCGCCTCCGGAGACGCGGATCATGAGGTCCACCACTGTCCTCGCGGTTTCCGTGGCGCGAATCTTGAGCCCGACTATTTGCGGGAACCACTGCGCGCCGTGGTTGGCCAGGGCGTCAATGTCCCTGGCCACGGCGTCGAGCTGCGGGTAGAGCCCGTCCATCGCGATGGCGGCATCGGCAATCCGCCAGCGGATGTCCGGGTCCTGGGAGTAGGCCTTTCCCGTCTTCTTGGACCTCCGCAGCTGCACGGTGTCCACGCCGATCTGCAGGGCCCGTTCACCAATGCCCGTGTAAACGGCCGCCAGGAGCGTTTCAAAGCAGGCAAAAATGGCAAAGATCAGCGGGTCGGCATTGGGTCCCACGGGAAGCTTGCGGAAAACCCGCTCTGCCGGGGCCACAACGCCGTCGAGCACGGTGGTGTTGGACTGGCTGGCGCGCATGCCCAGCGTGTTCCAGTCGTCCTTGATGGTGTAGCCCGGTGTTTCCCGGGTGATGAAGGCGTGGACTAGTTCCGGCGCCTCCCCCGTCGTGTCCTTGCCGAAGATGCCCAGCCTGGTCCAGGCCGGCGACAGCGAGGTGAAGATCTTGGTGCCCGTGAAGGAATATGCGCCGCCGGGCAGCGGGCGGGCCTCGGTGTTCGAGTCGAAGAGCACTGAGTCGTTGCCGGCCTCGGAGTTGCCGAAGGCAAACACTTCCCCTGCCACTGCCTCTGCCAGTACATACTGCAGGGAGTCATCGCCGCGCTCATGCAAAAGATGCGCGACGCCGGTCCACACCAGGTGCATGTTGACCGCCAGGGCCGTGGCGGGCGCTGCCGTCGCCAGCCGGCGTTGCGCTCGGGCCGCCTGTTCCAGCCCAAACCCGAGTCCGCCGTCGTCCTCGGAGGCAAACATGCCCAGGTAGCCCCGGGCCTTCAGCTCGGCCAGGTCCTCGTGGAAAAACTCGTTGCGCTCGTCATAGCCCTTCGCGCGGTCGCGGAAGCGCTCGAGCAGCGCGTCCGGCAGCAGTTCATTGAGGTCGGTCATGGCCGTTCCTTAGTAGTTGGTGAGGAGCCTGTCCAGCACGCGCGCGCCAAATTTCAGCGACTCGGTGGGCACGCGCTCGTCCACGCCGTGGAACATGCCGGTGAAGTCGAGCTCGGGTGGCAGCTGCAGCGGGGCAAAGCCGTAGCCGGTGATGCCCAGACGGGAGAGGGACTTGTTGTCGGTGCCGCCGGAGAGCGTGTACGGCAGGACCGTGGCGCCCGGATCCTCCGCGTTCAGGGCGTCCACCATGGCATCCACCAGGTTGCCGGCAAACGCCGTTTCGAGGGCCACGTCGTCATGTTCGACAGTCACAGCAACTCCGGTGCCGGCGAGCTCGCGCACCAGTTCCAGGACTTCCTCGTGGCGGCCGGGCAGCGTGCGGACGTCGATGAGGGCCTCCGCTGTGGCCGGAATCACGTTGGCCTTGTAGCCGCCGGAGAGCAGTGTGGGGTTCGCCGTGTTTTGCAGTGTGGCGCCCACAAACCGGGCCACGGTGCCCAGCTGGTCCAGCAAAGCCTGCGGGTTCCCCTCATCAAATTCGACGCCGGTCAGTTCCGAGACGCCTTCCAAGAACTGGCGGGTGGTGGCCGTGTACTCGATGGGCCACTGGTGGCCGCCGATCCGGGTGACCGCCTGGGCGAGGCGGGTCACGGCGTTGTCTGTGTTGATTTGGGAGCCATGCCCGGCCCGTCCGTGGGCCGTGAGGCGGAGCCAGGCCAGGCCCTTTTCCGCGGTTTGGAGCAGGTAGGCCCGCTTGCCGCCGATGTCGGCGGAGAAGCCGCCAACCTCCGAAATTGCCTCGGTGGCGCCGTCGAAGAGGTCCCTGCGGTTGTCCACCGACCAGCGGGCGCCGTAGGTGCCGCCCGCCTCTTCGTCGGCGAAGAACGCGAAGATGATGTCACGCCGGGGCTTGCGGCCGTCCCGGGCCATCGACCGCATGACTGAAAGGATCATGGCATCCATGTCCTTCATGTCCACGGCTCCGCGGCCCCAGATCAGGCCGTCCTTCTCCTCGGCCCCGAACGGATCGACGCTCCACTCGTGGGCCAGTGCGGGGACCACGTCAAGGTGCCCATGCACCACGAGGGAAGGCAGCGACGGGTCGCTGCCTTCCAGGCGCGTCACCACGTTGGCCCGGCCAGGTGCCGACTCGTAGAGGTCTGCGGACAGCCCCACCTCGGAGATGAGGGCGGCCACGTGTTCGGCGGCGGCCCGCTCCCCCGGCCCCTCATTCGTGCCAAAGTTGGTGGTGTCAAAGCGGATGAGATCCTGGCAAATGCCGACGACTTCGTCTTCGGCCCGGAGGGTGTTCACGGATTGGCTCCTTATGGATTTTGGCGTCCATCCCAGCCTACCGCCGCAGCGCGAAGCGAGCAGTGGCGGCACCCCCCCGCCGGCCGTGAATTACCCGATTGTTGTTTCCCGTAAAAGCTGTGCTATCGTATTTCTCGCTGCTTCGGGAGCCAACGATTCCTCCGAAAGGAAGAAGAGTGCTCCCGCAATCACCTGCGCGGGTGGCGGAATGGCAGACGCGCTAGCTTGAGGTGCTAGTCCTGGAAACGGGGTGGGGGTTCAAGTCCCCCTCCGCGCACAAACTGGTTAGGCTCTCGATCCCTTTGTTTACGGGGATCGGGAGCCTTTCCTTTTGCCCTAAAGCAGGTGAAAAGTGGCCCGTGATACTTCCGTGATACTTCATTGCCGTTCCTCGGGATCGTTGATTCCCTCGGTGAAGATGTCACCCAGGACCAGTGCGTCTTGCCATACTTCCCAGACCTCCTCCAGTGGTTCTTCGGACTTCGCCGCGGCATGCTCTAGAAGGACTTGAATGATGGACTCAAATTCGCTCAACACGTCAACGAGTTGCACGGATCCTTGCCCAGCGAACCGGGCTACGTCAGCGCATGCTCTGAAATACTCATCGGAGAGCTCATCTGTTCCGGGCGACCTAACCCACTCTGAAATCTGTACCTTCACCAGTCGCCGTGCAGTCCGCAAGCTGTCCATGCTGGTCATGCTGTTCCTCCCATGAGTAGCGCGCCAAAGGTTTCGGCGGCTTGCTGCTGCATCCCTGGCATGACGTGAGCGTACACCCCGAGGGTAATGGTCGCGTTGGCGTGCCCAAGGCGTTCCGAGACGACTTTCACCGGCACCCCGGCCGCCAGCAAAAGCGTTGCGTGGGTGTGCCGGAGGTCGTGCAACCGGATCGCCGGCAACTGCGCCTCCCCCAGTTCGGCGCGGGCCTGCCTCAGCGCCGTCTCAAAGCGCCGTGAGAAGCGTTCAGGATGGCGGATGGCGCCCTGGAGGTTGCCCAGTACGTATGAGTCGTCACGGGCCAGTGAGAGGGCGATACTGCCTTGGCTGGCCTTGTGCGCTTTGAGCATCGCCAAGGTCTGGGTGTCGAGGTCGACCACGCGGGGCTTGCCGCTCTTGGTCTTGCCGACTACGAGGGACTGCCCCTCGCCCTTGTTCTTGATGAGAGTCACCGCGCGGCGGATTGAGAGGCGAGAGGCCGTCCAGTCGATGTCGCCCCAGCGAAGTGCTAGTGCTTCACCGCGGCGTATGCCCGTTGAGGCGAGCAGTGACCAGGCCGGCAGGAGTTCGTCCTCCGCCTGCTTCCGCTGGTCCAGGAACGCGCGCAGCTCGGTGGCTTTCCAGAAGTGCATCTCTGGGCTTGCGGCCTGTTTCGCCGTGGGTGGATCCGCCTTGTCGGCAGGGTTGGTTAGCAGGAGTCCGTCACGGACGGCGGCACCCAAGGCGCTGTGGATGATCGTGTGGACGTAGCGAACTGTACGTGGCGAGAGGCCACCCTTGCCGTCTACGCGGCCCGATTCTTCCAGGTGCTTGTAGTGCTTGGTCAGGCGCGTCCCTGTGAGCTGTGCCAGCGGGTAATGCCCGAGGAGTGGCAGGACGTGCAGCCGGACGTTCTTGCGGTAGCTGGCGACCGTTGAGGGCTGCTTGCGGAGGCTGTCGACCCACTCGTTGAAGTGGTCCTCCACTGTAACTTTGTTGGGGGCGACGTAGACGCCGCGTGCAATGCTGCTGTTGACTTCCCGCAGATGATCAGCCGCCGCCTTGCGTGTCCCGAATCCGCGTTGGAGCCGCTGCTTTGTCGTGCCGTCAGCCTGGGGTTCGCCCCACTTGGCAAGGTAGAGCGTGCCCTTGGTCTTCGTGTCGTAGGTGCCGATGGTTCCTTCGCCGGCCTGCCTGCGCCTAGGCTTCGTCATTTCCTACTCCTCCCTTTGTTCCGTTGGCTGGTCCTAGACCGCCCTTGACCTTGCGTGCGGCATTCACCCAGCGGGCAGCCGTCGAATGAGACGTTTGGAAATGAGCAGCGACAGCAGATGTCGGATTCTTTCCGGCTTCCCACGCTTGCCGGTAAACGCCCGCGACTTCCAGCAGGAGAGTCTCGGTAACCCGGTTCCGCTTGCGTGTCACCGGCATTAGCGTTGCCTGGGCCACGCGGGCTGTCACAAACGCGTTCCCTTCCGTGTCGCTGTTCCGCGCCTCCTCGGTCATTTCAAACCAGTGAACGCCTCGTTGTGCAGCCAGCTCGTTCTCGGCGGTATCCCGTGCCAGGTTGACGAGGGTCTTTTTCTTCCACCAGTCGAGGCGGCGGATCTTACGGAGCCTGTCTATGGCTGCATCTGCGTCCATTGGGTATGACAGCACGGAAGCGAGCACTATACCGTCGTCACGCCTCGCCCTGAACATCAGCACGACTTCCCATGGTTCCTGGCTCCGGTCCTCAGGCGTTACCAGCAGTTCGAATGTGGCCGGCACGTAGCCGCCGTGGTATGCGACAGGCGGAGGTGAGGCCAGGGTTGTCCCAAATGCTCGTGCAGCGGTATTCCATCCTGGCGATGCGGCACAGACGAGGCCTTCGGGGGCCTCCAGTGTGATCGGGTCTTTGTTCGGCATACTCAAATGGTAACTGATTGGCAAAGCTATGGCAATGACTTGCCCATAACTTGATCGAATTATTGGAATAGCCAAATGCAAGTTATGCCTATGATGTGGCTAAGCATCGGCCTAGCATTGAAGACATGCAAGTAGACCCAGTAAAACTCTCGCACCTCCGTAGGGTGACCAGCAGCGGCGAAGCCCGTGCAATCCGAATCGCAGCCGGTCTCTCCTATGCAGAGGTTAGTGCAGGCTGCGGAGTCGACCTGACGACCATCTATAGGTGGGAGGCCGGTAAACGGTCACCCCGAGGTGAGGCGGCCATGCGCTACCTCGCCATCCTCGAGGCCCTTGCGAAGGCGGCGCTATGAACGTCCTTGACGAGGCCGTCAGGAGTCCTGCTGCCGTCCTGTCCATCACTCAGGCCCACCGCATCCTTGCGGACCTGGAAGGTGCAGCGCCCGACGAACGCACCATCCGCAGGGCATGCGACGCCGGCCAGATCCCGTGCGTACGCATCGGAAAACGCATCCTAATCCCGCGTGTTCCGTTCCTCGCCCTACTGGGCATCAGCACCACCGAATAGCACCACCCACCAGCGGCAATGAGCGGTCGCGCACCCACAAAGAAGAAGGTAGAACCACCCTTGACCGAGACCGCCACAACCCAGCAGCACCAAGAACGCGCGAAGACCGGCTACCGGCACGACTTCACCGAAACGGCGTTTGCCCTCTGGCTCAGCACCGGAACTACGGCCACCGCCCTCTGCGGTGCCGTCATCTACCCAGCCAGGAACCGTGACTGCGTCACCCAATTCTCACCACTGCCGCCCTGCCCCCACTGCAAGAATGCGGCATCTACCCCCACCAGCTAACTAGACCCTGGCGGCTCGAATGAGCGCGAGCCGCCAGACCCACCCCCATCCAGACCTCACAGAACACCCGGTCGCCCCTTATGTACTCCGCTCATCAGCTCGCAGCCAACCCCCGCACAGTCCGCCACGTCGTCCCGCCCTGGGAATTTACCGGCGCGCTCAACGGCTCGCCCCTCGTCCGCACACTCTGCGGACACGTACAAGACCCCATCAGGCTGCGACTCCACACCGTGACATATACGGAACTCCCCGAATGCCCAGACTGCGCAGCACGCGCCCAACTCCTGGACGGTGCCGCATGATCGCCATCGAACCCACCTACACGCTCCGGAACTTCCTCACCCCCGGAGAAAAACGGCCCGACATGGCCCTGGTAGAAACCCGCATCACAGCGGAGCTCGCCCAAGCACCCAAGAACGGGGTCCACGTCTTCCTCGAAGTCGACAACTTCCGCCCAGACCCCGGGTTCCTTGCCTGGGTCCGCCGCAACGACACCATCCACGTGCGCACCGGCAACGTCACCGTTGCCAAGGAATGGCACCAACACCTTGCAGCCGCCCAGAACGGGGAAACCCTATGAGCGACAAAACCCAGACACCGCGTCCCAAACTGGCAATCATCGTCAACGGCGACGGATACCAGCACACCACCGTTCACGGGCAGGTCAGCTACGACACCGAAGACGGATATCTCACCGTTGAGATAACACCTGACACCGCGGCGAACATCTGCGAGCGCCTCCAAACCGCCGTCAACCTCGAAAAAGCACTATCCGCCCAAGCAGAAAAGACGGTGACAACCAAGTGACCGTCGAAACCGAAGCCGAGGAATACACGGCACCCCCCGCACCAGCCACATGGGCACCCCTGGACCTCACCGACGTCCTCAACGGGACAATGGTCCTCCGCCCACCAACCCTCATGCCCCGCACAGACGGCCACTGCCTGCTGTACCCCGGCATGGTCCACTCCATGCAGGGTGAAAGCGAGTCAGGCAAGTCCATGCTCGCCCAGGCCGAGGTGGCCCGCACGATCCACGCCGGCAACCTCGTCCTCTACATCGATCACGAATCCGACCAAGTAACCGTCGTCAGCCGGCTCCTCAAACTTGGTGCCACACCCGACGACATCCGCCACGGCCTCGACTACGTACGCCCCGAAGCGCACCCCATGGTTGCAACAGCGGACATCGTCGCCTGGAACGCACTCTTGGCCCGCCCCTACGCCCTCGCGATCATCGACGGCGTCACCGAAGCGTTCAGCATCTTCGGCGTCAAATCCAACGACAACGACGAAGTCACAACCTGGGGCCGGCACGTGCCCCGCACCATCGCAGACCGCACCGGTGCCGCCGTCGTCGTCATCGACCACGTCACCAAATCAGCGGACGGCCGCGGACGGTTCGCCATCGGGGCACAAGCCAAAATGTCCTACCTCACCGGAGCGTCCTACGGCATCGAGGTACTCAAGCCCCTGGGCGTCGGCATGCGCGGCGAACTGTCCATCCGTGTAGGGAAAGACCGCCCCGGCCTTGTACGCCCCCAAGCAGGCACCTACAGGCCCAGCGACCGCACCCAACAAGCCGCCATCGCCATCATCGACTCCACAGACGGCGAAACCATCCAATACACCCTCGAACCACCCCGGACCACGCCAGACGACGGCGACTTCAAACCCACCCACGTCATGGACCAAGTCGAGGCCTACATCAAAGACTCACCCATCCCACCATGCTTCACCTGCATCGACGCCGGAGTCGTCGGCAAGCGCGCCACCATCCAGGAAGCCATCGCCGGCCTCATCGCCGAAG